>Ga0164310_10002249_pt1 | contig 11053 bp, 3 predicted proteins | sample GuaBasSedimGuay1_FD_121795 | JGI IMG/M metagenome (GOLD analysis project Ga0164310, IMG submission 121795) | Subseafloor sediment microbial communities from Guaymas Basin, Gulf of California, Mexico - Guay1, Core 4569-9, 0-3 cm | ecosystem: Environmental > Aquatic > Marine > Hydrothermal vents >... | reverse complement strand
GGTTTGTGGGGTCGGTGTGCTGTATTATGTCATTACCCTCTTCGTCCTGTCCCACGACCCTGTAGAACTCATTGTAGTTGGTGTAGGGGTAGGGGACCTCGGTATAGGAGGCGAACTCCTCCCCGCCGAAGTAGTCGAAGTCCATTTGTGCGTCGGAGGGGTCGGCGGGGTCCATTTCGTGTTCCACTTCCCATCCGTCTGGGAGGCCATCGGAGTCTGAGTCAGCGTTATTGGGGTCAGTTCCTGCTGAGAACTCCTCCACGTTGGTGAGGCCGTCGCCGTCCATGTCGGCGTTGGCATCGGATGAGTCGAAGGGGTTGAGGGCGTACACCATAGTGGTGATGCCCAGGGTAAACATGATGGCTCCTATTACCAAGCCAAGAAACAGCTTTCTGCTCTCCATATCATCACCTTCTATGACTTTTAGCAACCTTGACTGTGTCTTACTTATGCTCCAGGCAGTATATTAACGTTTTTGTCACATGTGGCGTGGTTTTATCCTTTGCCTGGGCTTTCCCCCCATTCCATCTGGCGTATAAAAATATTTTGGAGTGGCTACACCCTGAACATATAGTCCCGCATGCGGGCCATTACCTCCCCCAGCGACACCCTTCCGCTACCGAGAACTTTCACGTCGGTTATCTCGCTCCCCTTCTTCTTCATTTTAACCGCAGCTACAAGCTCCTCGTCCCGGAATACAGGGTAGAGGTAATCATCCCCGAAAAGCGCCTTCACATCAGAGCGGAAGTAGCCGAACAGCCTATCCCGGGGGGAGATTATGACTATCTGTCCGTTAGACGGAGGTGTTTCATCGTTCTCTCCCACCCATAAAATTCCCCTCTCACCTACATAGGGCCTGAGGACTCCCAGGTGGGAATAGAGCTTCAAGGAATCCCTTATAGCATAACTGTTCACTGAAGGCCCTAGATATCCCTTCAACCTCTCCATTCTGAAGGGGGTGATGTGAAGCAATTCGTTCAGCAGGAGAGCACGTATGGCTCCTTCCCGGGGAATGCTCTCCTCCGGCAGTCTCAGAAAGTGCCCGTAGGAGTCCCTGTAGAGGAGTCCCTCTCTCATTAGCTCTTCCAAGACGTCTTTAACTCTCTGGGAGGGAAGAGTGCTTCTGGCCTTCACCTCCTGCAGGGAGAGGGTCTTACCCTTTCTGAAGAGGCCCAATATGGCGAGCCCTTCCTCATCTGGTTCTTCACCGAAAACACTTCTGTAGAGGAGGGCGTGATGGATGGTCCCCCAAGCCTGATAACCAGGGAAGAAATATCCTTTGAGAAGTCCGTGTTCTCTGGCGAGCTCCTTCAATGTGTAAAAGATCCTTGGGCGGCCGGTGTACTTGACCTTGGGAGGGGGGGAGGTGATAATAGAGAGAGCCTCTTGGGGCTTATCGACCATAAGTCTCGCTGCCTGAATGAGCCTATTTCCGGCTGTCTCAAGGGCTGCAATAGCCGATGGTGGATGAGCAGCCTCGAAATAGACGCTCCCCAGCCTTGAGAGAACCTCCCAATCGTCCCGTATGTTCCCCCAGATGAGAAGAAGCTCTAAAGGAGACCTCACATGATATGGTTTGAGAAGCCTCTGTCGCCTCAGAATAGAGGGGACCTCAAGCCGGAGGAGCTCTTCCGAAATCTCACCTGCTACAGGGCCCCGGGCCCAGGTCTTTCCGTATAGCTTAAAGCCTATACTCTTAAGGTACCGCTTCAGGGGCGGATAGATTTCATCCCCCTCAAGTCCAAGTGCCTTCTGAAGCGTTACTATGAAGTGAAAATTCATCTCTAGATATCTAAGCGGAGTTTGAAGAGCCTCCATAACCTCTTCTGTCAGGCTGAGGTCGTAGATGTCTAGAGATTTAATATGAATCCCGTCCACCATGACATCCACGTTGAGGTGTCCTACCACCTCCCCCCCCTTCACAACACTTATAGAGAACTCACCGTAGCCCCGGGGGTGGGATGTGTGATACGTCCTGAGAAGGGGATCTGTTCCCACGTAAGCTCTACACTCCTGCCGGGGCTTGAACCTTTCAAACTCCTCCCTCCAGCCTGGTGGGCCGTATACAGGGAACACCCCGCCCCCCTCTACCATAGCTACCTCCACCTTGTTCTCTCTGATGAGGGAGTGAAGAAGAACCCTCACCCTTCCTGAGTCCATACCCAGCAGGCTTGAGATCTCCTTCTCCCCAAGGGGCCCCAGATTCCCTAGGATTTCAAGGAGCGCCTCCCGTGCCACATCCTCCTGATCATCCTCCTCAAGAACGCGGCCCCCGGTGTTTGTGAAAAGAAGCGTGGGCTTGAGTTGCCCCCTTTTGGCCGTGAGCTCCCGGTAGAAGGCGTCCGGTCTGGTGACAAGTCCCGCCTCCTGCAGGAACATTAGGATGTCCTCCGCCCTCTTTGAGAGTAACTTAAGGTGTCTTCCCAGTTCCCAGTGGTTTGAAATGCGTCTCATCTGGAGGATCCTAAGTGCCCTCCTGTGAAGGGGGCCAAGGGAGGGGGGACCCCTCAGGGCGATCACCTTTCCCAGCTTGCCCCTATGGGTGTATACCGTGAGGCTTCCCCAGACAATGGGTAGGAACTCCTCCGCCTTAAGAAGCTCAACGAGTCTGGGGGGGGTCATCCCGGGGAGGCGGCAGAAAACCTCATAAGGGCTGTGGAAGCCCCAGAACCTCTCCACGTAATCGTTTAAGGTTTCGATACCCCTGTCGGCCCTGCAGAACCTGTACCTGTTGAGCTCCTTGAGGGATATGGCCCCCCTGAAGGCCCTCCCTCGCTCTGGGGGGAGGACATACGCCCTCTCCCCCCCTGGAAGCTCCATAATGTATAACTCTCCGCTCTCCTCAAGCTCTGAGACGGCATCAGAGAGCTCTTTGATATCTATGGGCAGGAGTGTTCCCAAGACGCTATCTTTGAGCAGTGAGAGTCTGCTAGAGTACCAGAGGATCGCCCTCCGCAGGGCTTCTCGCACCTCTGTGATCTCAACCCTTCCTCTCTTCCCGGGGGTCGCTAGCACAAATCCCATCTCCTTAGCCGTATCGGGTTTTACCTCTGCGCCCCGAAATGCCTGCATCCAGATATCCTCAAGCCCCGGGGGAAGTATGAGGAGAGAGTCTTCAAGAGGAAGGGCCTGCGGCATCTTGCCAGCATATTTCAACTCCCTTACCAGCATTTCAACATCCCTTTGAAGGCCTGCGCTGCCCTTCAGCAGGCTGAGGGGTAGGTTAATTGGGGCAGGGGGATCTCCACTCTTTACGGATTTTAAGAAGCTCTCGAGGAGCCCCTTCACGATGTCAGCATCCACCCCTCCCTCCGCCGTATCTGGCCCCCTCCTTTTCACCCTAGGGGTGATCTCCTCAACTGCCGTCTCCTCCGTGACAAAGGAGAAGACCTCCTTAAGAAGGGGTGAGGGTGGGACGGCTTCCGCGATTTCTAGCAGTTCCTCTCTCACCCCCTCTATAAAGGAACGGGCACTCTGAAGGTCGTAGGTCCTGCTTAGGACCTCCTTCTCCGCCTCTTCTTTGAGGGCCCTCCCCACCTCCTTGAGGGCCCCGCTGTCAATCAGTGCCTTCAGGTTCTGGAAGTCCCTCATTATCTTTCTGGGTCCAACGCTGCGTCCCCGATAGGATTTCAGGAGAAACTGGGAGCGGAACAGCACATCCCGGAGCCGTATGGAGTAGGCCTCCTCCTCGCGGAGCCCTTCCTTGAGGACTTCCACAACATACTCCTCTTTAGCCATGATTTCTAGGGGGGAGGGGAGGCCCCCGGGGAGTGTAAGGAGTACCCCGTCGTCGGAGGCAGATGTTCGGGCGAGATAGCCGAAATTCCTGCGGTAGACGAACCGAAGGATATGGGAAAGTGCCCTCATAGCAGGTAGGGTGGATGGATGATAGATAGCAAAAGAGCCCCTGTGAGGGCCGCCAACCCTCTCGTAGATCACTCTCCCCGCAGTGGGTATGGCGTTGTGGTTGTATAGTGATAATATGTAGTGAAACATCTGCTGGGCGGCCTCCTCCGTGAGGTAGAACCTCCTGCGAATCTTCTCTAATAGGGGCTGCCACCTTTCCCCCCCCTCCCCTCCTTTTGCTAGGACCTCCTCAATGGACTTCTTCAGCCATATAAGAACCTCGGAGAGGGTCTCCGCCACATCCTTCGGCCTTGAGGGGACTTCACCTGTCCATCTTGGGGCGAGGGCAAGCAGTCCCTCCACCTCCCTTACGATAACCCTCCTTCCTCTTGTCTCAAGGAGCTGATATGTTTTTCCACCCAGCATGAAGACGTCATAGCGGCTTAGCCTCTCGACGAATTCCCCTGAAAGCTCACCCACCTTCCTTGAAGGGGAGGATGTATAGACGGAGTATTTTATGTCAGGAACTATTGTCCCCACGTTGGTGTAGAAGATGTGGTGAAATCCCCTCTTCACGGTCACCCTCCTCCCATCTGTAAGCTCAAAACGGTTTATTAGGGAGGGGGAGAGGGTAGAGAGGGAGGCCAGATCCTCCACAATGGCCTTCAGACGGGAGAACTTGACCCGTCGAAAAGGATAGGCACTCCTCAGAACGTTGTAGATATCCTTCAGCTCGCTGATACCCCCTATTGCCATACCTGTAACCATCTGGATTGCCACATCCCAAGGCTCTTCAGGGATTGAAAAGTCCTCTATCTCTCCCCTGCTAGCCATCTCCACTATTGCCGATATTTCAAGGAGTTCATGGGGGGTGCGAGCCATTATAATTCCTTTGCTTACCCCCCCCAGGCGGTGGCCTGCCCTCCCTACTCTCTGAAGAAGAGTGGAGGGCGCCACAGGAGAGGAGACCTGGACCACCACATCCACCTCTCCAATGTCAATCCCCAGCTCAAGGGAGGTAGAGGTGACTACTGCCTTCAGCTCACCCCTTTTGAGGAGGGTTTCCACCTCCTCCCTAACCTCTCTGGATAGGCTTCCGTGATGAGGGTAAAGGTCGGTGAACCCCATCCCTTTGAGGTAGTAAGATATCTCTTCCGCCTCCCTGCGGGCCCCCGTGAATATAATGGTCACCTTGTGGCTGTTGATGACATCCCCGATCTCTCGCAGCAAGTCGTTCCAGGAGGGGGTGTAGCGTACCTCAAAAGAGTACTGCTTCTCGATCCCCCCTTCTATAATCTCCCCGAACTTCCATCTGCTTCCGCTGTAGCCCAGCAGGAAGCGTAAGGCCATGCGGGGGCGGGAGATGGTGGCTGAGAGTCCTATCCGGAGGGGTCTTTCCTCAGCAATCCTTTCAAGCCACTCTAATGTAACGGAGAGCATGGTGCCTCTTTTGTTTGGCATCAGGCTGTGTAGCTCATCAACGATTACGTACTTCACTCCCTTCAGGTATTCTCTGTGGGAGGAGGAGAGCATGAGAACAAGGCTCTCAGGGGTTGTTATGAGTATGTGTGGGGGCCGGCGGAGGTGCCTCTGTCTCTCGCTCAAGAGGGTGTCTCCGGTCCTTATAGAGACCCTTATCTCCTGAAGCTCGGTCCCCTCCTCCTCAGCGTATCTGTAAACGCTCTGCAGTGGCTCGGTGAGGTTCTTCCTTATGTCGTTTCCAAGGGCTTTTAGAGGAGAGACGTACACACAGTAAGTCTTCGGCTGAAGTTTTCCTTCTCTAGCCTCCTTGATAAGTCGGTCCAGCACAGTCATGAAGGCGGTGAACGTTTTCCCACTTCCTGTGGGGGAGACCACAAGAACGTCCCGCCCCTTCTCTAGTGCTTGAAAGGCCTTCCTCTGGCTTTCGGTGGGGCTGGGGAAGTGCTCCCTGAAGTACCTCGCCAGGAGCGGATCCAGCCTGTTCCAGAAGTCTCCCTCCAGGTTCCCCTCCACGGCACTCCTTTTCATCATCTATCAACCTCTTTTTCTATCTACACGTTTTCAGTGTCCAAAATTAGGAATAAATCTGAGTAAAGGAAATAAATTTTGTGGTAAGTTGTCACGACAATTGGTGCGCACAAATACTTTTAATAAACGGGGCAGGATACAGTGAATGAAGGTGAGAACTTGGCAGCAAGGTACACCTTGTGCCCTAAGTGTTCATATCCCATCCCTGAAGGAGCATCTCACTGCCCCCACTGCGGCACTCCAGTTAGAGCACCTGAACCTCCAACAAATCCTTTCCCCCCACCACGCCGCTTAAGACCCCGTGAGCCCTTGGTGAAAAGAGTTTACAAGGCGGTATTTGAAAGGTACAGGGGGGTGGTGGTTTCAGCCCTTCTTGGGATTCTTCTTCTCATAAACATCATAACACTGGCCCTAGCCGTGCCATACGTGAAGGAGGAGGGCTCCGGAGGAAAGTTTGTGGAAAGCATCGCTACCTTGGAGGTCCCCGGGAACCCCCTGGAAGACACCTTTAATGTCTCATATGAGGTCTGGCCGGGTGAGAGGGTACCATCTTCTGGGATGACACTTCTCAACATAACCTTAAACACCAGCAGTTTTATCCTACCCCCTACTGTTAGATTGACTACTGTTGAGGGAGGGGTGGCAGGTGAGGCCCGTCTCTTCGTAGAAAGGGCAGCTAGGGGGATTCTCCTCCACGCGCTCTTCTATCCACTACCCTCTGCTGGCTATTATACTATAACGGTGGAGGGTCTTGGGGGGGCGGAGGTGAACGTCGGTGAGGTCCTCATAGAAGGGGATGGAATCACAGAGAGACTCATAAACGACCCTTTTTATCCTATTGGGAAGGGTATCGAGACGAACCTCCCCGAGGGCTTCGTTCTTTATCTCAACGGGACCCCCACCCTCCCATCGGAGCTGAACGGGCTTCTGAGCGGAGACTGGCAGACCCTCACAGTGAAACAAGGAGGCTGGGAGGTGCCTTTCCTGCTTAAGGGCTTCACTCCCATTAGAAGCGAGGATTTGGAGGTTAAAGGCAGATGCCAGGTGAAGGACACGTTCTCAAGAATCAACTACACCGGAGCGTTCTTTCCAGGCCAGGTGGTAGAGGTTTTCTCCCAGATTGAAGGTGGGATGGCGGAGCTCCCCTCTTTAGAGGTGAGCGGCCTTGGAGAGAAGAGGGCTGGTTTTGATGGAGAGGCCATCAGGCTCTACTTCTCCCTTCCCTATAACAGGGAAAGTGTGAGTCTCTACTTGAGATATGGGGAGAGGAGGGACCACATCAAGGACTTGAAACTTAACAGCAGCCTCGCCCCCCTCTTTATATTTGAGGAGAGCCCCTTCAACGGCTCGGAGGTGCTGAAGATCAGGATACTCCGCTACACCCTCTTCACCGACGAAGCGGTTATTGTTGATGGGATGAACTATACCCTGCCGTCCCCCGGGGAGAACAAGAGTCTGATGAGCGGGGGGAGGAGGGTTGTGATTGAGAGGGGGCTGGAGGGAGAGGTGTATGTAACAGCTATCGGAAACGGCACCCTCAGGATAGGTTTCAGAGTGGAATATAAACCGTCAATCACCTTTTTCATTCTCTTTCCCATCCCCCCTTTTATTCTGGGATTGGCTTCAGCCACTGGGCATGGGTTCTTTCTCTATTTCTACTTCCTTGTGGTTGTGATTCTGGGCAGTGCTGCCCTTCTTGGCTATCAGACAGCAAGGGAGTGGAAGGAGGGGAGAAAGCCCCCCCACCTGTGGAAAGCAGGCAGAGTGTCGCTGGCATTTCTAGCATCTCTTTTCTTCAGCCTCTCCGTGGCGAGCCTTATGAGGTTTCTACAGACCCCCGTGACGGTCCCTGAGAGCTTCTCCTACCTACCGGAATGGCTCCTTCTTGTAGAGCTTGCCTCAGCATCAGTGTACGAGGAGCTTGTCTCAAGACTCATTCTGATCGGGGTGCCCATGTTCTTCATTGCACTTGTTAAGAATAAGAGGGGCCTTCTGAAATACCTCTTAGGGGGATACGATGAGTGGAATAGCTCAACAATCTTCTTCATTCTTCTCTCATCGGTGACCTTCGGAATGGCCCATAGTAGCGGCTGGGGAAGTTGGAAAGTAATACCAACCTTCTTAGGGGGTCTGCTCTTCGGCTACGTCTTCGTGAAGGTGGGTCTGCACGGGGCCATACTCATGCATTTCGCAACAGACTACCTCACTGCCTTCACCTACCTCCCCGGCGGAGACCTCCGCATCATCGGCCTGCTTATGTCCCTTTTCATATTCCTTGTGATAATCCTCTCCTATCTTTACGGCATACACTTCTCCGGCGAGTTCCTGGAGGAGGCCATAAGGAGAAAGCTCCCCGGGGAGGCTGGCTCGCTGGCCAGGCTCCTCCTTATCTCTGGTATACCTGTGATTCTGCTTATGCTCCTCCTCTACGCTTTCAGCGGAGGGCTGGGGGCCCTTCTTATTTTCTCACTGCTCACGCTCTCGTCCCTCATCCTGGTGTCAATATCCATAATAGCCCACTTCACCCCGTTTAGGCTGCTTAAGGCCTTCGGGGTGCTCTGCGGGGCCGTAGGTGCCCTCCTGAGCCTACCCCTGGCCCCCCTCTCCGTCCCCCACCTCATAAACATGATAAAAAAGATGTAATCAGGCGGGAAGTTCGGAGGGATAGAGGTCCCTTCCCATTATGTCTCTCCCCGGGTTTCTCTTCTGCCACTCCTCTATACTCATGCCGAATTTCTTCTCCACCTCTACCCTGAACTCCGGGCCGGTGTTATAAGCGCAGAAGGGAATGATCCTTCCGTCAGGTGTGGTGTAGTGTATCACACACCGCCTGACCCTCTCAAGGTCGTAGTTGTACAGGTCCTGGAAGTGCATAGCCCCGATGAAGAGAGTCCTCCAATGGAACTCTCCCAAGGCCTTCTTGTTCTGGGTGAGGAATACCGATTTCAGCATTGAGAGGACGTTCAGTCCTTTCGGGGCCTTTGAGGTGTCTATATGACGCTTGACAAGCTGATAGGCCTTCAGTGCCCCCCTGAGCTTCCCGTAGTTCTCAAACTCACCGCTTTCAATAAGGGCCTGCGCCTCATCCAGAAGTCCATCGGCGTCAATAAATCTTGTCAGGGAGATCACCCTGCCCCCATCCTCCCGGAAGAGGTATGCAGCAGAGCCGCAGTGAGGATGGGTCGTGAAAGCCACCTTAGGCTCATTAGCTATCTGGGATATGAGCTCTGAGAGCACAGCTGCGGCGGGGATGGGGAAGAAGTCCTCTGGTCCCTCAATGTAGTCTGTCTGATCCGCCAGATCATTTATCAGGTCTCCGATGGTGTAGCGGCCCTTGAGCCTCTGCTCCTGATTTATCCTCCCGGAGAATGAGACAGGCTGGAAGGTCACCGAGCGAATTACTTCCATGTTCTCTAAGGCGAAGTCCACTATCTTTCCCACTTCATCGTCGTTGATGCCTCTTACGATTACAGGGACAAGCACTGTAGCCAGAGGCTTTGGTTTTGTCCTCTTGCAGTGTTCTATTGCCAGAAGTTTGATCTTGAGCATGTCCTTCCTGCCCCTAGCCTTTATGTATGTCTCCTCCTTGAAGCCGTCAAACTGAAGGTAGACGGTGTGCATCCCTGCATCCACCATGGCCTGGGCAAAGCTAGGGTCGTAGGCCAGCCTTATACCGTTAGTAGCCACCTGGACCTGTGCAAAGCCCATCTCGCTGGCGGCCTTTACAGCCTCTAGGAAATGGGGGTATATGGTAGGCTCCCCTCCAGCGAACTGCACCGCAGGTGTTGGAACAGGCTGCTCGTCCCTTAGCATCTTGAGCATCTTCTTGACTTCATCCAACGTGGGCTCGTAGACGTAGCCAGCGGCGTTGGCGTTTGCAAAGCAGATGGGGCATTTCAGATTGCAACGGTTGGTGAGGTCAAGGTTGGCGAGTGCGGTGTGGGAGAGGTGATAGGGGCAGAGGCCGCAGTCAAAGGGATGACCCTTTCTTGTCTCCGTATTTGGGTTATTTACTCCTATTCCATCCACGCTCCACCTCTCCAACCTCAGGTAGCTCTCCACATCCCCAAAGTAGATGTCTTTGAACTCTCCGTGCTCGGGGCAGGTCTTTTTGTACATTACTTTTCCGTTCTCCTCATATATGGTTGCGGGGATGATTTTCTTGCACACCGGACAGAGAGAGGTGGTTTTCTTGGGAAGACCCTTGGGAAGGGCGCTTTTCTGTACGATTATCATTTCAAAACCCCCGTTGAGTGTGGGATTTTAAAGGGGAGAATAACTTAAAGTTTTTGTCTCTCTGTGGGCTACAAAAAGCGCTTTTTTGCGTTCGCACCAAAGTATTCGGTGAGAATTAAGAGGTGTTTGGCCTCTAAATAATTTGAACAAAACCCTTCATCGGTGATTTTATAACCCCCGCTGCTATCAACGCTTCCAGCGGGAGGGGTGGGTGAAGCCAAAAAGAGGGAGTGGTCATGAAGGTAGATCCGCAGTGTGTCCCGTGTCTTTTGGGAAGGATTCTTTATGAGGTGAAGTTGGCCGGGGGAGGGAAGGATGTTCAGAAGAAAGTGATAAAAAGAGCTCTTGAGATCATGAGCAAGGGCTTCAGCGAAAAGGTGGCATCCGTTGAGCTGGCAACGGAGGTCCATCGGGAGACATACAGTCTGCTGGGGGATGACGACCCCTACCGGGAGGTGAAGAGAAGGTCAACAGCGGTGGCAAAGGAGCTCCTCCCCCTGGCCGAAAACTATTATAGGGAGGCGGAGGACCGCCTCACTGCCGCAGGAACCCTGGCAGTTGTGGGAAACCTTCTAGATTTTGGGATTATGGACGCTATAACAGGCCCTGAGGTTCTGAAGGAGAACTTCAGGAAATATGTGAGTGAGGGCCTGCATGTGAACCACCTCCGGAGGGCGGAGAAACTTCTTCTTGAAAGCAAAGATAGAACCGTGATATATTTCACAGATAACGCTGGTGAGGTGGTCTTTGACAGGTTTCTGATAGAAGAATTCAAGAATAGGGGCGCGAAGGTCTTTCTCGTTCCAAAGGGAGTTCCCATACTTACGGATGCAACTGTTGAAGATCTTCAGGAAGCGGACCTACTTGAGATGGTGGATGGTATATACAAAACGTCCACATTCTACGTCGGAGTCGAGATAGAAAAAATGGATGAAAAATTGAAAAAGGCGATGGAGGAGGC
>Ga0164310_10002248_pt1 | contig 11055 bp, 13 predicted proteins | sample GuaBasSedimGuay1_FD_121795 | JGI IMG/M metagenome (GOLD analysis project Ga0164310, IMG submission 121795) | Subseafloor sediment microbial communities from Guaymas Basin, Gulf of California, Mexico - Guay1, Core 4569-9, 0-3 cm | ecosystem: Environmental > Aquatic > Marine > Hydrothermal vents... | reverse complement strand
TGAGTTTCCTGAACTTGCAAGTCTTGGCTGAGCGATCCTGAACATATCTGCTGATGAATCGACATCCACGCCGTAACCACTTGACCCCGATAAAAAAAGGTGTGTTTCAGTTTCACACCCTACATCAAGCACCGGACGCGCCCCTTCAGGCCGTACCGATTCACCAAGCACTCTGTTCCCCGGTTGGACTTCGTATCGTCCCGGGGCTCCCATCAGAACAGGCATCATATTCCCGGGCGCAAGGAACCAGCAAAGACACCTCAGGCCGGGATTTCACCAGACTCCACCGACTTTTCCCTGTTCCACTTGTTCCGCTGCCTTTTAGAACAATATTCAAGCCCATTCCAGAGGAATCTGAGCCCCGCAGCCCATTTTCACAAGATCCTCTCCCCGGGCTTGCTGGAAAAGCTATTCAGCTCTCTACCTGTGCAATGGCAAAAACCAACTCGCCTAACTCCAGAACCTTAAGGGCATCCAAAAAACTCCTTTTAGCTCTCTGTTATTGAGGCTAGACAGGTGAAAACCCACCGCTACCAGGTCAATGGGAAGTTCAAGATATTCCTTCGCTCTGCCGACAATGTTCACAGCATCTGGATGGGCGCAGCCGGTGAGCAGTACCAAACCCTCCCTGTTTCTCAGAATCGGCCCTTGCTCGGCAGCCCTATCGGTGTGATCTCAGTCATTGTGCGAAAGTAACGTACATTTAAGAACTTATAGTTCACACTCGACCTGGCCGCATTAGAAAGAAGGAGAGCTCCATCTGCCCGGTGTCGAAGAGAATCTGATGTTGAGAACTTTCCAGATAGACAGAGAAGCTCCGCCCAGGCGCCAGGTCCTCCATGAGAGAGACATTATCAAAGAGCACAATCAGCTTGGATTCGTTCTTAGTGGCAGATCTTGGAGTTGCTACTTCTGAGTTGCGGAAACAAGTCGGTTCTCCCCATCTACAGTGACAATCTTAAGTCCAATTCTCTTCGCCTCCTCGTCGGAGACTATTGCATAGGAGATAATCAGCAACTTATCCCCAATCTCTCCCAATCTGGCGGCTGCTCCCTTCAACGAGATGGTACCCGAGCCTGCTGGCTCTTCGATGGCATAGGTTTCGAACCGAGCCCCTGTGTAGAGATTAACCACTTGAAGGCGTTCCCCAGGCAGGATATCAGCTGCCTTCATAAGTTCAGTATCAATGCCTATACTTCCCTCGTAGTAGAGTTTCAAGTCTGTTATCTTGGGTTGTTGAATCTTAGATTTACAGATCACTCGCAGCATTGGCTGTTGTCACCCCCTATTTTTTCCAATCTTTCGCCACCTGCTGGTGGACAACAATTGCGGCAAATTAGCGTTCGTGCGGATTTTTTGTGCCCGCACCCCCTGATTCAGAGTTGTTGCAAAATAGTACCATTTGGTGAACAATTGAAGAATATCACTGATGTTGCTTTGCAACAGGTTTATCGAGAACAAGCTGGGTCACCCGCCTGGCGATCTGGAAGAAGGCGCTGGCGGCATCACCCTCAGGGTTAAACAAAACAGCCGGCAACCCCTTGTCCCCACCTTTGCGCGTTTCGACCTCTATGGGCACTTTCCCCAGAAGGATAACTCCCATCTGTTTGGCCATTATTTCTCCCCCTCCGGTGCCGAACAGGTCGATCTCTGCCCCGCAGTGAGGACACCGGAGGCCAGACATATTCTCCACCACTCCAACCTTGGGGATATTGAGCTGCTTGGCCATATTAACTGCGCGCCGGCAATCGATAAGGGACATCTCTTGCGGGGTGGTCACCACTATAGCCATTTCGGGATGCATCTTCTGAGCGGAGGTGAGTACCTCATCTCCAGTGCCGGGTGGAAGGTCTGCCACCAGAAAGTCCAGTCTCCCCCAGATTACATCGCCAAGAAATTGGGCGAGAGCCACAGAACGTAAAGGACCCCTCCAGATGACCGGGCTGTCTTTAGGAACTAAAGGAGCTATAGAGACCACCTTCAAACCTTCCTTTTCTAAAGGTCGAAACTGAGTTCCATTTGACCAAAAGGTACCGTCTAAGCCTATCATCTTTGGCACGTTTGGACCCGTGATGTCGGCATCTAACAAGCCCACCTGATAGCCCTTTCTGACTAGAACATAGGAAAGATTCACCGCTACCGTCGTTTTCCCTACTCCACCTTTACCACTGAAGACAACAATGCGGTGCCGAATCTGCTCCAGGTTCTGCTGGATACGCCGCTCCCGTTCCCGCATTTCCCGCACTCTGTCCTGCTCTGAACCTTTCATCTCCTCGCCTCGGCTCATCTGCTCTCAGCCTCCTTCCCAGCACAGGGTCAAGCTTTACCGGTCTCCCCTCTCAGATATTGTTCCACAACCATCTTCACCTGACCGCTCACTCCGGTTACCGCCTGGATACCGTACTGCTGGAAAAATCGGAGGGCTCGCTGTCCTATGCCACCGGAAATAATCACATCGGCTCCCTGGTCGCGGATAAAGGTGGGTGCTTCCCCCGATTCGCCGTGACGAGTCCAGAAGGGGTTCTCAACCCTGTAGCTCAGAGTGATCTCGCCATTCTCAACCTCTACCATCGTGTAGTATGGACAGCGCCCAAAGTGTTGGCTGACCTCAGAGTTCAGTCCCTGGTCATCTTCTGAGGCCACAGCGATCCTTTTCTTGCCAGACGGCTTAGTGACCCCGCTCCCATAGGCACCGACGCCGTAGTGCGCCCCCACCGAAGGGAAAGAAAACGGCTTCAACTTCCCTGATCTAAACTGAGCTATAGCATCGGAGACCTTCCCTGAAACTCCAGCATAGACACTAATCCCGGCAGCAGACAGCACTTGAAATGCGTTAGGCCCCACGTTGCCGGTGAGCACAGCCTCGGCACCCTTTTCTGCGATAGCTTGGGCACTTTGGACACCTGCACCGCCTCCCAGACTGACGCTGGCATTGTCCAGGGCCTCAAAGGCTCCGGTTTCGGTGTCAAAGATGATGAAATACTGGCATCTGCCAAAGCGAGGGTCTACCTCCGCATCCAGGCTTTTGTCCTTAGCCGTAATGGCAATCCTCATGGCTTCTCCTTTCTATCCTCTGACCATTTTCGTCCCACACTTGGGGCAGGTGATATTGTAGCAGGGTACTCCTCGGCTGTGCGCAACTTTAGTGCCACAGTTTGGGCAGACACAGTCTCCACCAGGGCCTGCACCGGGTCTAGTGCCACCCATACGACCCCGGCCGCCGCCCTGTCCCATTCCTCTACCGGTTCCTGGGCCTTGACCCAAAGGACCAGTTCCATCTCCTCTCGGCATTTTGCTCCCCTCCTTTCTCATTATTGTAGAAGATCGTCTCTGAGTCTAATATACAGGAGCGCTCAGGAATTCGCAAGCGGAAAATTCGGTAAACAATCCCTCGGCTCAAATAGCCTCTGCTTTAGGGGAAACCGGAGTTCCTTAATCGATTGGCGCTATTAGATCGGTTTAGATTGGCAGCCATATCCGCTACTGTATTCGCTATTTCTGGCAGCAGCGCTTGGGAGAGTCGCAGGGAGTGCTCATCCCACAGCAAGGCGCAGAGGATTCGGATGCCCTCTTGTAGTCTGTCTCGTAGAAGCCTGCCCCCTTGAAGATTATTCCAGCACCACCGGAGATGAGCCTCCGAACAGTGCCGGAGCACTGCGGACAGACTTGCACCGGCTCATCGTTCATCTTCTGGAAGCGGGTAAAACGGTATCCGCAGCTTTCACACTTATATTCGTATGTAGGCATAACTCCAGACCCTTCCGATTTCTGAACAGGGAGGGAGGGGGAAAGATCCTCCCCCTCCCCCGCATTTCACTCTCTTGGTTTCCTGGACTCCAGCTCAGAAATACGTCTCTTAATCCCCTCCAGTTGAGTTTCTAAGAACCGTGCCTGGCTCTTCAGGAAACCAATTTCTTGCTCTGAATATGCGGCAGGTGCATAGGTACTCCAAACTGGTGGGTACCCGTATGGGGCTATACCATAAGGATAAGCCCATCTCCACATCGGCAAATATCCATAATAGCCTGCCCAGGGATAGCCCCACCACATATCTCTCACCCCCTTTCTTTTTGCAGAGGTTCCCTGAATCTAGCCACGGGGCAGTATTGCCTTTGCCCTTTCCGTAATCTACTTCGCTTCTTGCTGAGCTTCCAGTTCAGATATGCGTCTCTGAATCTGGTCCAACTGGTCTCTTAGAACCTCTGCCTGGTTTTTCAGATAATCCGCTTCTTGCTCTGGAGTTACGGCAGGGCCGTAGGGAGCTCCGGCCGGTGGATATCCATATGAGGCAGGCGCTCCGTATGGGTAAGCTCCTGTTGCATAGGGATACCCCCATCTCCACCATCCGAACCCCCGGCCCCAACCGAAGCCGACTCCCAGGCGTCCGCCATAGGGGTTCATAAAACCGGGCACCGGATATCCGGCACAATAACCGGCTGCCCTGCCTGTCATAGGCCCCAACCCCATCGGTCCGGTTCCGTCTCCTCGTGGCATTCTGTTTCACCTCCTTTGATTTGATTTGGTTTCAAATGGTGGCTACCACCATCTTCCCCGACCCCGTCTGAAGGCAAGGCCAAGGTGGGGTCGGCCGAGGCCCCAAAATCCTCGCCCGCCCCAGCGCCAGGCGAGGACCCCATAACCAGGGTAGGCCGCCCAACCAGGATACGGACCCGCTGGCCACCCGACAGGATAACCGGGTCTCCAGCCTAAACCCAGACGTCCACCATAGGGGTTCATAAAGCCGGGCACCGGGTAGCCTGCACAGTAACCGGCTGCCCTGCCTGTCATAGGCCCCAACCCCATCGGTCCGGTTCCGTTGCCCAGTGGCATTTTCTCTCACCTCCTTTTGATTCTCTTTGAATCCCAAAAGCTTCGTTGCCGTGAATCTTTCACCCTGACATCATCTCCGGGGACCGATTCCCAGAAAGGGATAATATCCCCACGGCCGGGGATAGAAAGACGCAGAGTAAGGGAAAACACGGTAAGGATAAGCACCAGAGATAGGTTTTCCCTGAATTCCGGTCAATCCCAGGGACTTGCCACTCTGGGTTGAGCTACCTGGGCCCTTTATAGGAAGCACACAGTAACCGCGACACCCGCCGGTCATAGGGCCAAGGCCTCTGGGACCTGTACCGTCGAAACCGGGCATATATATTTTCACCTCCTTTGTCTTCCTCCAATAGCGAAGAGGAAGCGAATAATCCCTCCTACAATTCACTTCTGCTGTTCCTGAAGCTGGTTGATCCGGGCGTTGATCGCCTCCAGTTGGCTTCTGAGGGCCTCTGCCTGGTTTCTCAGGGCCTCTAGCTCATCTGCCTGTCCCAAGACAGGACCAACTCCATAGGGAACAGAGCTGGCTGGCGGAGGATAGGCACCAGCAGCATAACTTCTCCACATCCAGCCTCGGCCTCCACCCCAGGTGCGGCCCATTCCACCTCCCCAGGGTAGTCCTCCACGACCAGCACCGCGAACTGGAAAATCTGAATACATCACCATTCACCTCCTTTCCGGATTACATGCATCTATCCGTTATTCTCAATTCTCCTGACAGTCGAATAGCCAGTTGGGCTGAATTCAGAAGGCAAGCAGGTCTTTTTCAGCTGGGCGGCCATTTGCCCCACCTGTGTGGTCCTCGACCAAAAGGAGGGCCAAAAGGCGGCATAATAACTTCACCAGAGCGGATCTGGATGGCCTTTCCGTTCACCAGTGCATCAGCCACCTTCTTGTGAGCCTGAGCCACAATACGACCAAAAGTGGGACGGGAGACCTTCATCCGCTGGCCAGCCTCTTCCTGACTCATTCCCTCCAAATCGGCTAACCGCAAGGCCTCTAACTCATCCACGGTGAGCACCACGTGACTGAGAAACCCGGGCGAAATACCCTGGGGTCTGAAATATGTGACCGGGGGAGAAAACCCTACCCAGCGCCATTTCTTGGGCCTCGGCATGGGAAATACCTCCTTGGGGGAATCAAAACTCACAATGCTAGCTGCAGGTTCTCAAATCTATCCTGAATCCATTGCGCCACGGTCCAGTCACTATACTCCACCGCCGTCTTCGCTTGAACCGTTGCTTCAGTCACTACACACTCATAGAATATCCGGCCCGACAGAATAACTCCTTCTCTACGACATAAGGAATGGGCCTCTCGGCCAACTTCTTATTCAGATTCTCTTTGCTCATCACCCCGGCCGCTGAGAACCTGCAGTTCGTAGCCTATCTGAAAAGACTGCTACACACTATTCTGGCGATAGATCGCAGGCTCAGTAATCACGGCCACTGATCTGATCACGGTAATGGACACTCACCGAATAGCATATTTTTGCAGAGCCATCTAGCAGCACTGCTCGTGGATGGCGCTGCTCGGCTAATAGTCCGGCCTGCCGTCGAACCAAGATGACTAAGTTACCCGAGTTCTCCACAGCAATCCCCAGGCCAGCCTGTAGCAAGAGACGGAATCTGGTCTCTGAGAGGAACCACTGCTCTGAATGACAGTCAACAACTGAGATTGCCCCTAGGGGTCAGAAACAGCAGCAAGCGCCGCGGCCCTCACATCGAACTGACGCCATCGGACAGGCACATTTTCTGATATGGGTCGCATTGGTTACACTCATCTGGGCAAATGAGAGTGCCCGCTGCCCCGGAAAAATCCGTGCGCCCTCAGGTCTCTGATTTGAGAAGAGGATTGAGATCGGCAGCATCCAGAGCACAGTCGCCGACCATCTTGTTCCCCCAGAGGACGGCCACCAAGGCAACCAGGGTGGTTTTCCCCTCTACCCGCTTTGCCCCTTATTTCGCAATCTCCTACACCAACCCCATCAGGTCGTACCAGCGGCACGTGAAAATTTGGAGAAAGCAACGCCGCCGCACCTTGGCTGGCTATATATCCAGCATGAAGTGCGATTAGATATCGGCACTTTGGTCATTTCTCACGTCTTGCGCCTCACGGGCTCGCAGACGCAGCCACCGGCACAGCAGGCTCTGTCTACTTCCCAGGTTTCATGTGCGCCTAAAATAAGGCCAGAATCTGCCGATATACCTGTTCGAACGCTTCTCTGTATTCGGGCAATACCTCCACCACAATTCTCCCCGGGAATAGGGCTTAACAATCTGAGGGTCTTCAGGAAGCTCCAGCAGAATGTGGAGATTCCCTCTCTGACAGCGATTCCACATGCTCTGATCTTCTTTGCTGCAACGCCTTACAATCACCCCGAAACGGAGTTTAAAAGCCCGAAATGCTTCTACAACCAATTGGAGACCACAACCCAAAAGGCGTGGGCTCACTGGCCAGCATCACTGAACCAGTTTGTTTTGCTGCTTCGACGACCAGACAAGAGGTACCGGGGGAATCAATCAACACAATATCCCCGCTGCAGACGCAATTCATCGATTCCTCACTTCCCTGATGAGCGGGGGCCTGGGCCTCTGCTATTTTGAACCCTCCCTGGACAAAACGGATATCTTTTGTCCCAGGCATCCTCACGCTGCCAAATTCCCTTCTCCCATCACCGATAACCTCCACAAGACAGATCGCCTTATACCTGAGCAACTATGAGAGGGCTCGGGAAAATCCAGAACACTCTCTTTCGCAGCGACAATAGCCTTAAACTGACAGAGTTGGAAGCACGGACCGGAATGGTGCATCTATCCAAGTCTGCTTCAGGCATAACCTGTTGAAATGAACCGCCTTTTTGCTGTTGCTGCTTGAGAAAAAGGCTACTGTTGAGCTCTTTTACATCGCAGTGTAGCAGAGTCACACCTTCCGACTTCATAGCCTAAACTATGTCATTGAGGACCGCAGTCTTGCCCGTTGTCCTTTTGCCACTGACAACACGAATGATCACTCAATTGCTCCAGGCATTCTGAGCATATGCTCAAATTAATTTAAACAAAAACCCGTCTCATGTCAAGGGAAAAATCAAATCTTTAAAAAAATCCTCACCAATTTATGGCACTATCTTTAACCAAGATCCGGAAAACTTATGAAAAATAGGAAAGACATATCGCTCCTGAAAGCAGTTCGGATAGCGGGCAGTCTTGTTTGCTACAAACATTTTGTCCCCATCGGGACAGACAAGAAGGGATGTATCAAAGGGCATTTTTTTACCGCAAAGTTCGCCAAGAAGTCGCAAAGATCGCAAAGGGGTAATCATCTATTTATAAAAATGTTGCCTATTCTGTGCCCGCCTGCTTTATTTGCTGTTATGTTGTGTGTTTGCCTTTGTTACAGCCCCAAGATGTAATTTTGAAACTTGCGGAGTCAAACCCTTGCTTACTTAACACAGGTCCAGATTCTGTCGGAGAAATGGAGTTGCTGCCAGTACCCTGGGCTCACTTGAGATATCTATTTCCGTGGGATGGCTCTCCAGAGGCCTACTCCATCCGCGTCTGGACAGCCTCCTACAATCCGCTTTCAGGGTAGAATGTACCACATCTTTTGTGAAACTGCCATTTTTCAGCAGAATCTGGGCAAGAGATAGAAGAACGTTCAAAGAGCTTTCGAATCTGGGTTTAAATACTCTTGTAAGCCTTAAGTGACAGATAGCTCACTAAGACAAAATTCCACACCTTACGTCTCCAGTTTCAACGCTTTTCTGAAGATCGGGTCCATGAGACTCAAACTAAATGGTGAGGGTCGGTAATTCTCTTGGTTGGGCCGCTGACCTTCTTCGCCTTTGACCTCTTCTTCAGTTCCTCAATGAGTTCATCATATTCATCCCGGTTCACCGGGATCTCCACCGGTTCATTCTTCTTGCCCGAAAGGACCAATGCGTTGATGAATTCCAAACTGACAACTCCTTCTACGCCAGGAGAAAGGAGAGGCTCATTGTACAAAATGGCTCGGGCAAAATTGCGAATAATCGCCTTATGGCCGCTCTCGGTCTCCTCTACCACTACCTCTTCCTCGCGCAGAGGGGGAGATGCCCACATCTGGTCGTTTTTCTCTGTGAACTCCTGGATTGGAGTTTCTAAAGTGTGAAATCTGAGCTTCCCGTTGGCGATAACAATCTTCCCTGTCTCTCCGCACAACTCCATATAGCTACCTCCTGGCCATTCGTTGACGCTGGTGTGATAATATCCTATGGCACCGTTAGCATATTCTAACATTGCTGAGGCTTCGTCTTCTACCTCAATCTTATGACGGCGTGTTCTGGTCTTTGCCATCACCCGCACCGGCAACCCGGCAAGCCAAGTGAAGATGTCAATCCCGTGAGGGGCTTGATTTAGCAAAACTCCACCGCCTTCGCCTTTCCAGGTTGCCCGCCAGGGGGCTGAATCGTAGTACGCTTGGCTACGGTAGTGGGGATCGATAAAACAGGTACGATAGAGTTTGCCCAAGCGGCCTTCCTCTATCAGTCTTTTAACTGCGCGATAGAGGGGCACGCTCCGGTTTTGATACATAACTGCGTATTTCACTCCGGTCTGTTGGGCGGTTTTGTTCATCTGATCGGCAGCAGCGACGGTAACTGCTACTGGCTTTTCAGAGAGGACGTGAAGGCCCCTCTTCATTGCGTAAATGCTGATCGGTGGGTGGAAGTAGTGAGGGGTGGCGACAATAACCGCATCAGCCAGGCCACTATCAATTAAAGCCTTGTAGTCAGTGAAAGCTCTAACCTGGTGTTCTTCGGCCACCTGCTCTGCCACCCTTTTTTCAACATCGCATACCGCAGTGAGTTCCACCTCGTCAACCGACTTCATAGTATTGGCATGACCGGCGCCCATACCTCCAGCGCCTATAATTCCAACTTTCACCTTATCCATAAGTTGCCTCCTTTCCGGTTGTTAATCATTAGAACTCGATTTTTGGCAATGGGGTACATTATACACATATTTCTGCAATCAGTCAATCAATTTTCGTTGCCACGCCAATAAATTGAAATCCCTGAGCTACCCCATCAGAGAATCGTTAACAGAAAGTGCACGTCCTGCTCTCTTTTCCTAACCAAACCTCATAGTCCTACGCGCTTTACAGAGCTATAGTTTGTACAATGTAGGTTTAACAGCCCGTGATTGTAGCTTCGCTACTGGATATGGCAGTCACCTTTGAAACTATTGGAAAGCAGATCTCAGGCATCCCTTATCTTACTCCCTAAAAATCCTTTTTGCCTGTAGTTGCCATAGAATGTACTATCAGAGTTAGAGACCAGAAGTTCGGTATCACCACATCGATGCTGGAGTAGATGTTGCTGCCACGTATCGCCCTTCAGCGGCACCAGACGCACGTATGCCACGGATGCAAACGTGTGGCTTGCGAATTCAGCCCATGCGTTGGCAAGAATCAGTGCTTGCCCTGTCAAGTCAGCATCACGTCAATGCACTTCCATAATCTCATTCAATGTAAACTCTTTCTCAGCATGAAAGCCGTCCTTAATCGGGGAGTGGTATTTCTGACTCGATAGTGTCAAAGCATGCGTCATTTGAAAGGCGTAGGCGCAGGAAATGCCATGCGCCCGCATAGCCGGCTGTTGCATCCTGCACATATGGCGTGTGCCCGTGATAGACGACGATGCATATTTCGTCCGGGCCAGATGCATTGAGTGGCAACCCAACCTGCGCCACGCTGATTCCGCTCGAAACGGTTATCATATAGCCTTTATAATGCTTTGCTGAATACGGGCATAGGAACCAATGCCCCACCTCGGGTTGCTCACTTAATGCTTCTCTCGGTTGTACACGCCGCATATCCGCAATCAAGATTTCTGCCATGGATGTGTACCTCTTCTCCTAATCAAGATAAAAGGCATAGAGTCTCACCCTTTCGGCTCCCCAAGTAGCATCGAAAACAGCCCGGATTCCCCTGACCTCAAGTCCGACATCAATTCTGAACAGACGCTGGTAATTCCCTTTGATTTCCCGCCACGGTCTCCATCCCTGATCGGTGTGGATCTGGATACGGAAATCTCTCACCATCTCGGGGGGCACCTGGGTCAGGTGATCATATTTCCCGTGATAACTCATGGCAATATTTCGGGAAAGGGCACTGTCGAAAATCAAGGTGAGGCTGGAAACCCGCTGAGGATGAGAGAATTCGTATTCGATGGTGTCACCAACCTTT
>Ga0164310_10002246_pt1 | contig 11064 bp, 12 predicted proteins | sample GuaBasSedimGuay1_FD_121795 | JGI IMG/M metagenome (GOLD analysis project Ga0164310, IMG submission 121795) | Subseafloor sediment microbial communities from Guaymas Basin, Gulf of California, Mexico - Guay1, Core 4569-9, 0-3 cm | ecosystem: Environmental > Aquatic > Marine > Hydrothermal vents... | reverse complement strand
TCATACTGCTGGCTTTGTTGCAGAAGACCCCCTGTCCCCTGAAGGTCAAGTGGAAAGATCTTTACAAGCTCAAATCAATATGCTCCTTATGGATAGCCTTGGCTTGTGCTACTTTTGCCTTCTTATGGGGAATATTGGGCTGTTTACAAGGCTGATAAACGCACTTTTAGGACTCAACATGAGGGAGGCTGATGTGTTAAATATATCAAGAAGGGCTCTGAGGGAAGAGATTGACTTTAATGAAAAAGCAGGGATTCCGGTCAACAACTTTTCTCTTCCCAAGTTTCTGGAATCAGAGCCTCTGTTTCCAACAAACGAGGTCTTTGATGTACCTAAGGATGAGATACGACGCATCTTTGATTCAATCTTGTGAGTTCTTGGGCCTAGAGATACATAGCGGATTACCCAAAAGTATCAATACGGTTCATGATAGATTGGATGGAGGTATTTGTAGTGGCTCTTACGTTTATGGAAGGTAATGAAGCGATTGCCTGGGGTGCGATAGAGGCAGGATGCCGTTTCTATGCTGGCTACCCTATTACACCCGCAACCACGATATTCAATGCAATGGTGAAACTTCTTCCTCCTCTGGGAGGATACTGCATCCAAGGTGAAGATGAAATAGCCTCAATCGGTATGTGTCTTGGTGCTTCCATGGCAGGCCTTAAGGTAATGACTGCCACTTCAGGGCCAGGCCTAAGTCTTTACAGCGAACACATCTCCTTTGCAATTGGTAGTGAGATCCCCATTGTGATTGTCATTGTGCAAAGGCTGGGACCTTCTACCGGCTCTGCAACCCGAGGGGCAGATGGCGACATTCAATTCATGCGGTGGGGCAATAGCGGAGGGCAGCCGGTTATTGTGCTTGCCCCCTCTGATGTAAGAGACTGTTTCGTGCTCACCATGCATGCCTTTAACTTGGCAGAACAGTTCAGGTGTCCCGTGTTTGTGGCATCCAATAAGGAAGTGGGTATGACCAAAGAAGGCCTGGATATAGACGCGATCCAAAGGCCCGAGGTCCGTACCCGGACAGCTCCCCCTTCCGGGCAACCATTCCTTCCTTTTAGGGTTGACCCAGGTCAGTCTGTGCCGTACTTCCTGCCCATCGGCCACGAAATCCTTGTCCGTCAGACATCCTCCACACATGGCCCAGATGGATATATCACTACTGATCCTGAGCAAATCGCCCGCAACCAGGAGCGGCTAGGATCCAAGCTTCTATCGGCTGTGGATCAGTTTTCTTTTCACGAGGCCTATTTAGAAGAAGGGGCCGACACACTAATCATCACCTATGGCGTAACAGCCCGGGCGGCAAAGGATATCTACCTCTCGCACAAAAAAGTGGGCAGCCCTGTTTCCCTTCTCATTCTCAAAACCCTATGGCCGGTGCCTGAGGCCCTCATAAAGGAAAAGGCCGAAAAAGTAAGGCGAGTAGTGGTCTTGGAAATGAACAAAGGCCAATACGTACGCGAAATCACGCGCGTCTTGCCGCAAAAGAAGATCGATTTTTTTGGGCAGATGAACGGCCAGTTGATAACACCCCAGCAGATTGAGGAGGTACTCAGCAATGCCTAGCTTGCTCAATAAAAGCAGGCCACCTGTTTTCTGCCCCGGGTGTACCCACGAGCGGGTTGTCAGGGCCTTGGATGAGGCCTATCAGAATATGGGGCTCAAAGGGAATCAGATTGCAATGGTGAGCGATATAGGGTGCTCTGGTCTCATCGACACCTTTTTTAACACACACGCCTTCCATGGACTTCATGGGAGGGCCCTGACTTATGCAACTGGCCTAAAACTGGCACGCCCTGAGCTAAATGTTATCGTCACCATGGGAGACGGTGGCATGGGCATAGGCGGTGCCCATTTCCTAAGCGCATGCCGCCGTAATCTCGACTTGACACTAATCATATTAAACAACTTCAATTTTGGAATGACAGGGGGGCAATTTTCAGCAACAACACCTCCCGAAGCACAAGTGGCCTCTGGATTTCTAAACAGTCTTGAGCGCCCCCTGGACATCTGCAAAGTGGCCATTTCTGCTGGGGCAACCTATGTTACCCGATGCTCCTCATACAAAAAGGATCTAGCCCAGGAAATAGAACGGGCTATCCGCCACAAGGGTTTTTCGGTTATTGATATCTGGGGAATTTGTGTGGGGCGATATGCAAAGAAAAACAGATTAACTCCCCAAAAAATCCAGGAATCCTTGTCTAAATTTCCATCCATTGAAGGAATCGTAGAGGAAAACCAGAGAAAGGAATACGGCATCCATTATCGAGAAATGGCCAAGGGGCAAAACACGCCCCCGTCCCCATTACGTATCGAACCAAGTCTTGAATCTCCTGAAAAGGACAGGCAGGGGATCATTATTCTCGGTAATGCAGGACAGCGAATAATCACTGCAGGAGACATTTTGTGCCTTGCAGGTCTATCCGCTGGGCTGCGGGTGACACAGAAAAATGAATACAACATTACGGTCCTCAGGGGGCCTTCCATAAGCGAGGTGATCCTCTCTCCGGAAGAGATAGGGTATACAGGCATTCACAGGCCCACTGTTGTCATTGCAATAGGCCAAGAAGGGGTAAGTCGGCGATCTCACATGTTTTCCAAGCTTAACGAGGAGACGCTAATCATTTGTTCCAAGGACATTTCATTGCCCCAAACAAATGCCAGCATATATACTGTGGACTTCAAATCACAGGGCATCAAGTCTTCGGATCGCGCCCTTGCCTCTCTAGGGGTGCTGGCAAAACTAAAAAAGGCCATAAATCTTGAAATGCTTCAGGCTGCCCTGGAAATGCGGTTCAAGGGCCCTATCTTGGAATCCAGCCTCGATCTTGTACATCGTATTGAATGTTATTGAAAAATGAAAGCCTTCCAAAAAATTGGAATTTCCAATCGAATCATAAAAGTTCCTTCCTTGAATGTTATCCTAATTGAATAATTGAGGTAAGGACAAACTCATTCAAAGTTGCCAAAACTTTGTCTAAACAGTAAAGTAGCCCCATACTATTTTGGACCCATTGGTTACACAGGGCTGGATAACAAAACAGAATAAGCCTGCTTTCCATGGCCTAAGAAAGGAAACTGGAAATGGACAAAAAGGAATATGTGGTGGTGGTGCAATGCCATATTGTGATGGAGCGGTGCTCGGGCTATTTTTGTGAAAAGGCCTTCCATGAAAGGACAGGGGGATTCTCCTCTTACCCAAAGGAAAAGAGATATCGCACCCTTTATCTCACCTGTGGTGGATGTTGTGGCAGGGCGCTCCATCGCAAGCTTTCTGACCTTGTAAAAATGACAAAGAAGCAGGAAAACATGGATAAGGAGCACATCGTGGTACACCTTGCCTCATGTATCACCAAAGAGAGCTACCATGGCCCCCCATGCCCACACCTTGACTATCTGAAAATCATGATAAGAAACAAACTGGGCTTGGATCTTCGAGAAGATACCTATATTAGCAAAAAGGCCCAAGAACGGCGACAGACGGGGCTCTACCGGACTTGAAAAAGTATCATTCTCCAGGTCGCTCCAAAAGGTCGAGGGTCTTGATAGTATTTATGGAGGCCAAACCATGAAAAAGTAAATATGTCCATTATTGAAAATGCCCTTCACGTGCTTCCAACAGGCGAGTCGGGCTTGCTCAAAAGCCCCCATTACAAGGATCAAATACCCCTTTACCTCGGGGGAAAATATCACCTGGCATGGTCTGATGAGAGTCAGGTGAAAAAAAATAAAGAAGGAGAACTAGTTCTTAAACCCCTGAAAGGATAAATGCGCCTAGGAGACTGGTTCCACCTTCACCGTATCTTCAAGTTGAGCCCTGCGCCGGACGTAAAGCCCTTCCAGTGTGTAAATGGCCAATGCCGCCCAGATAAAACAAAATCCCGTTAGCCGGACAGTGGAGAATTCCTCTCCGTAAACCCATACACCAATGGAAAACTGGAGGCTGGGAGCAATATACTGCAGGATTCCCACCATAGAGAGGGGTATCCGCCTAGCTGCAGCCGCGAACATAAGAAGGGGTGTGGCAGTGACCGCCCCTGCCAAAGCCAGCAGGCCGCTTAGCTTTAGATTATGGCCAAAGGTACCAATACCTTGAGATTCAAGAAATAACAGGTAAGCCAGTGCCGGCAATGCTATCACTGCCATCTCCAGGGCCTGCCCCTCCATGGCCTCCAGAGATGCACATTTCTTGATGAGGCCATATATACCAAAGGTAAAAGCAAGCACCAAGCCGATCCATGGCAGAGATCCATAACGCACGGCCAGGTACACAACCCCGATGGTGGCTATCGCAATGGCCGCCCATTGCCATGGCCGCAACCGTTCCCTCAAAAAGATTACTCCCAGCAACACACTCACAAGGGGGTTGATAAAATAGCCCAGGCTGGCCTCTACCACATACCCTGCGTTCACCCCCCATACATAGGTAGTCCAGTTTATGGTAAGGAGCGCTCCTTCCAGGGCGTAGATCATGACCACCTTTAAGCTCCTAATCGAACTAAGAAAGGTCTTTAGACGCCCGGAAGCTACCACCACGCCGGCTACAAAGACAAGCGACCAGATCACACGATGTGCTATAATCTCCACTGCCGCAACACTATGGAGCTGTTTCCAATAGATTGGAAAAAGCCCCCATAGGACGTACGCACCAACAGCAAGTAAGGCTCCTCGATTCAATACACCACCTCTATCCGTAAAATTGAGCAAAGAAGAATAGTCGTCATGGACAGCGAAAGCAAGTGTTATGTTACAGGGAACATGGTTAGAAGAAAATAGTTGACATGTGTGAGGGTTTGTGCGTTTATTTAGTTATTCTGGCTAAAGCCATGAGTTCTCAAAAAAAGAAATCTAGAAAGTGCCCGCGTCCAAGTGTAGTGTTTCCCACCGGATTGAGTGTAGAAATTCAACCCAGTAACCCATTTCTCTAAAGTGAGAGTTTGTTAAGGGCACCAAATGGCCCTGAGCTGATCTTTTGAATCGCCCATCCTCTAAGGATTCAGCCAGAGCAAAGGGAAAAAGATTATGAACCTTCGCAGTACTATTAGCAGGCTTTGTTTCTGTGTACTAATTTCTGGTAGTCTCTTCTCCTTGACCTCTTTGAGCCATTCCTTTACCGCCCGGTTCCGGGTGGTAAAGGTTTTTCAAGGAGATATAATTCAAGTCATAGGAAAACAAGGAAAATTTAGTGTTAGGCTAGCTGGTATTGATGCACCTGAGTTTTACCTAGATAACCCTCAACTGTCTCAGCCGTTTGCGAAAAAGGCGAAGGATTATCTGGCAAGCCTTATTCAAGATAAATATATTCGAATCAAGGCCTATGGAGGTGAAATAGGTAAGTACGTAATGGGAAAGATTTTCCTGGGCTCAAAAAGTATCAATCTGGAAATGCTCAGGGCAGGATACGCAGAGGTTTACAAGGGGAAATCACCCCCTGAGCTGGAGTTAGGGCCGTACCGAATGGCTGAGGCCCGGGCGAGGTCGGCAAAAACAGGAATGTGGATCCAAGGAAAAGACTATGAAAGCCCTTGGGCCTGGCGCAAACGTAAAAGGGCTAAAAATATTTATTCTATTATCCTTTTTGGTATCTTGCAACAAGGGGCAGGCAAAAAGTAAAGGGTCAAGCTCTTCCATTAATGACGTAGTGCAAAGTGAGATCTATTTTTGCCTTGGCAGCAGGGACTACGTCACCCTTCCGGTACGTAATCTGCTTCTGAGCTCACCCAAAAAATAATAGCCATAGAAGTAGGTTCCCAGGGATTGCTTTTTGAAACTTCTGTCTTAGTTTTTAGAAAAAGGAGATGGTGAAATATGGGTACTATCTTGAATAATGATATCAATACGTTGATGCCAAATTCCACCAGGGATAGAGAGGGCCTAGAGCTCATTACATGTAAACGTCAGCCGGGCAACCTTCGTATATCCAAGTATGCCTGCGCCCTTCGATACCGAAAATCCCTAAATATGGAACAAGAAATACCGGATGATGAATTTGGGATGGTCCTCAAGCATGGTCTTGAAATATGCCGGGGCTGTCCGAGGGGCCGTCGGTATGCAGAAATACTTTTGGCTGAAGACAAACCTTCGCATGGGCGTGGTAAAAACAAGAGGCGGGGGCAAGGGAGGTATCAAGCTTATTCCCGTGAAGTACCGGTACAAGCAATAAAAAAGAAAATGCGCAAAAGGCAAAAGTCGGCCACGTTATCACCCGACTAAAAGGAGGAACAACAAATGGGCATAAGTGGTTCGCAGAGACATTCTCGGCTCCAGTTGGTGGGTCTTTTCATTATTGTTCTCATTGGTGCTTCTTTCCTTTTCTGTAACCCTCATGCCATAGCCAAAGAATCGGTCATTGATCTCAGCACGGCCATTTCTCAGGTGGCCAAAAACAACATCCCGGCAGTGGTGCATATTGATGTCATCCAACGCCGAGAGGTGGTAAATCCCTTCTTTCCCTTTGAAAACGATCCTTTCTTTCGCTTCTTCTTCGGGGGACCCCAGATGCCCCGAAAATTCAAGCAGGAGCTCAGGGGCCTGGGTACAGGGATGATCATGGACGAAAAAGGTTATATTCTAACCAATAATCACGTGGTGGCAGGTGCCACCGAAATAAAAGTGCTCTTGGCCAATGGGAAAAGGTATCCTGCAAAGCTGATTGGAACAGATCCCAAAACCGATCTAGCCGTGATCAAGATCTCTGCCAAGGATCCCCTTCCTCATGTGGTATTTGGCGACTCGGACAAGGTGGAAGTAGGCCAGTGGGTGGTAGCCATAGGCCATCCAAGGGGCTTGGACCAGACCGTAACACAAGGTATTATCAGTGCCAAGCATCGCCGCGGCATCATGGATCCCAGCAGCTACCAGGATTATCTCCAGACTGATGCAGCTATTAATCCTGGTAATAGCGGGGGCCCATTACTGAACCTTAAGGGCGAGGTAATTGGTGTCAATGCGGCCATTGCCACCCAATCCGGAGGATTTGAAGGCATAGGATTTGCCATCCCCAGCAATATGGCCCTTCATATCGCCAAAGAACTTATAGCCCACGGCAAGGTCCAGCGGGGATGGCTTGGAGTCAGTGTACAGGACCTCACCCCTGAATTGGCCGAGGCCTTTCATGTAAAACAAAACAAAGGGGCCTTGATCGCCGATGTGGTGAAAGGCGGTCCAGCAGATAAAGCGGGCCTGAAAAGAGGAGATATTGTAGTCTCTTACGATGGAAAGCCCGTTCCTGATGCAAGTAGTCTGCGAAACCTGACCGCCCTCACCCCCGTGGGAAAGGTTGTCAACGTTGAAGTTATTCGCAAGGCCAAGCACAAGAGGCTTTCGGTAAAGGTGGGCAATCTTGATGATGCGCTGAAGATGAGGCTCTCCTCGCTCAAGGAGAGACTGGGCGTGGAGGTTCGGCCGGCCACGCAAAAAGACGTGGAACGATACGGGCTGCAAAGCAAACAGGGGGTTGTGATCATATGGGTTGATCCGGACGGGCCCTTAGGCAAGGCCGGCTTTGAGGTAAATGACATGATCCTGGAAATCAATGGCCGCAGCATTAACGATGTGGATGACCTTGCTGATATGCTCAATACCTTGAAGCCTGGAAGACCTGCAACCATATTGGCCTTGGATCATCGTACGGGCCGAACCGGTTACATACGCGTCATGATAGGATAATTGTGGATTACAAGCCCGGTTTCTGAATAGGGTTTGGGGGAGGGATAGACCTCTCCCCAATCCTACTAAACCGTTGGACTTATCCTCAGCCCTCTGCACACCAAAGCTCCCACAGCAGCACATTCAATACCAAAGGGCAAATACCCTGCATAGCCCAAGATGGGCATTTCAAACACATGAAACCGATCCACTAAGGGCACGGTATAATGCCACTTGGCAAGGCTCCAGTAGTTCCACATCTCCCAAAACCATCCGCAAATCAAGGCAGCGCAGGCAGCTGAAATGGCCTCCCGCCAGTCACCATCAGCCAACCCCCACACTACATGTATCTCGCCCATCAAAATCTGAATGGAGATAATGATGAGTAGCGGCGCAACCCAGAGCATGGAAAAAAGGGCATTAGGGAAAATGCCGATCCCAAAAAGCGCCAACCCTGCCCCAATCAAACCGCCCAAGGCCCATGTCTTGGATCGTACTGCCGGAAGCGAGACCCATCTCACAAAACCCCGCTGAACCCACCCAAAGGTCAACACCAATTCCTGAACACCCAGTACTGCGGGAAGGACCGTTGAAAACGAGATACTGGCAAACAGGCCATATTGAAACGCGCCGAAATTCACACCTGCATAATGCCAGTTTTGGACAAAGCGGTTGAGGTATTCAAAGAGCCACCAAAAGGCCGCACTTATTGGAAACAGGGCCAGAAAAAAGGCACGATTATGTGTCATCATACAGCGTGCCTTTCGCTTGTAGGAGAGGGCATTGACCGTAACAATAAAGGAAAGCCACAACGGGGTAAAGGTATGGGGCTGGAACGTGGAAAACCAGCTAAACCGCGTCCACGCCAAGACCCAAGAAGCAACCCCGCATGCCACCCCGGTCCATCCCCACCAAGGAAAACGCCGACCCGAACGCTCCACCCCATCGTCCCTCCTGGTCGCACGCACCGCCCTAATTATAAATGGAGACATCACTGCTACAATCAAGACGCCGTAAACAACAAAAGCAGACCAAGAAAAGGGCGCATGTTGGACAAACTGGGTCCTGGGCGGAAACTCAAGGTATCTTCCCACTGGTAGTCCAAACAGGGAAACACCAGCAAGGGGTAATCCCATGAGTAGGACTATTAGTGCAAATAGTGTGACTATTGTTTTTTTCATGTTCTCTACTGGTGCAGTAAATCTCCCCTTAGGCCCACGGCCTAGAGCCCCTTAACTGCAGCAACAACTATCCCTACACTGAGCAATCTCTGCAAGGGCTCGAATCACCTCTTTCTGATCAGCCGCTTCCACCTTCTCAACTCTCACATACAGCCATGGGTGATCCAGCCTCTCCATAAAAGGCAGCATCCACAACGTAAGATGGCCAAAGAGATGACCCAGATGCATGCCCGCTGTATCAAAGAACAACTCGTCTCCTGCTGTTTTACCTGCAATCTCCATTTCAAAGGGAGTAAGACCATCTGGGCCTATGCCATATATAAAAGAAAGATAATATCCGTCTTCTGAAGCTCTCGCCTTCCCTCGGCCTTGAGCCCCCTGAAGATAAACCGTGATTTTCTTCAGGTATTCAATACATAGCCGTGTTTCAGCCATGGGTAACCTCCCACCTGTAACAATCACTTTTTCATACCATGTCATGGGAACTTAGACAACCACATGGTGTCATGATCCACTGTGTGCTTGACACTGCCATTAGCTTTTTCCATACTAATTTATTCAGGACTTCACGTTAAAGCAAATAACCCTCAAAAACCAAAGGAGCCACCCTTGAACGACTATCTAATATGGCTGGATCTTGAGATGAGCGGCCTGGACCCTGATCAACATGTGATCCTGGAAATTGCCTCCCTGGTGACTGACTGGAACCTTGAGATTGTTGCCGAAGGACCTGATATCGTAATTTCTTATTCCGAAGATGCCCTGGCAACCATGGACCAGTGGAGCAAGAAACAGCACAAGGCCTCAGGCCTCATTGAAAGGGTCCTTGCCTCCCCTTACGATTGCTACCAGGCAGAGCAGGAGACGATTCGGTTCCTTTCCTCTTATACTGAAAAGGGCTCCAGCCCCCTTTGCGGTAATTCGGTGTGGCAAGACCGCCGTTTCCTGCTCCGGCACATGCCTACGCTTGAGGCCTTTTTCCATTATCGCAATATTGATGTGAGCACTATTAAAGAACTGGTCAAGAGATGGTACCCTTCCCTGCCCCCGTTTGAAAAAAAGAAGCGGCACCTGGCGTTGAGTGATATAAAGGAGTCGATTAGAGAATTGAAATATTATCGAGAAAAGGTATTTACCATTATGGGGCGTAAATAATGGGGCGGTTGGCTTATGCCTTTAGCTTCCTTTGCTCTTCAGCGCGCATCTCTCTTCGCAGCATCTTACCCACTTTTGATTTGGGCAGCATATCTCGAAATTCAATATAATGTGGCACCTTATAGGGAGCCAATCGTTCCCTGCACCATTTGGTCAATTCGTAACTGCTGATTCCCCTGATATCCTGCTTCAAAACCACAAAGGCCTTGACCCTCTCACCCACCTTATCATCAGGGATACCCACCACGCATGCAGCCACCACCGCATGATGTTCCTGAAGTACTCGCTCGATCTCGGCAGCAGCGATCCGGTAGCCTTTGTGTTTGATCATATCTACGGACCGATCCATGAAATAGAGCCAGCCTTCTTCATCAATCCGTACAATGTCCTTTGTCCGGTACCATGTTTCTCCATCCATCTCCAGAAAACATTCTGCTGTTTCTTCAGGTTTATTCCAATAGCCCTTTACCGCATAAATCGAGGTCCCAAGCAGTTCCCCAGGTTCCCCCTTGGCAACGGGTTCCAAAGTATCAGGGTCCACAAGGCGCGCCTTGCTGCCTGGCAAGATCTTTCCGGCTGCTCCCTCCGGAGGGATTCCATCACGGGCATACGACATGGATATGGCGCCGCAAAATTCGGTGGTTCCATACCCCTGGTATAAGGGAATCTTGAACTTCCGAAGCCACCTGTTGCCCACTTCCACTGGCAGCACATCCCCCCCTGTACCGCAGTAGCGTAATGAACTGATGTCATAGAAGTCCACGCGGTCATGCTCCAGGATCATCCGATAAAGGGTGGGCACGGCAAACATGTTGGTGACACGGTAGTGCTGAATATGATCAAGGAGCGCATCAATAACTACTCTTGGCATCATTATAAGCGTCTCCCCTCCCACCAACAAGGGAGCCATGGCGTCCATCTGGCCGATGATATGGTAAAGGGGTGCTGAAAGAAGCGTCCTAGAGTCTCCTAGAGGAACCACGGCCTCACTCGCCCTTCGCCATTCTAGGGTCCGGTATAGGTACAGTCCTTGGGAAAGGGGAACGCCCTTGGGGAATCCCGTTGTTCCGCC
>Ga0164310_10002245_pt1 | contig 11065 bp, 12 predicted proteins | sample GuaBasSedimGuay1_FD_121795 | JGI IMG/M metagenome (GOLD analysis project Ga0164310, IMG submission 121795) | Subseafloor sediment microbial communities from Guaymas Basin, Gulf of California, Mexico - Guay1, Core 4569-9, 0-3 cm | ecosystem: Environmental > Aquatic > Marine > Hydrothermal vents... | reverse complement strand
GCTCTGGGTTTCCGTGAATCGTTATCGTTTGCCCGTCTGTGCTCATGATTATTGTTCCTGATTCTTGAGTGCTATATACAGTTACGCCTCCATCCAATAGTCTTTGAATTGTTTCTGGACTTGGATGCCCGTATGGATTATCTCCAACGCTTATAACCGCATAAGTTGGATTAACAGCCTCGATAAATTCTGTTGAAGTTGAATATTTGCTTCCGTGATGGGCAACCTTCAAAACTTGGCTTTCAAGATTCAGGCCAGCATTCATCATGCTCATTTCAGTGTCGAATGTTGCGTCGCCAGTAAATAAGAAGCTTACATTTCCAGCTTGAAGCCTTAAAACTATGCTATTACTGTTCACATCATCAAATTCTAAAGGCTGTATTGGATTCAAAACCGTAAAGTTAACGTTATAGTCCAAAATATGCACTTGACTTCGGTTGGCAACCACAATTTTGTCTTTAGCTAAACTCATAAATTTCTGGTAAGTCTTCGAGGTTGACGTTTGATTATTGTATAGAACCACATCAACCGTGATACTCGAATTTAGGATAGTAATTAGACCGCCAATATGATCTTCATGAGGATGGGTCGCTACTACGATGTCTATCTTGGAGACATTAAGCTGGCTTAGATAATTCATTACGGTTGCACCTGCTTCGGTAGGGCCTCCATCGATTAGTACATCCTTGCCCTCTGTATCAATGAAAATGGAGTCTCCTTGGCCGACGTCAAAAAAGTAAACTGTAGCTATGCTTGAATTTTGACAGGAAATTAGACCAGTTAGGCCATATTGAACTGGAAAAAGTATCAGGTATAAGATGATTAAGAAAGCAAATTTACCTAGAAGTTTTTCATTTTCTCCTCTTCTTTTCAACCTTTTTCCATTCCTCATATTTCATGATTATTTCTTCTATTTGTTTTATTATGAAGTCGGCGGCGTTTCTGAAGGGCACGTCCATCTCTTCTATTGCTTCTTCCAGCTTTTCATAATCTTCTTTCGGGATGCTTATATATTCGAATTCTCCTGATAGCTGTTCTAGGCGTCTTCTTACCGCGTCTCTTACGAAGTCTTCGCAGGTTGTGTAGCCTAAGTCCTTTCTTTTCCTTATAATTTCGTCTACTTTGTCTAACAGTTCTTTTGGAAGCATTATTGACGATTGCAGTATTATGCGTAGTGCGTCAGCGTATGTTAGCATTTTTCCGCTTTGGGCGGTTAGTTCGCCTAGGAGAACAGTTAGTCTTTTGTGGGCGTCCTTGTAGATTTTGAGGGTTGTGGTTTCATCTGTTTCTGGCATTTTCCTCAATAATAGTTGGTTTTTCTGATATATCTCTTATGCCTTTTATGGCAATGTATAATTCGTATAAAAAGATTAAAATGTATATTCTGTATACAAGATATACTAAGGATGATCAGGATGAAGATATGTCTCACAGTCACAATAGACAGAGAACTCTACAAAGAAATAGAAAGACTGCGTAAAAGGGAGAAAAGAAGCACATTCGTCGAATATCTGCTACGTCTGGGGCTGGAAAAATACAAGAAGGGAGAAAAAGATGGAAATTAAAGACAAAATTGAAAGAGCCGTTAGAGGTTTATATGAGAGATTAAAGGGAAAGAGCTTTGAACTCTACACTTCAACTCAACGAAGTGTAGGCTTGACACCGGAAATCTCTTTTGAGGAAATGTGGGAAGTCTACCTCGCCCAGCCGGCAATAAGGGCTGCAGTAGATTTCAGAGCAGACCAAGTAGTAGGCGCAGGATTTTTCACAACCATGAACGAAAGCTATGCCGAAAAGCACGGCGGAAAAACAGCGAAGGAATTCATTGATGAGTTCTGCGAACAAATAGGCCTAGACCAGATTTTGCAGTTGGCTGCCAGAAACATCGTGGCTTTCGGAAATGAGTTTTGGTGGATAAAACCGGAAGAAAATAGGTTGGTTTCCATTCCGCTTTTCAAAATTCAGAGAATAACCTTTAAGGATGATGCGCCAGCCACGCTTCAACTTTCATGGGACGTTAAGCCCCGCCAAATTGGAATGGAGGAAATCGTATGGATTAGGACTCCGCCATTTGACAAGAATGGATTCGGAACAGGGATTCTGCAAACCCTTTGCAGAAGCCTAAAGCTCAGCGATGAAATCGTTAGGCCGAGCTTTTCAGAAATTATCGGAAGAATCCAAAATAGCATAATGAGCCAATTTGAAAAGTTTGGAGGCCCAAATGAACTCTGGATTTTTCCAGGCGTAAACAAAGCAGACCTAGAAGCCTACTACAGCCGAATTAAGAATATTCCCTCGAGTGGAAGCCGTTTCGTAACAAATGTTGAGAATGCCCGCGTGCAGCTGCTTGTTCCGGAAAGAGCCAGAGGATTCGACTACTACATTGAAACATTAATGAACGAATTTTACTTAGGCCTATCCACGCCGCTTCCAAAGCTTTTCACGGCTCCAGGCTTTACGGAGGCCTCCGCGAATGTGGCGGTTAAGGTTGATGAAAAGAGAATAATGGCACTGCAGAGGCTTCTGAAACGCGTAGTTGAGCGAGAACTTTTTGCTCCGGTTTTGGCGAAGGCTGGATTTAATCCTGCTAAGGCAAGGGTTAGGCTTAATTGGGGAATTCCGGAAAAACCGGAATACACTGTTTCAGATGTTTTAAAGGCCTATGAAGACGGGGCTATCTCAAGGGAGGAGGCTAGGAGGATTCTGAAAAATTTAGGTTGGGCTTTAGAGGAGGGGCCTAATCCGAGTTGAAGGCTGCTTTTATTATCAGTTTTGCTCCCTTCTCCCCTTCTAACTGCTTCAGCTCGGAGGTAAACCTTCCACAAAACGCAGACATGAAAGGAGGTGAGAAAGATAAAAAGGAAAGTTCTTGCCGGGTTTCTGCTTTTCGCCATTCTGACATTAACTTTGATAAATCTAAGTGAGGCAATTGAAAATGTTGAGGTTGAAGGCTTAGAGCCGAACCTCGCTAAGCTTGTTATTTTGCTGAAATACTTGTTTAGTAATTCCGTTGTTGCCTTCATGGTTGGTTACTTACGTAATTTGCTTGGGTTCCTTGAAAACTGGTTTAGAGCCAGATATAGCAAAGCCGAAATCGAATATGAACTTAACAAATTGGGCGAAACGTGGGTTAAATATCAAGCTGGAATACTGGCTATAAGCAGTTGGCTTCCAGCCCCGGCGGCAGCCGCCATAACATTCCTGGCAGACATAATCACATCTTCAATCAGAAAATTAAGGGAACAATAGCCGCAACAACAAAACCTTATATTCCTTCCATCGCGTTTTTCTGCTGGATAACCTTAGCCCAAAATTCTGAGGGATAAACTTGAGCGTTGAAACAGAAAGGCGCATTACGATGATGCATGGCGCCGGCGGCGCAGTAATGAATGAGCTCATAAAGGATTATATTTTGAGGTTTCTTGGCGGAGGAGAGTTTGAGGTTCCTCTCGAAGCTTTAGATGACGCCGCCGTTGTGAACGGTATAGTTTTAAAGTCCGATTCACATGCTGTCAAGCCCATATTCTTTCCAGGTGGCGATATAGGACGATTAGCAGTAAGCGGAACAGTCAATGACATAGCCGTTTTGGGCGCTCAGCCAGTCGCGCTAGCATGCGGATTCATACTTGAGGAAGGCCTGTCCATCTCAGACTTTGAAAGAATTCTTAAGAGCATGAAGGAAACATGCGAAGAGGCCGGAGTCCACATTGTTACTGGCGACACGAAGGTTGTTGAGCGTGGAAGCCTAGGTGGATGCGTTGTAAATGTTTCTGGAATAGGCTACAGAAGCAGAAAACTAAACCATAACTTGGCCGTTGTGAGACGCTTCCGACCGGACTTTAGGGCCAGATGGATACTTGACTCTAATCTACGGCCGGGAGATAAAATAATTGTTTCCGGCACAGTCGGCGACCACGGACTAGCCGTTCTTTCCGCTCAGGAGGGCCTAAGCTTCGGAAGTCAAATAAAATCGGATGTTAAACCCCTAAACAAGCTTGTTGAAAGGCTTCTCGAAGTCGGTGGAATAGTAGCCATGAAAGACCCAACGCGTGGAGGATTATCAAATGCACTAAACGAACTAAGCGAAAAATCGAGGGTTGGAATACTGGTATATGAAGATAAGATTCCAATTAGAAATGATGTTAGAGCAGCATGCGAAATGTTGGGAATAGACCCACTTGAGGTTGGAAATGAAGGAAAACTGGTTATAGGAGTAATACCGGAAAAGGCCGAAGAAGTTCTAGAAGTCCTTAAGCAAGCTGAAGAGGGGAAGGAAGCCCAAATAATAGGTGAAGCAACAAAAGAATTTGATGTAGTGGCTATGCAGACTATTGTAGGCGGGAAAAGAGTTTTAACTCCGCCTGTGGGCGACCCGGTTCCGCGAATATGCTAACGTATTTATAATATGCTTACATTAAACCCAGACTGGGGAAACTGTAATATTATTTAACAATCAAAAAACAGCCGGAAAAGGTGTTATCGGATGGCTTTTAGAGGAGAAAAATCCCTCAGTCCGCTATTTTACTCTTAGAGATTTGCTGAATTTAAGAGAGAATAGTCCGGAACTAAGGGATGCTAAGGCAGAAATTCCAACTTCAAAAACTGTAGAAAGGATATTTTCTAAGCAAAAGCCCGAAGGATATTGGGAGGAATCGTGGAACCCTTACCATCCTAAATATAAGTCTTCCTATTGGCAGATAATGTTGCTTGGACAATTAGGAATAGACAAAAGCCATAAACGAGTTAGAAAAGCCTGTGAATATATTTTTCAGTTTCAACATGAGGAAGGCGGATTCTCAGCTTATTCTCCCCAATTAGCATTGAAAGAATATGAGCAATTACTTAAAAAAGGTAAAAAATTGCCTCCGCCAAATGATTGGGTTCCCTCCAAAGTTTTTGAACACCAGTATTCATGTCTAACTGGTAATATGGTGGCAGCATTACTTAGGATAGGGTATAGAGATAACCCGAGAGTGAAGGAAGCCTTGGAATGGCTTATGAAAATCCAGAATGATGACGGCGGATGGCTTTGTCCCTACTGGAAGGCTCACGTAAAAGACAGACACGGATGCTTTTACGGGACAATTTGCCCACTTGAGGCTTTCAGCGAGGTTCCAAGAGAAAATCTGACTAAGAAGATGAGGCAGACAATAGAAAAAGGAGCAGAATTTCTTCTCATGCACCGACTCTTCAGGGCGGATCACCACAACTACAGAATAATCAAACATTCGTGGCTGAAACTTGGTTTCCCCTACTTCTACGGATACAACATTCTAAGAGGACTGGATATCTTAACCAAGCTGGGATATGTTGAAGATGAACGTTTAAGCGACGCCGTAGAAATTTTGCTACAAAAGCGTCGTCCAGATGGAAAGTGGATTCTTGAAAGCTCTCCAACGGGAAGAATGCAAACCAACATAGAAGCTGTGGGCAAACCAAGCAAATGGATAACCCTAATTTCCATGAGAATCTTGAAACGCCTTAACAAGTTAGATATGGAATATCAGCTCTAAACGTTTGGCTCTCTGAGGCTCCGACAGCCGCCACCAAATCATAGTTTATCAATGGCTTAATGAATGTCTACATCATCGCCTCTTCAGGCCATCTATACCTAAGAAATCGTTAAATTTAGACTTTATGTAAGTGAACTATTCTCTCCATAGGTCGGAGACTCTGCCTACCTTAACGAGTTTCCACTTTCCCCAAAAGTTAAGCTTATAAAAATGGAAAAGTCCACAATTTTTGCATTTTAGGATTCTCCGTTTCTTCTCAAAGTCCATCTCATAAAGTTCCAGTTCTCCGCCGCAATCAATACATTTTCCCCTAAAGGTTCTTCTCTGTCCTTCGCTCATGGCTTTTTCATCCACTCGGCGAGCCTTCTTGTTAACATGAACATCAATGCTATTGATAAAATGTAGGGTAAAGCCTCAAAGATAAACAGTTCCGTCGCGGATAACTCTATGCTATTGAATATATAACCATAGGAAAAACTATCTATGAGTCCATGCACAAGTATGAGAGGAACGAGATTCTCAGCTATACTGTAGAAGAAGCCGAACAAGGCTCCAATAACAAATGTTGATAGGACATGTACCAGCATGCCGACTAAATCTAATGGATAGAGGTGCCAGACAAAATGCCAAAAACCAAAAAGCGCCGACTGAACAAGAATTGAAAACCTCACGCCATAAAATTTCTGAAGTAGAGTCTGCATTAGTCCCCTAAATAGGCCCTCTTCGCTTATACCTACACAAAAAGTCATGAAAGGAAACATGGCAAGAAAGGGTAAAAGATTAAAACCGACAAGATAAAATTGGCCTTTTAAAAGGAAGAATAGGATGAATTGAACAATTTTAGCTGAAAACTCAAAAATAAAATAATAAACTGCTCCAATAATCAACGCCCTTCCAAATTTTTCAGATTTAAATCCAAAAACCGAAGGCTTACAATTTAAAATCAACACCATAGTCAGAACTGTAAGGTATATGACAATTATTTTCTCATAGGGTTGTCCATATAAGAGAACAGATGGAACCCTAACAAGCATTGACAAGAAGAATAACCCAAAAACCAGAGTCCACGCACTTACAACTGAAATCTGAGGAACCTCCTCTGAAAGCCTTTCCTTATCAACAAAAAACTCATACCATAAATAAATCAGAACAAGAAAAACAAAGGAAAAAGTTACCGGAAAAAGTTCGCTTTGTGAAATTTCTGCTGAAACAAAAATGATTAAAGAGACAACCGCATAAGCCATTAGGAGTAAGGCTGTTCTTCTCATGGATAAGACTTAGAAAAAGAAGGGATTTTATTTTTTACTCTTCAGTATTATCGCCAACGTTGCAACGGCAAGAAGCGCAACCAATAGGAGTAGGGAATTAATTTCGGGAATTACTGCCCCGCCAAATGTGAAAGTTAATTCTTCAACTGGCGTTGGGTCACTTCCAAAATAGAATGTTCCAGTTAGGGTTAAGCCGCTGTCTGAAGGAACATACCACCCTCTGCTCATCGGATAAGACGTTTCCGGAGGCACGCATCCCACAAACGTTATTGTCTCGTTCGAATTAACAGCTACGTTAACCATTGAAACGTAACCAAATTCTTCAAACAACGCATACTGCGATGGACCTAAAGACGCCACATTTAGGAGATCTAGAACATCTACTGTATGCGAACCTGTGCCCGTTGAAATTGATGTCGTGTAATGTACAACCATACCGTATACCCAGTCAAAGCCTCCAATTTCTTTATAGCAAATAGCGTTTACCATCGCGGTAGGTTCTGAAACCATTCCGAGAAAAGCCGAAGAAAAACCGCCTATTGTTGAGTTTAAGCATTGATCCATAAGCCAATCAGCATAGCTGACTAAATCGCTCTTTCCATCCGCCTTGTAAACTACACTAACGGAATTATCATGGATTTCTGTAGAGTTATAGGTAAATTGAGTTTGAAATGCTGATTCAATACTCGGCTTTACATCGTCAGCATATGTCTCTGCAGTTGAAGCGCTTACATTTTCAAAGGTAAACATTAAAACAGAAAAATCACCCGTAAAACCTAATGTGATACCCGTTGCATTAATCAAATTAGGATCGTTAAGAGCAGCTCCTTCAGGAAAATGTATGAGCGATGTCACATTTGACGCTACTACAACCGTAACATTTACACTCGCGGTTGTACAGTTTACGTCAATGTTTACCATTTCAATAAGCTGAGTCATAGGCATCATGTCAGCCGATGAATGCTCCAGGAAGCCAACTGATGAGAAGTTAATTATCGCTAGAAAAAGCGCAATTAGCAATAACACATTTTTCATTCTCAAATTTCACCTATCCCCTTCATATCATTGATTCAATGATATAAGATTTGACCTCAACTGCTGAAAAGCAGCCTTCAACCTAAGCCGTGCCGCGCCCATATTCTACATGTTCCCTCAAATGAGACCATGCAAGGACCGAGAGGCCTCTCCGGCTTACAGTTCTTCATGAACGATGGGCACTCGTTAGGCTTTATCTTACCTATCATTACCAAGTGGCATTGACAACCCGGAAGTATATCCCTCGCCTTTTCTATACGTAAACCATATCGTTTCCTTGAGTCGTATTGGCTGTATTCATCTTTTAGGGCGTAAGCCGACGCGGGAAGTCTTCCTAGACCACGCCAATTTCCAGCGACCACGTTGAAAGCTTTACTCATCAACTTTTGTGCCTTAACATTTCCTTCTGGCAGAACAGCCCTCACATACTCATTTTCCAGCCTAGCCCTTCCATCTCTAATCTGCTTCAGAATCATGTAGATTGCTATTAGAACGTCTAGCGGCTCGAAGCCGGCTATTACGGTTGGCATGCGGTAGGCTTTTGGGAAAATCTCGTATGGCTTAAGCCCAATTATGGTTGAGACGTGGCCCGGAGCTATAAAACCGTCAATTCTTAAGTCTCCTACACCTAGAAGAAGCTCCATAGCAGGCGGAATCAGCCGATGAGAAACTAGAACGGAAAAGTTTTCTGGAGGCCTGCTTAGAACAACATTTGCCGTCGAAGGCGCCGTGGTCTCAAAACCTATAGCAAAAAAGACAAAATCCTTGTTCTTCTCTTTAACAGCCATTTTAACCGCGTCATCTATGCCATATACAACTCTTACGTCGGCGCCTTCAGCCTTAGCGTCCATAAGGGACCTTTCCGAGCCTGGAACCCGCAATGCATCGCCAAAAACGGTTACTACTTTTCCTTCGAGCGCAAGCTTTATGGCTTGGTCAATGTCGGCGGCGGGCGTAACGCATACTGGACAGCCGGGCCCGGCAATAACCTCGACGTTTTCTGGCAGAAGTGACCTTAAACCATAATGAGTTATTGTCCACTCGTGAGTCCCACATACATGACAAATTTTAACCTCATACTTGGGCGCGATATCCCTAATTTTCGTTACTATTTTTCTTGCAAGTTTGGAATCTCTGAAGCTTGGTAACTGGACTTCCAATTTATTTCGACACCAGCAACTGGCTGTTTCTTTCAATTATTTTAGCAATTTTTCGGCCGAATTTGGTTTCTAAAAGCTTGTTTATATCGCCTATTGATTCTTCGAGCCTTTCATCGAATGGGACTTCTCCCAGATAGGCTGTTCCAGTCTCCGCGACGCGTTTTCTGATGAAGTCTGAATCTTGCATCTTCATGTTCTCAATTATGCCCAAAACTGGGACATTCAAATCTTTTAGCAAGTTCAGCAGTTTCCTAACAGTTTCATAGGCCAGCCGCGATGGAGTTGTGACTATTAGGAACTTTATCCTTTTAATTAATCTGAGCAAGTCGAGGGTTGCGTCGCTTATTCCGGGCGGCATGTCAATTACTAGACAGTCAAGTTTGCCCCATCTTGTTATTGCAAGCAATTCAATAAGTGCATTTGAAATGTCTTCTCCTCGTAAAGGTGCTGCATACTCGCCTGAGTAATAGATGATTGACATGTATTTTAGGCCGTGGACTCTAGGCGGAATTATTCCCTTCTCCTCTATGGGCGTGGCGTTTTCGACGCCTAGAATTAGGTGGGTTGAGGGGCTTGTGAAGTCTAGGTCGAATAGGCCTACCCTATAGCCCTTTTTGGCCAGAGTTAATGCCAACGTTGAGGCAATTAGGCTTTTGCCAACCCCGCCTTTTCCGCTTGAAACGGCAATTATGCTGGATATTTCTTTTAGTCTTTCGTTTATTACTGCCTTTCTTGGGTCTATCATTCTCCTTTTCTTCCTTTTATGCTTTCAAGCCAGACTCCTCTGCCAGCGGCTATTTTAAAGTCTGGGCTTCTACATTTTGGGCATTTAATGTATGTGTGGGCTATTTCTGGAATAAAGTGTATGGCTTCCTTCACTTCTTCTTTCAGTTCATCTTTTCTGAAGAGCCACTGGTGGCCGCAGACTCTGCATTTAAGTTCTGCCTGAACCGTCTCAATAATGAATTTTGTATTCTTGAATTTTTCAGTCTTAAGCTGTGAAAGGGCATATTCAAAAATGTCAAGTTCGACCTGCTGCAGTTCGCCAACCTTTATCTTAACTTCGGTTATCTCGCTTATTCCCTCTTTTTCAGCCAGCTGAGAAGCCGTAGATATAACCGCTTCTGCAAGCGCCCACTCATGCATAATTAAGCCTCTACGCTTTGCCTTTCAATTTCTTCTTGAAATTCTAGAATTTCTTTCCAAAGCCTTAAAGTTTCCAAAGCCTCTTCACGGCTTAAAACTTGAATGGCATAACCAGCATGAACAAGCACGTAATCGCCTACTTTAGCCTCTACAAGCGAAACGTTTACTTCGCGGAGGACACCCTCACCAAAATCCACCTTCGCAATGTCACCGTTAACTTCTATAACCTTAGCTGGAATAGCCAAACACATTGGTATCAGCTATAAAAATGATAGGAAACATAAAACCGTTCCGCTACCGAAGTGTAAGTGCGGCTATTATTGTTTGTCCGAAGCTTGTTCCTCCGTCTCCCGGTGGAACGGCTCTGTGAAAAACAAAGTTTAGCCCCTTTTCTTCTACTATTTTTTGGATTGTTAGGGTTATTTGTTCGTTGCATGCTACTCCGCCTGAAAATCCAACATGCTTTACGCCGAGCTCAATGGCTTTTTCTACGGCTAGTTCGGCTAGGCTTTTGGCGATGTACTGCTGTGCTGAATAGGCTAGGTCTCTAACCCTAAATTTTCCAGTGTTTTCATAGACAGCGTAAACCATGCTTGAAGTTTCTATTATGTCGCCTTTTATTTCTGGTTTAAGCTCTAAAACGTCTCTTCCGCCAATTGCAGCTGATTCAAGCTTCATTGCCGGTTCGCCTTCATATGTCCTTTCATGACATATTCCGAGGATGGCTGCAACCGCATCTAATACTCTTCCGCAGCTTGAAGTCTTGATTTTTACGCCTTTTTCAAGCTGTTTTAGGATTAGTTCCGCCTCAGCTTTTCCATGCGGCAAATAAATGCTATTCGAAATTAGCCATTCTGAAATGTCCATTTTCTTGGCTAATATGCCCGCCGCCATTCTGAGCGGATAGCGCGTCGCCAAATCTCCGCCTGGCATTGGCTGCTCT
>Ga0164310_10002244_pt1 | contig 11067 bp, 10 predicted proteins | sample GuaBasSedimGuay1_FD_121795 | JGI IMG/M metagenome (GOLD analysis project Ga0164310, IMG submission 121795) | Subseafloor sediment microbial communities from Guaymas Basin, Gulf of California, Mexico - Guay1, Core 4569-9, 0-3 cm | ecosystem: Environmental > Aquatic > Marine > Hydrothermal vents... | reverse complement strand
GTTATACGCTGTGTCGTTGTTGTTTAAATGCTTCAAATCGCCAATGATACGGATTCTCTGATAACATCAAACGGACATTATGCTTATCAGTTGGATTTAGAACCAGCACACCTATTTCAGGAAGCTGCCAATTTTGTATTCAGCACCCCATAGGTAATCGCTGAAGTAATCCAAAATTGCGTCAAAACCATCTAAGATGTCGTGATGTTTATAACCACATTTTATCTCTATCGCTACATATACTCCCTTCTTTAAGGTTTGCGCGGCACTAAGATTTCCATGTACTACAAGATCGGACCGTTTTCCTCGGTTAATGTTCCCGACCTCGAACACTCCCCACTGAGGACGGTCTTTATTCTCCTTTTCATCAAAAACCTGAAGGCCTAGTTTTGTCAGCCAGTCTCCGAGAGCCAGCTTAACCTTAGCCTCACTAAGGCGACGGACTTTTTGTGATTTAGCCATTGTTTAATCCCCTGAGCCATGTTTTTATTTAGATATTTATACATAGCGTATAACTTAAAATAACCGAACTACTTCGTTTATAATCCTTTTTCGAAGTACTTCGTTTATGCACAATTCTAGGTGAAGCATTTAAAAGGAATCTGGGGTGGGTGAGGGGACTTGAACCCCCGACAACCTGAGCCACAGTCAGGTGCTCTAGCCAACTGAGCTACACCCACCTTTTTAAAAAATCAGTTTCGAACTTTCAAAATTTAAAAGAGCGAGGGTTATTCTTTTTCGTCTTCCTTCTCCTCTTCTTCAGAAGTAAATATTGATTTCAGGATTTTTCCGGTCTCTTTTATTATATCTGCTGCTCTCTCCGGTGTTCTTAAAACTTCTCCTACTGCTCTGGTAGTTATTTCTACAGCTTTAGTAGCAGTTTCTTTCCCAATACCAGTCACTTTTTTTACTGCCTTTTTTCCGATATAAGTTAAGGGAGCGCCTCTTATCTGTTCTTGAAGTTGAGATTTTAAACCGGAAAAGTCTATTTTGAAGTTATCAAATTCAGTCTCCATTACATAACGAAAAGACGGTATTCCTTCAGAGTTTTTAAGAGACTCTATAGCAATTTTCACCAAAGAAGACATATTTTCTTCAGAAGTTTCTTGAAACTCCCAGTCTAAAAGCTGAGTAAGGGTATCTATATTTAGAAGATTATTTACTGATTTAAGGTAAGCTTCAAAAGCTAAACTTGCTTTTTCAATCCCTAAATTTTCCGGTTTCCAGAAAGGTGGATAATATTTAGCAAAGGCAGTATAAGGGATTTCTTTAATTTTTAATCGGGCGGACATTGATTTTTTCTTAAAGTTGACAAAACCTTTAAATGTTAGGTCTTCAGGGAGGAAAAATTCTTTTATTTTTAAGTCGGCAGTGATATCAAAAAATATATCCGAAGATAAAGAAGAGTTTAATTTTTTAATCTCTCCATTTAAGATTAAAGAGCTGGTAAAATCTTCATCAGTAAAGTTTATTCTTAATTTATTAAAGCTTAAATTTTTTATGAGAAAATTTATCCCAATATTTTTTTTAAGAGAAGGCTGAAGAGGTAAAGGTTTTTTTGAAACTTCCTTTTTCTTAAGATTTATTTTAGGAGAAGTAAATCCTAGAGGGATATTTATAATATTATCTTTTTTAATGATGTTAATATCAGCATCTTCTATTTTTACCAAGTTGAAGGCTAATTTTCTTGATAATAGGGAAAAAGGGGTTATTGAAACTGTAAGAAGTTTTAAGTCTAAGCCCTCAGTAGAAAAGCTTCTTAACTCTACTCCTAAAAGAGGCTTAAATTTTAATTCTTCAATTTTTACTTCTCTTTTAGTCAATTCTTTGATTTTCTCGGTAAACAATTGTTTTCCTTTTAAATTTATGAATATCCATAAAGAGAAATAGATTAGAAGAAGAACCCCCAATATAATAAGGGAAATTTTTAATATTTTCATTATGCTCCTGCCTTTCTTTTATATTCTCTGCTCTTACAAATTTTGTTATTTCTGTTTGGAAATTGCGCCCGGGGTGAGTCGAACACCCAACCTTCTGGTTCGTAGCCAGACACTCTATCCAATTGAGCTACGGGCGCAGAAATTTTTTATTAAACTAAATCTAAATTATCTACTATTGGAAGGGATTTTATCACGAATTAGGAGTATTCTCAAGTAAATATTAAAGATAGGAAGAGTTATTCAAAAAATTTTTCTTTTACCTTTTTAAAGTAGTGATGGAGGAACTTTTCAGCATTTTTTTCTTCAATATCCAGAATTTCCACGCCTACCAGAAAGCCTTTTTTCTCATCCACAAATTCAGCCCAGACTACATTTGCTTTTATTTTTACTGGCTCCAATTCTTCGGGTAAGAAATACTCAACAAGAAGAACCTGGCCTTTTTCCCATTGATATTCAGAAAAGAAACAGATTCCGATTAAACTAAAGTCTTTAGAAATAACTTTTATCTTTTTGGCTATCTCGGGAAGAGGCCTTACTTCTAAAATGTCTTCAGTTTCAAATCTTATAAATCTTCTTCTATTTTCAGTCATTTATTTTTCTTTGTTTCCTTAAGAAGTTTATATTCTACAGAGTCCACTAAAGCTGCCCAGGAAGCTTCAATTATATTTTCTGATACCCCTATAGTGGTCCAGGATTCCTCTTCATCTTGAGACTCAATTAAGACTCTTACTTTAGCTGCAGTGCCTTTTTCTTCGTCTAATACTCTTACTTTGAAGTCAGAGAGATGCATAGAGCTAAGTTCAGGATAAAATTTTAAGAGGGCTTCTCTTAAAGCATTATCTAAAGCATTAACCGGGCCATTTCCTTCTGAGACAGTATAGCGAAGTTTTCCTTGTACTTTTAACTTGATAGTGGCTTCAGAAATAAGATTGCCATTCTCTCTTTTTTCTATAATTACTCGGAAACCTAAAAGTTGGAAAAACTTTTTATATCTTTTAAACTCTCTTTCTAATATCAGTTTAAAAGACGCATCAGCTGCCTCAAATTGAAAACCTTCTTTCTCCAGTTTTTGAAGAAGTCTATGTATCTTTTTAGCCTTAGGAGATTTTTTTTCTAATTCGTAAGAGAGCTCTTTGGCAGCTACTACTATAGAGGTTTTCCCCGAAAGTTCAGAAACTAAGAGTCTTCTTTGGTTTCCTACTAATTTTGGCTCTATATGTTCGTAGGCTTTGGGGTTTTTTACTACTGCATTTATATGAACTCCTCCTTTATGGGCAAAAGCACTTCTCCCTACAAAAGGGTGGTTATCCATATGTTTAGTATTACTTACTTCACTTATAAAGTGGGAAACTTCGGTAAGTTTTTTTAAATTCTCTTCTGAGATTACATCTATATTGAGTTTTAATTTAAGAATAGGGATTATTATTGTTAAGTCAGCATTTCCACATCTTTCTCCGTAGCCGTTGAATGTTCCTTGGATTTGGCTACAACCTTCTTCTATTGCAGTTATAGAATTAGCCACAGCTAAACCGCAATCATTATGAGTGTGGATACCCAAGTAGACAGAAACCTTATCTTTAACTTCTCTTATAATTTCCCTTAATTCTGAAGTTAAAGTTCCGCCGTTAGTATCACAGAGGATTAAAACATCAACCCCTGCTTCTTCAGCTACCTTTAAAGTTTTTAGACTATATTCAGGATTAGATTTATAACCGTCGAAAAAGTGTTCAGCGTCATAAAATACGATTCTCTTTTTCTTCTTAAGAAAGTTTACTGATTCATAAATCATCCTTAAATTTTCATCTAAGGAAGTTTTTAGAATTTCTTTTATGTGGAGATCCCAGGTTTTTCCAAAAATAGTTACGTATTCTGTTTCTGCCCGTAAGAGACTTAAAAGGTTTTTGTCTTTTTGAGCAGAAGTTTTAGGATAGATTGTAGAACCAAAACTTACCAGTTTTGCTTTTTTTAATTTGTGTTTTTTGAAGTAATCAAAAAATTCTTTTTCTTTAGGTGAAGAGTAAGGCCAACCTCCTTCTATAAATTGGATACCAAATTCATCTAATTTTTTGGCTATACGAATTTTATCCTTTAGAGAGTAAGATATCCCTTCAGTTTGGGCTCCGTCTCTTAAGGTAGTATCATATAGATAAATTTTTCCCTTCATTTCTTTACAAGTTAAACGCCTTATGAAGGACTTTGACTGCGAGTTTACCTTGTTTTTTTCTTATTACGCAGGAGATACTTATTTCAGAAGTAGAAATCATTTCAATGTTTATTTTTGCTCGAGCTAAAGCTTTAAACATTTTATAAGCTACTCCTGAATGGGCTTTCATACCTATGCCTACTATTGAAACTTTAGCTATATCTTCATCGTAAAGAGCAAAACCCGCTCCAATCTTTTTGACAACTTTTTTGGTTGCTTCTAAGGCTTTATGGGCTTGAGATTTTTCTACAGTAAAAGAAATATCAGTAATTCTTTGGTGGCTTACATTTTGAACAATCATATCTATGTTTATGTTTTTTGAAGACAATTCTTCAAATATTTTAGCAGCCATACCCGGCTTATCAGGGACTTTACAGATAGTAATTTTTGCTTCTTTTTCAGTGAGGGTTATCCCTCTTACTACTGGCTCTTCAATTGAAGGTTTTTTCTCCATAATAATTGTTCCCTCCTTATTAGAAAAGCTTGAGCGCACTACTAATTTTATATTGTATTTTTTGGCAACTTCTACTGCCCGGGTTTGCATCACCTGGGCTCCCCGAGAAGCTAATTCTAACATTTCATCAAAGCTAATACAAGGAAGTTTTTTAGCTTTCTTAACAATTCGGGGGTCAGCAGTATAAATACCCTCTACATCAGTGTAGATTTCGCATAAGTCTGCTTTTAATACTCCTGCTAAGGCTACTGCTGATAAATCTGAGCCGCCTCTTCCTAAAGTAGCTATTTCTCTTTCTGTGGTTTGTCCCTGAAAACCTGCTACTACTACGACTTTGCCTTTTTTTAAAGCAGATTTAATTCTTTCAGCCTCTATTTTTAAAATCTTGGCCTGAGTATGAAATTTATCAGTAATTATGCCTACCTGGGGTCCAGTAAAAGAAACAGCCGGTATCCTCTTCTTGTGAAGAGCCATAGCTAAAAGAGCCGAAGATATTTGTTCTCCAGTAGAAAGAAGCATATCTAATTCTCTTTCTGAAGGACGGGGATTAATTTTTTCAGCTAAGTGTATTAACTCGTCAGTAGTATCCCCCATAGCTGAAACTACTACTACTAACTTAATTCCCTTCTTCCAGTAAGAATAAATTCTTTGGGCTACTTTTTTTATCCTCTCTATATTGGCTACGGAACTGCCTCCATATTTTTGGACAATAAGTTTATTCTTACTCATTTGCTATTCTTTTTAAAAAGTCTTTTCTCTTTTTAATTACCTCTATAAACATAAAAATCCCTAAAATTATTAAAATTAAGGTAATAGTAAAGAGAAAGTAATTTTTACTATCTTCTTTGAGGAACTTTCCCGCTTTTAAGATTAAGGCTGAAAAAGATATTAGGAGCATAAATACCCCGGGGATAAAAGCAAATAAATATTTCCTTTTTTTAGTTAATAACCACGCTGATACCACAAAAAGAGTAAGGCTTGCTAAAAGTTGATTGGAAGCTCCAAAGAGTTGCCAAAGTTTTTCCCAGCTTCCCGAAAGAATCAGGAGAAAGGCGGTGAGAAGTACAACGAAAGTACTTCCTATTTTATTCTTAATTCTGAATAACTCTTGAGTTACATAACGAGTAATCCTGGTGGCTGTGTCTAGAGTGGTGAGAATAAAAGCATTTAATATTATTATAGCTAAAAATCCTCCTTGGCCTTTTAAGAAATTGTTAGTGAGAAAATTATAACCTTGAGAGAATATTTTTATAGCTGAACCTGAGGAAAGTTTTTGAGGGTTTACCTTAAGAACTGAAGCTCCAGCAATTACACAGAGTACAACCAATATTGCTAAAAGTCCTTCAGAAAGCATCCCTAAATAACCTATTTTTTTAGCATCACTCTCCTGAGGGAGTTGCTTAGAAGTAGTGCCACTGGCTACTAAGGAGTGGAATCCAGAGATTGCCCCACAAGCCATAGTTATAAACATCATAGGAAATAACCATCCTCCCTTAGGAGAGACAAAAGATTTAAGAGCTGGGTAAGTAATTTGTTGGGGTGAAGTTATAACCCCAATACTCATAGTTAAAAGCCCGAACCAGAGGAGAAAACTGGAGAGATAATCTCGGGGTTGAAGAAGGATATTAACCGGAGTTATAGAGGCAAAAAAAGCATAAATAAACAGAATAACTATCCAAGTATTCTTAGAAAGGTTAAAATAATAATTTTGGCCCAAAAATATAAATAAGGCTAAAAGAGATAAGCCGATAATAGTAGTAAGAGAAAGAGGCAAATTAAATCTGTAGAGTAAAACGCCTATTAGCAAAGCCACAGGTATTATTCCTAAAGAAGGTAGGATTATTCTTGGCTCTTCGGTAAAGGTTTTAGCACAGACCAAAGCAAATACAGCTACTACTAAAAGGAGGGCAAACCAAACAAATATTAGAAAAATTATTCCTGCTGATTTGGAGATAAAGGTTTCGGAAATTTTTCCAATAGAATTACCTTCCTCTTTAGAAGATATAGCTAAGCTTAAGAAATCATGAACTCCTCCAATAAATATCGAGCCTAAAATAGCCCAGAGTATTGCCGGAACCCACCCCCACCAGATGCAAACTAATATTGGCCCTACTATTGGACCTGCTCCAGCAATTGAAGAAAAATGGTGTCCAAAGAGAACTAACCAGTTTCTTGCCGGGATGTAATCTAAACCATCGTATTTTTTGTGGGCGGGAGTAATATTCTTATCGTTTATCCCTACTACTTTAGAAATAAAAGAGGCATAAAACCTATAAGCAAGGAAGAATGCTAATATAGCTATTATAAGCACTAAGAGATTACTCATTTTTTTATCAGGTATTCCATAAGTAAAGATGGTTTTTCAAAATAAAGACTTGAACGTTGAGCTTCCTCTTCTGAAAATTTAGAAGTGATAGACTCAGGGATACCTTCTCCAGCAATTACGAAAGGTACAGGTTCAGGAGTATGGGTTCTTTTAGATAAGGGAGTAAAGTGGTCAGGAACAACTAAAATGCGCGTATCTTTTAAATCTCTTTCTGCTAATATTGTGCCTAAGACTAATTTGTCTATTCTTTCTAAGCAAGTAATCTTCATTCTTAAGTCTTGGTTATGACCAGCCTCATCAGTAGCTTCAATATGAATATAAACTAAATCTACCTCCCCTAAAGCCTTGAGAGCTGATTTTGCTTTACCTTGGTAATTGGTATCATAGAAACCTGTGGCTCCTTCTACCTCTATTACTTTAAAGCCAATGATTTTACCTATGCCTTTTATCAGGTCTACAGCTGAGATTATTGCTCCTTCTTTTCCAAATTTTTCTTTAAAATTAGGAATTTGAGGTTTTATTCCCTGTCCCCAAAGCCAAATCATATTAGCAGGATTCTCTCCCAAATCAACTCTTACTGTATTTATCTCATGAGTAGAAAGAATTTGTTTGGATTTTTGAATAAGTTCAGTTATATACCGGGAATTTTCTCCTTTAGGCAAGAATTTATTTATAGGAGAACCCATTATATCGTGGGGAGGAAAGGTTTTTAAGTTCTGGAGGTTCAGTTCCAGACCATCTTTAAAAACCATTAAGTTTCTGTAGCTTACTCCCGGAAAAAACCTTATCTGCGAACTGCCTAAGTTTTTGTTTAAAATCTCTATTATGATCTGAGTTTCTCTATTACTGATATGACCAGCACTGTAATCAGAAAGTATCCCATCTACTTCGGTAATAAGGTTACAGCGAAAAGCTACATCTTTTGAGGAGAGTTCTATTCCCATATTAGCTGCTTCTAAAGGTCCCCGGCCGGTATAATATTTTTCAGGTTCGTAACCTAAAAGAGAAAGATTAGCCACATCACTGGAAGGGTTGAATCCTTTGGGTATAGTTTTTACTCTACCTATTAACCCCTCCTTAGCTAAGTAGTCCATGTTAGGGGTTTCAGCTACTTCTAAGGGAGTTTTCCCTTCTAATTCTTCACAAGGGTAGTCAGCTGCTCCGTCAGGAACTATTACTACGTACTTCATTTAATCCTATAAGTTTAACTATTTTTTTAATATCGGCATCTACCGGTTTTGGTTTTTTAATGTTTTTAACTGCAATATCGGGGTCTTTCAAGCCGTGGCCAGTTAAAATACACACTATTTTTATAACCTTTTTTCTTAAAAATTTCGATTTTCTTTTAAAGTAACCTTTAGTTTTAAGTTTTAAGAGACCGGCTACTGAAGCTGAAGAAGCAGGTTCTACAAAAATACCCTCTTCTCTACTTAAAAACTTATAAGCAGATAAAATTTCTTTATCAGTTACTGTATCTATAAGACCTCCGGATTCATCCCGAGCTTGGAGAGCTTTTTTCCAGCTGGCAGGATTACCAATTCTTATGGCTGTGGCTATGGTTTTAGGATTTTTTATAGGGTAACCCTTTACCAAGGGAGCAGAACCCTTTGCCTGAAAACCACAAATTATTGGTAAATTGGACACTTTTTTGTAAGAAAAGTATTCTTTGTATCCTTTCCAGTAAGCAGTGATGTTTCCGGCATTTCCTACAGGCATAATTTGAAAATCAGGAGCAGACCCTAATACATCACATATTTCAAAAGAAGCGGTTTTCTGTCCTTCTATCCGATAAGGATTTAAAGAATTTACCAGACAAATTGAGTAGTTTGAAGATATCTCTCTTACCAATTTTAAGGCGGTATCAAAGTTTCCTTTAATGGGGATAACTAAAGCATTGTGAATTAAAGCCTGAGCAAGTTTTCCTAAGGCGATTGCTCCTTCAGGAATAATAACTACTGATTTTAAATTAGCTCTGGCTGCGTAAGCCGAAGCCGAAGCAGAGGTATTACCAGTAGAAGCACAGATTACTGCCTTTTTTCCTTCTTCTTTAGCTTTAGAGACAGCTACCGTCATGCCTCTGTCTTTAAAAGAACCAGTAGGATTTAAACCTTCATATTTAAGATAGACTTGAAAATTTTTTCCTAAGATTTTGGATAACTTTTCTGAGAAAATTAAGGGGGTATTGCCTTCTAATAAGGTTACAATAGGAGTGTTTTTGTTTACAGGAAGATATTGAAAATATCTATGGATAACCCCTTTGTATTCCTCTATTCTCATTTATAATTCTTCAATTCTGATTAGCTGAGTAGGAGGTTTTATAATCGGGAGTCTATCTATTTTTTCTTTAGCTTTATTTAGGTCTTTTTCTTTTGCTTTATGGGTAAGCATCACAATAGGGACAAATTTACTTTTTAAGGTGGCAGTCTCTTTCTGGGTAACTGAAGCTATACTAATACCTAAATCAGCCAATATCTTTGAGATTTTAGCTAAGACTCCTGGTTTATCTTTGGCTAAGAATTTTAGGTAGTATCGAGAATAAAGTTGCTCTCTCTTTCTAAAATTAATCTTTGAATTTCTTTCGGGAATAAGAAAGTTAGAACCTTCTCTTACTAGACTAAGTAAATCAGTAAATACTGCTAAAGCAGTGGGTTTGCCCCCTGCTCCTAAGCCGGAAAAGAGGAAATTACTACCTACCTCGGTATTTATAAATATAGAATTATAGACCCCATTAGTTTCAGCTAAAGGGTGATTTTGGGGAACTAATGCCGGATGAACCCTTACTTCTATTTCTTTCTTTACTTTTTTAGCTATAGCTAAAAGTTTTATTCGAAAGCCTAATTCTTCGGCATAATTTATGTCTTGAAGGCTGATTCTTTCTATTCCTTCAGTTAAAACTTCTTCTAATTTAGGGAATTTTCCAAAACAGAGAAAACAGAGTATAGAAATCTTGTGAAGAGAGTCTATCCCCTTTATGTCTAAAGAGGAATTTCTTTCAGCAATCCCTTTCTTTTTAGCCTTCTCTAAAGCCTCAAAGAGATTTACTCTGTGTTTTTGCATTTCAGTTAATATAAAATTGGTAGTCCCGTTTAAAATTGCGTAGATGCTTTTTATCCTGGCAAATTTCAGCACTTCAGAAATACTTTTTATTAAAGGGATAGCCGAAGCAACTGAAGCCTCAAATTTTATAGTTCTTTTAAGTCTGTGAGCTAATTGAAAGATTTCTCTCCCCCCACTACTTAAGAGAGCTTTATTGGCAGTTATTATGTCTTTTCCTTTTTTTAAGGCAGAAATTATAAATTTTTTTGCCGGATTAATTCCTCCGATAAGCTCAATTAAAATATCTATCTGAGGATCATTAATAATTTCTCCAGGCTTAGTGGTAAAAGAAAAACCTAACTCTTGAGAGAAATTTTTGAGTTTAGGGTTAATATCGCAGACTTTAACTATTTCTAAATCTAAGTTTAGTTCTTTCTTTACAAAAGATTTATTCCTCTTGAATTCTTTGAGAAAAGCTCTACCTACTGTGCCAATGCCTATAAGACCAATTTTTTTTGTTGGCATTTCACTTATTTCCTTCAATAAATTTTTCTACGGTCTCTTTAAATACTCTTTCTATTTCTTCTTCTAAATTCTGAAAAGCAATTCTTGTTTCGTAGATCAGATTTTTAACAACCTCTTTAGATTCTAAGACTTTACCTATAAGATTAATCTTATCTCTTAACAGGGGTAATCTTATAAACATTTTGAGAAGTGTTCCTTCAGGGAAAGCTCTATTAGTGGTAAGAAGCATACCTCCTTGGGAAAAATTTTTGGTTTGGCTTAAATCAGCAGCCTCCTCTTTTTCTAAGGGCCTGTAACTTACTACAAAACTTGCTTTTATTCTTGAGTGTCTTCTTCTTTCTGGGCCTTGATAAACCATTATTACCCCCTTTTTATTTAGTTCTTTAGTTAGCTCCATCTATAGAACTAATTCCTAAAGAACTAATGAACTAAAGAACTATTGAACAAATGAACAAATTTGGTCGGGAGGGCGGGATTTGCCCAGCACCAGAATAAATTCGGTGCTGGGCACCCAGAACCGAACTCTGTTCTGGTTCTGGGTGAACCCGCGACCCCTTGAACCCCATTCAAGTGCGCTAATCCT
>Ga0164310_10002243_pt1 | contig 11068 bp, 7 predicted proteins | sample GuaBasSedimGuay1_FD_121795 | JGI IMG/M metagenome (GOLD analysis project Ga0164310, IMG submission 121795) | Subseafloor sediment microbial communities from Guaymas Basin, Gulf of California, Mexico - Guay1, Core 4569-9, 0-3 cm | ecosystem: Environmental > Aquatic > Marine > Hydrothermal vents >... | reverse complement strand
TTGAGTAAACATCTCTGTAAAGTGTTTTGTAAATATAAGGCTCTTCCATAGTACCTATGTTTTCAGGCTTCGTTAATTCCTTGTATTTATTGTAACCTCTCTCAAAAGGTTCTTCCAATTTCAAATTAATTGTACCAACTGCTTCTCCTCCTGTGGCCCCTCTAAGATTTCCATCTTTCGCGCATCCTGGTTCTCCTCCGCTTAAATCAATTATTCCAGTGCCTTCAGCATATTTATACTTAATTTTAATTCTTCCACCGCTTCCTCCGCCTCCACTTCCATCCCATCCATCCATGTTAATATCATTCCCACCATGTCCTCCTTTGGCTTCTAATTTACCATCAAACAACAAAAATTCTGTATCTATGTTTATTGTTCCACCACTACCCCCTCCTCCACCTCCGCTTCCATCGGAATTAGGAACACCTATTTTCCATTCACAAGCAGAACTATGACAACTTGAGCTTTGATCACAGTAATATTTGCCATTGTGATATATACCTCCACAATTCCTATTACCTCCATCACAACCATCATGTCCATTTGCTAAAATTTCCCCTTTTAGGATTATTTTTTTTGCTTTGATTATTACAGCACCTCCACCTAAACCACCCCAACCACCTCCTTTATCTGCTAAATTTCCATTTCCTCCAGGAGAGCCTAAATCTTGTGGGTCATCTTCAGAGCCATGTTCACTACCTCCAGAACCACCGCTAACTGCATCATCTCCACCCTTACCTCCTTTGGACCCATAACCTCCACCACCTCCTCCTGAGCCCCAAACACCTACACTTGCCAGATTTGGGTCTCCACTTCCATCTTCTCCTCTTCCTGCAAGATTATCTCCTTTTCCACTAACATCTATTTTTCCTCCTTCTTCAATTATTAATGCTTTAACCTCAAGCACTAATTTTTCTCCTATATTTGTAGTTATAGTGCCTCCATTATGTATACGAATATTATCGTATTTACAAACACCTTTACATACACTCTCATCCAGAACTACAACCTCACCGTTTTTTACTTCTAAATTATTATCTCCCGGATAAAAGCTATCATCTAAATTATCAGTAGGACCAAAATAGTATTCTAATATACTTTTTTCTCTTGCAGCGAACCAACAACCTTCATGGCATTTTTTTATATTATCTGTCTGACCAAAAAAGCCATCTCTGGAAGCACAGAAATATTTACAGAGAACAAATGGGTCCTCTGAAGAAAGTCTTGAAGTAGTTGAACAATTGGCTCTAATTTCACATTTTGAAATACTGCCATCTAAACCTTTCTCGTAGCAGGTAGTTCCATCGCATAGCTCTTCACTATAATCACAAAGTTCATCACAACATGAAAAATAATCCTCAACTTTATTTGGATTATAGCAGCTATATCCATAATGGGTTTCCTTAAAGGTTAGATTTACTTTTGCATAGGCTAAACCCCGATATTTTTTGTAATCTGGAAGAAGTTCTATATCACCAATTTTGAATATTGTATAATTTCCTGGAGATATTTCAAAAACTGAATTCTGAATTTCTAAAAATTTTTTGCAATATTCTGCTTTTGAGTTCTCAATATTTGAGCAAAGGTTATCTATTGGACAATCGTTAGTAGTTCCGCGATTGTAACTTCCATCGCCATCACAATCTTTATCTTTTGCACATAAAAATTCGTCTCCAGTTTTTTCATAGCATATTTTAAATAGATATTGACTTCTACCTATTTCGCAACCCTCTTTACAAACAGAGGGATTTCCAGAATCTACATCACAATAGTTTTTACACAAGTCTATGGGTTTTTCGCTGTATTTTCTTAAATTTGTGTAGCAATTGCATGCTTTTGCACATTCTTCTTTTTCTTTTGTTCTTCTGCAATTATAATAACACCCATAATTTGTATTTAGATCTGAAGAACTCCCATGATAGCAACTTAAATTTCCAAGATGTGTAAAGTGTGAGATTCTTAAATTTCCTTTATAAAGAGCCCCAGAAGCATCAACCAAATATTTTTTTCCTGTTAATTTAACTCCTGCATATAAAGTCAACTTAGGTTCTTCATTTTCTTTAACAATAAAAAAAGAAGGCTGCCCGAACATTTCTGAAAATTTTTGATTCTTTATGGTATAGGTTTGATAATATCCAAAATTTAAATTTCTCCTTTCTGGTGTATAAATAGATGTTTCATGCAAGCACAAGCAAGATTTTGATGCACAATCATCGCAGTAACCATCGGCTTTTATACCATGTTTTAGAATATCTTTTATATCTTCCCACCTTACAGTTTCACCATTACCCAAGTCTTTACATTTGTTATCCAAACTGTTAAAATCACTCTCTGTAGCAGTAGGTTTTAAAAAGCAACTTAAAGGAATTCTATCTGATACTATGATATCTATTCTTTCTCCAGGATATTCCAGCAAACTTATTCCTCTACTGAGGTTTTCCATTTCAATAAAAATTCTTATTCCCAGAAATGCTGCTATAACAACAATAAATATTAAAAGTATTACTAATAGCGTGGTTCTGTTCATATTACAACCAAATTTGAGATTATATTCATTACAGAGCTCTTTACTATGCTAATTAACAAAAAAAGATAATCCATATTAATTATTTCTGTAAAAATAAGAAATATGAAAATTAGCAATATAAAGGTAAAAAGAATTGCTACCAACATTCTGAAAGTTATACCTCTCATATTTTTTTGATTTTTCTTAAAAATAAAGTAAGTAAAATAAGAAATACCGCACCTAAAGAAAGTAACAAGTATGGTAACCTATAATCAACCTTCATACAATCTATATCTTCATTCTCTTTACAGTCAGGGTCACAAATATTATCCTTTACTTTATCACAATAATTGTCTGCTCCTCCAGAAGGGCAATCTTGCGGACATGTTTTGTAATTTTCATTTAGTTCAGTTTCACAAATATTATCTCCGCAAGGTTTGGCGAAATTTGATACATCCACACTAAGAACTAAAAAATTATATTGGTCATAAATATTTATTGCCCTTCCATTTTTGTAATAAGGAATTAAAAGAGTAAAATTTACATTATCCAAATAAACTATACTTGTTACATTTTCATTTTTGAGAGGTGGCGGTGTGGCTAATTTTACTGGCAATTCAAATTTGAAGGAATAAAGGACATCTCCCATAAACGAAATTACCTCGCATCTATATCCTTCTTCAGGCTGTATTTTTCTATCTGGCGAATAACCTATTTCAACAGATACATCTACTAAACTCAATTTACCTTGATTATAATTTAAATTCAATACATAAATTTTATTTTCTGCTCCATATGTTAAAGAAACAGTAAGTATTAACAAAAAAATAAAAATTAAAACATACCTCATAATTATTCTACTTATATTTACTTAATTTTTCTTCTAGTTTGTATCTGCAATCGCAAGGAGAAGTAGCAAAATCGTAAATTATGCTGCACATCATACAATGATATTTCATGCAAAAAGGGTCAGTCACATAGTGATCTACTAAACATCCAAAAGAGTGACCAAATTCATGAACTGCTACTCTTGGATCAGCTCTATATGAGAAACCTAAATGTCCGCATAAATATGCGCAACCTCCGTACTTGTTGTTATTATAAATAACAATTACTTCATCATGGGGACAATATTTTGCAGGTTCAGTGTTATCGCAAAGTATGCATCTCTCTATACCGCCGCCTCCATAGTGACATTTCAAGTCAGTTACAAAATCATCCAATCTGTATATGTTTATTTTATTTTTATTGCTTTTAAAAGGCTCATATGAAAGAAGTTTTTTATAAAATTTGTCTACATCCCTTATAAATTTGCTTTTATCTTTGTAAGTATAATCATCTCCAAGAAATACAATATCTAACTTATCTTTTGGGTCGCCACTATTAACCAGCGTCACACATTCAACAATATTTATATCTACAGAAGCACTCTTTTTATTACCTAATTTATCTGTAACTGTTAAAGTTATAACATGTTTTCCTGTACTTAAATTATTTACTACAACTTTTTTGGAATTTCCGATAATGCCTTCTCTGTCAGATTCCCATTCAAATATATAAGGAGGAATGCCTCCACTAACTTCTCCTTTAAAGGTTATAGATTCACTTTTTTCAAAAGTATTTTTTTCAGGAGAAATTATTTTTACTTTCAGTGATGGTGGGGATAATATAGTAATGTTTATAGAGTCCATACTTTTAAATCCTTTGTTGTCACTTACCGTTAATGTAATTTTGTGAGTGCCTTCAGATAAATCATATTTATTAAATTTCCAACTACTTCCTATAAAACCATCTATATTAGACTTCCACTCAAATGAGTAAGGAGGCACTCCGCCAGCATAGAAGGCTTGGAAAGTAATCTTATCCAAAACTTCAAAACTATCTCCGTCTTTTGGACTAACTATATATGCCTCCAAAGGAGGTGCAATATATATATAAATTGCATCACTTTCCACATTTTCAGCGTTATCAGTAACAGTTAAATTTACCATATAACGCCCCACTGAAAAATCATTTTTAGTAAAAGATGGGTTACTAATATTTAAGTCTACCCACTTATTTGTTCTAAAATCATAATATTTCCACACATAGTTATAAGGCGCTTCTCCACCTGAAACCAGTGAATTAAAATAAATATTTTCTCCTCTTATAAACCTACTTCTATCTTCAGGAGATATAATTGAAACATTTAGTTTTAAATCTAAAGGACAATCATTATCTTTACCCTTACAATCAGGAGGGCAGCAATTATCGTTATCTATGCATTCTGTAATTTCTACATTTTTGCATGTGTCTGTTAATTCATCACAGATGTCTTTAGTGCATGGGTTTTTATCTGAACAATCTCTTAAAGTACCTACACATACTCCAGAGATGCATTTATCATTAACTGTACAAAATTTGTTGTCATTACATGGGATACCATCTATCTTTAGTTGTTTTACACAAGACTTGGCTGATTCATTACATACACCTACATTGCACTGGTCATCTAAACTTGAGCAATCTACTGGAACACCTCTTTCACAACGATGATTTACACAAATTTCAATACCATTGCAAAAAATTCCGTCATCACATTCCTCATCTGAATGACAACCTCTAAAATTTACTTTTATTGTTACTGTATCTGTAGCAACAGCACCCTCATTATCAGTAACTTTTAACTTCGCTATATATAAACCTTCAGAGTAAGAATGTGTGGTTTTTCCTGTAACAGAAGAATGCCAATCAAATATTCCGTCTCCATCAAAATCCCATTCGTATTTAACTATTGAACCATCTATATCTTTGGAGTATGTACTTCCATCAAAATATACAACATCCCCTCCATATATTTCAATATATTTTTCCGTAGGATTTGGCGAAGTCCCTACTCTGCCATCTGCTATTGGTATTTTATTTTCTTTAGTTACGGTAAATTTTGCAATTTTATCTACTTTTATTGAATTTCCAAGTTTATCTTCTGCATAAAGGGCTATATAATAATCTCCTTCTCTACCATCTACAGAATTCCATACACTTTTAAATATTCCGTTTCTCTTGGTTAAGTTTATAGTTGCAACTACATTTTCATCAGGCTCATATACTATATAAACTTTCGCAAATTTTATTCCAGAAATATCTTTTATTTTTGCTTTAATGACAAATTGAGTGTCGGTTATTGATACAACCTGGACATTTTCAATTAAGGGGTATGGTGTTTCTCCTGGATTATAAACTTCAAAACTTGGTCTGTCCGAGTTAGAATATACAATATTAATATTCAAAATAATTAGCATCAAAATACCAAAATAAATTATTTTATTGAATGTTTTCATATTCTGCGCAGTTACCTTTTATATCGCAAACCTTTATATCAACATAATATGCGCCTTCTTCTGTGGCTTCCCATGTATTCCCATAAATATAATCACTTTCAAACTCATCATTATGCATACCATCATCATAAAGATCTATTGTTGTTATAGTATTTTCATCTGGTTTTTGAATTTCAGCTTTTACATAATCAATTTTTGAATCATCAATGACTCTAACTTTTATTATTATATTATCTCCTACTTCTACAGAACTCGGATATACTGATGCATCCGCTATTTTTGGAGGCTCTTTATCTTCCCAAGGTGTTGTGTAACTCCAATCAGAAACAATTTTTCCCATACCCAACATATAAATTACAACATAGGCAAAAGTTATAATAAAGAGAAGCGCCATAATTGCTTTTAAAATAATAATAATTCCTTTATGCATAATTAATCTTCAAAATCAAATTTAATTGTTCTACCATCTACTGAGATATCACTAAATAGAGTCTTTTCACTTTCAGAACCGGCAAATATGTTGTAAAAATTATAAATTGCATAGGCTGCTAAAATAGATGCTGCTTGATTTTTTATTCCAAAAGGTGTATCTAAAACAAAATCTACCTCTAACTCTGTATCTATTTTTCCGGAAGGAATTATACTATGTAAATAAACTATTTTTGGCACCTCTGGTATTTCTATTTTATTTTCAATAGGGTTGTAGTTAAACTCACAGTAGCCGTAAGGATTGTACAGATATAAATACTCTCCCTTCTTTTTACAATACCATGTTGATTTTTTTGTTGTGTCCTGTTTATTTAATTGTTTGTAACTATTGGAGCCACAATTTTCCCAATCTATTGAACTGCCATCAGCATCTTTTATCGCTCCCAAATAACCTTTTTTTTCTGTTCTTATTTTTGCCCTGCATGGATAAATATTAATATCTCCTAATTTACATCCAGAGTTTTTGAGCATAGCGATAATGTTATCAAACTTTTCAAAAATTAAATCAATATTGCTTATTTTATCAAAATAATATACTATTGTAAACTTTATTTTCTTCAATTTTTCCCTTCGCCAAATCTCAACATCTTTCTTTGTAAGTTTAAAGCTTATTGTCAAGTTATTCAACTCAAAATAAGAGGGACAGCATTTTTTTTCAAAAACTGAGTAACCGAAAGAACAACTATATTTATTAGTGCCTTCAGATATACAAATCCCTTCATTTATATAATCTCTTAATGTTTTTGACTCTCCATAAAAACTAAACTTTACAGATTCTGGTGTTTTATCAAAATAAAAATCTCTGTTTTCGTAGTACTTTCCTATCTTATCCAAATCTATTTTAAAATTTAAAACAAAATTCGTTGAGTTAAGTTTGGTTGGATAACCCAAATAATACAGATTTAAAGAAGTATTCAATTTGGCAGGGTTATATTCTGTATCAACCAAACTACCGAAATTATCTGTTACTAACGGATAAAAAGCAACATAAGGTGTTGAAAGTTCTTCTGTCTTAAATTTGAATATATACGTTCCTGGATGCAATTTGTATGGATTCATTAAGGAATAAATCAGTCCAACCAAGTAAGTATCTTCAGAAGAGGAGATATGTAGTGGTGAGGGTCCAACATTCTCAACAAATATACTTCTCGGAAAAATTAATTTAACTGAGTCTCCTTCACTTTGAGTGTATATCTTTAAGTAATTTATTTTTTTCCCACCAATTGTTAGAGAGTCTCCAAACCAGAGAACCGGTGGATGAACAAAGCTCTTAATATCAATACCTTTAAGAGAATACCACGTTCCATCAGGCAAACCAAAAACATTTTGGACTGGTGTTTTGTATATGTAGGTGTAAATTAGCCAAAAGCTTATTACTAAAAGAACAAAAAAAGTTAGAATCATGAATATAAATTCGGTTGCGATACCTCTCATATTATCATATTATTGTGCGAGTCATCATAGAAAAAATTATTAAAATGATTAAAAAGGCAAAAAATACAATGATAATTTCTCTAATTAGTGTTGGTGTTAGTCCTTTCATGTGAAGATACTTGGCAAAATATTGAATATTCTTGAGGCGAAATCTCCGCCAAATACTGCAATACTTATAAAAATAGCAACCACTATAATAAATATTATAAACCAAAATATTAGACTCATTGCAATTCCTTTCATAGTTAATAAGTGAGCCCGGAGGGATTTTCTTTTTCCTTTTGGAACTTGCAAACTTTAAAGAGTTTTGCTTTGAACCCTCGACCTACTGGTTAAGAGCCAGTCGCTCTTCCAGATTGCTCCAACACTGGTCTGAGCTACGGGCCCATAAAAATAATAAAATTTAGTAATATTTATGCCCTGGTAGTCTAGTGGCCTAGGATGCAGGCCTGTCAAGCCTGTGACCCGGGTTCAAAATGAGAGACCCCCTTGGGCCAAAAGTTGCCATGAAAATCCCGGCCAGGGCGCAAATTTTCAAGAAAAAGAATTAAATTATAAATTTTTAAAACAAATTTAATAAATGAAAGCCAAAAAAGTCTTGCCTTTGAAAAGAAGGCGTGAAGGAAAAACAAATTATAAGAGAAGGTTAGGATTATTAAAATCAGGAAAACCGAGAGTTGTAATAAGAAAATCAAATAAATATATTAACTTACAGTTGGTTGAATTTGATTTAAAGAATTTTAAAGAAATTACTAAATTTTCATTTATTTCTAAAAAATTAGAGAATTTTGGTTGGAGTTACTCAAAAAACAACCTACCTGCTTGCTATTTGAGTGGACTGGCTTTTGGTTTAATGTGTAAAAAAAATAATATCGTTGAAGGTGTTTTGGATATAGGGACGAGTAGAGTAACAAAAGGTAATAGAATTTTTTCTGCGCTTCTTGGTTGTATTGACGCTGGTCTGAAAATTCCTCACTCAGAAAAAAATTTACCATCTGAAGAAAGAATTAAAGGATCTCATATTTCAGAAGAAATTGTTGAAAAATTTGAAGAAGTGAAACAAAAAATTATGGATTATTATGGTAGAGGATAAAATAAAGGAAGAAGATATAAAACAAAAAGAAAATAATGTAGAAGAAAGTACAATAGATAATGGGAAGTTTGAGGAGCAATTGGAAGATGAATTAAAAGAAGCAGATAAAGAAACTGTAGAAATACCAAAGGAGGAAGGTGAATGGATTCCCAAAACAAAACTTGGGAGATTGGTAAAGGAAGGAAAAATAGGTATAGATGATATATTTAATAAAGGATACCTTATTAAGGAACCAGAGATAGTTGATTATTTATTGCCAGATTTAGAAGAAAAATTAATTTATATTGGTGGTACTTCTGGAAAAGGTGGGGGTATTCAGAGAAAGGTGATCAGAAGAACTGTAAGAATTCACAAATCTGGTAAGAGAATGAGTTTATCTGCTATGATAGTTGTTGGTAATAAAAGTGGTTATTTAGGTATAGGTTTTGGAAAAGCAAAAACCAATAAAGAAGCTCTTAGAAAGGCTGCTTTAAATGCAAGAAAAAATTTGTTTTATGTTAAACGCGGATGTGGGAGTTGGGAATGTAAGTGTGGTGGAGAACATTCTATACCTTTTTCTGTGGTTGGCAAAAAAGGTTCTGTTGTTGTAAAATTAATGCCTGCTCCGAAAGGATTAGGTTTGTGCGTATCTGATGAAATCAAAAAAATATTTGAATTAATTGGAATTCAAGATATCAGAATCAAATCACGAGGTCAAACAGGTACAAGAATAAATTTTGTTTATGCTATTGAAAATGCATTAAGAAATTTGAGCAAATATAAAATATAAATCTGAGTTTTTCCAAAAACTTGGTTGTAGCTCATGTTCTATTATTATAGAGCAGAAAATATATATTTTAGAACCGAAAACTATATATATACCTATCTTGTTATTATTCTGTGGTGAATATGACAAAAGTAGAAAAATTATATGAGGAAGTTTGTGGAAAAATTTGTGAAGAAATGAAATTATCAGAAGATATAAAAAAATATCTACATGAAGAGATTAATGTTAAGACGTGTATAGAAGATTCATTTGATGAGCTGAATGAAGCTAAAGAAAGTATAAAAAATATTACGGAATACCAAAAAGAAATTATAAACCTTCCTGACGAAAGCAAATTAAAAAAACTGTTAGAAAGGGGTAATAATTCAATGAACGAATTTCTTGCACTCTACGAAGATTTAGCCACTGAAAAAAGTGCAATTGAAAGGGAAATCGGAGAACTTACGGGTGAGTTAGATCCAGCACTTTTGGAACTTTACCGCAAAGTTTTAGAAGAATCTATATCTCAAAACCAGAGGAAAAAGATTTTAGACTCTATGAGTGCTTATAAAGCAAAGTGCGAAAGAAGAAAAAAGGAATTGGAGGAAAATCCTGAGTTAAAAAAGAAGTTGGAAGAACTTACTCATAAAAAAGAAGCATTGGAAAGAGAATTGAATTGTGTTGGGATGGTAATAGATTTTCCAGCAAAGATTGTGAATTGTGTAGTAAGTGCAATTGGAGCATCATATTCAATTAAGATGGAAATGGGAGGAGGAGCATGTACTTATGGTAAAAATATTAGATATTCGGGATTAATAGAATCAATTAAAGATGAAAATAAATTAAGAACTGCTCTCGGAGCTGAAATAGGACATAAAATAGCAGAATATTTTATTGAAAAAGATGACTTATGTGTATCTGTAAATGAATTTTATGATATTCTTGGAGCTTATTGCAGTGGTTCTCCATATTCTACGGATGTAATAAAAGAAAATGCAATACTGGGTGAATTAAGTTTTAGTGGTGTTGATATAACTTCAGAAGACAAAGTAAAAAAAATTTTAGATAAAAAATTTGAAGAAAACCAAGAGAGATATAAAATTCTAATTGAAGATGCTAAGGATTATAAATTAAGGCATGGAATGCCAGGACATCAGGAAGGCGCTGCATTATATGTAAGATTAGTAAAAGTATTTGGGAATGATCTTCCAAAAATAGCAGGAGATGCATTGAAAAATCCAGAAGGTATAGATTTTAGCAGTCCAGTAAATTTCTATAGAACTATTATTCAAAAGTATTATAAGAATATTTAAAGTAAAGGGAAATATAACTTAACTTAAATATTAACCTAACTTTGCCACCTAGAGTATAAGCCGAAAAGCTTATACTCTGTTATGAACAAAAACAAGAGCTTTCCGATAGGTGGCATAATATTAATAGAGAAAGCAGATAAATATAACTTTTTCTCAGAGGTTTTCAAG
>Ga0164310_10002242_pt1 | contig 11072 bp, 9 predicted proteins | sample GuaBasSedimGuay1_FD_121795 | JGI IMG/M metagenome (GOLD analysis project Ga0164310, IMG submission 121795) | Subseafloor sediment microbial communities from Guaymas Basin, Gulf of California, Mexico - Guay1, Core 4569-9, 0-3 cm | ecosystem: Environmental > Aquatic > Marine > Hydrothermal vents >... | reverse complement strand
TATATTTAGATACTTGACAGGAAATGCCTGAAATTAAAAAAGGCACTTCATTAATTTAATAAAAAGAAAATCACTGATCAGTTCGCAGGAAGATCAGTAAGAATAGTAGAAAGGAGAGAAGAATGAAAGTTTTAAGAACAGTACTGGTTTTTGCTATACTGGCATCATTCTATTTTCTTGTAGCTAAAGACTTTATAGATTTCAAAGATTCATACAAGGACGTGAATGCTTACCAGGCTCGCAACTTGATGAAAATATATCCTAACCTGAAGGTAATTGATATCTCAGGAACCTATGACATGGGGCATATTCCCGGTTCAATGAATTTCTTTATTGGAGACGGGTCATTAGATAAAGCTTTGCAGCACCTCAGCAAGAAAAATAGATATTTAATATACTATCATAGCAACAAAACCTCGAAAGAAGCAGCTCAGAAATTTGCTGATGCCGGATTTAACAAAGTTTACCGCTTAGACGGTAACTTCAGTAGTTGGGTAGAAGCAGGTTTTGACACAGCTTCTTTGTAGTAAATTAACTTACTACAAGACATCCCTTGAATGTAAAGGCAGGTTAACCACCTGCCTTTTTTAAAATTTCCAGGTCAAATATCCTTCGCATCGAGAAAAACCATCTTGTGATCGGTAAACATAAATTCCAGGAGAAATACAGCCACCTCTTTGAGAAATAATAATTTCGTATCTATCAAGATCTCCATCTTCCTGCCAGAAAATTGACGAATAAATATCGAGAGTTTCATTTTGCAGGAGAGATACATCTAAGATACATGATATTCCCATTGAATTTTTTTCTCCTAATCTCTGCATGGAAAACTCGCTTCCAATTCGATTTTTATTGTTGCTGAATAATCCCAGGGATGCTTTATTGCAGATATTATCAACAACATTCCAACCTACTTCAATTCTTGCAGAGATTGAATATATCGGATGAAATGAGAAATTCTGAATTACATACTTTTCGTTTTCTATTTTTGTTTCGGTAGAAAACTTTAAAGAACGATAAATTGCACTTATTTCAGTCTCTGGTTCATTTGTATAAAATGCAGATAGCCGCCATTTACCTGATTTTATAATTTCACGAATTTTAATAAATCCTTCTTCTTCGGATTTATTAGAAAGTGATATTGACCCAGAAATATTTTGGAAATGATGAAATAATGATGTATATGAATTCAATTCTTCTAAATCATCGGTTTGTGCAGGAAGCATCAGATCAGTTGTTAATTTAAAATTGTTTGATACTGTAATGGAATTATATAAGTTACCAGAATAAGATCGTCTTTTATTATCGAATTTTGTTTGAAAGGCAGAGCTGAGCAAGTTCCCATTTCTACGACCGGCCAGGAAATATTCAAAATTATCACCATTTTGATTGATCGCAAGATCACCAGCATAATTTTCTTTTTGAAATGATAAAGAACTGGATGTTCGTTCAATAATTCCATTTTGTGAATAAGAGGTTTGTATATAACCTCTTTCATTTTGTTTCTGTATTTCAATAAGATACGAATTCTTATTTTGATAACTTTCCAATTGTGAATTTGCCGAATATTTATCAAATTGTAAATACAATGAGCTTAATTTATGATCTGAGAAATCTCTAGCGTGTGATAAAAAGTACTTATCGTTGATATTGAATCTTAAACTCTTTATGAATAAACCGTTTTCTGTGATGTATCCTTCATCATAAAAATCATATAAGTGTTCTCCTATTTTCCTTTTAAATCTGAATGATTGGGGAAGGTTAAATTTGAAATTCTCTGATGCATCCCACATACTTCCAATCAAACCGGATGAAATACCATATATTTTGGAAGTGAGTTCTGGAATGGTGCTGGTGGAATCAATTAATGAAATTATGCTTGATCCGCAATAATCAATAATCTCATTACGAATTTGCGATTTTTCGTAGTAATTCATACTATCAAATTCTTCTTCTGGATAAAATGAAGATGATAACTTCAGCAGCGTGGGAAGATCAGATCTGGTCGATTTAGATATGGGTTCCAGATCTCGGATAGTTCCTGACTGGATCTCACCGGATTGATCTATCAAGAAACAAATAGACTCACCATTCCAATGATAATCGATCAGTTTATGATCAATGGTCAGTGCCCCCGGATCAAAATATTGGTATAGTTCAATCGAGACAGATGCTTGATCATTCAAATCTACGTAACCAGAAAAAGTATTGCAATCCAGGATAATATCTATTGGTTTATCGGAAATGAATAAAGCTTCATCATTTACAGAAAAATATGTAGCATCTTCCAATGAAAAAGTGTATGAATTTTCGGTAGTGATAAAAGCAATCTTTGCATCACTGCTGAATTCCTCGCATTTCCATTCAGCTTGAGATATAATTATATAGTCAGTTGTAGAATATTTTTTCGAAATTACTTTTCTGGCAGCCGATTTTCCTTTAGTTTGAATTGCAATATGATCGATATTTGTAGCATTATCGTTATCTGGAAGAAACACAGAAATTAATTGTGCTTCAGTATCTGGCTTAAAATTAACGGAAGCAGTTGTGTGTCTTAGATCTGTAACTTGTAATGTGTGCAGCCCTTGTCTTGTAGATATAGAGATCGGTTCAAGGCTTATAAATTCTGCTATAAGTTTTACATTTTCCTGTTGCCATTCGACCTGACTGTTTGATTTACGAGAGAAATCTCCTAATCCATGCCAGGGAATTGAATAGCGATTCCGGTAATTGGATTCTAGGTTGTCTATAATAACGAAATAATCCTTACTGTTAAACAGAATTTTACGTTTGATTTCCGTATCTTGATAATAGGCTGAAGCTTGTGCAGAAGACAGTGATTGAGAATGAAAGATATTTTCCAGATTTCCTCCCAGTTCATCTCCCCAAACTGGATTTTGATTAAGGCCAAGTCCGTTAACCAGAGGAATGTTATGAGCTCTACAGGATGTGAACCAGTTACGATCTTTGTTGTTCACTCCTCTCTGGCCGTAACCGCTATCGATCAGCAGATCTTTATTGAATGCGGAAAGTGTGAAACTGGTGGGTTCGATATGATCATGATTGGAAATATTGGGTCTGCCTGGTTCTGCCAGCAGTAATCCAAAAGACTCATTCTCACCACGAAATATCTGCTGTCCACCATCCATGAATGTTGTCTCATAAACTGGTTTTAATGGTCTTACTGTATCATCAAATACACAAAAGACATCTACCCAGGCTGGATCAGAGCTTCTGTGTCTTTCTTGATGCAGATCAAAAAGATAGCGTAGTTCACTTCCTTGAGATGACAAACCTACTGCTAGAGGTTTGTAAATAAGTTTATCTTGAAAAGCATCATCAAAATCTGGAATTGAACCGTCAGGTTTTTCCATAGCGATGAGCCATTTAATAAACTTATTGATACGCGGATGATTGAATAAATTTTCTCCAGTTCTATTTTCCAGAAATACAAAAAGGGAAAACATTCTGGATGCAACGAACCTGCCATAATATGCACCTTCCCGATATGAACCGTCTTTGGCAATTAAGGCTAATCCACTTTGTAACTGAGAAATGGCAGCATCAAACCATTTTTGGGATTTTGGATGGTCTATAACCATAGCTATAGAAACAACCCCGGAAGCAATATCAATGATGTGGTTATTTTTGGAAATCCCAGTACCTATAGAAAGCTGCGTTGAGGTAAAATCTCTTGGAAAATGAGAAAAATAATTATAAAGCTGATCAGTTTGGTCAACAAGCTTTTGTTCAATTAAATTTCTTTCAGTTTCCGAAAATTGATAGAATAAAATATCATAAGAAACAGCATAATTCTGTAGTGCTTCTGCCGACTGCATCCAGTCACCCCATCCTTGTCCGTATTTTCCACCTTCTGCAGTTACGGGTGGAGATGTATCGGAGATATTCATCATTGCAGATTTTGCAGTTTGCAGGAATTCTTGATTTCCGTTTAAGAACCAGGCAAAGGCATTTAATTTGGCAATTTTGCTGCGGGGAAGTTCGGCTAAAAGTGATGAGGTCGGATCTGATGAATAATCTAAGGCAGCATTTAAAATCTGTATTGCCCATTTCCGAAATGGATCACGATTCTTCCGCATCCTAATTCTATCTTGATTGCTCTGATTGAAGAGTAAACAAGGGTGTTCATATTTTTGTGGAAGACGAATTCCAGAAAAAGGGATTTGATTTATAGGAAAGATCTCATCAATAGGAGCTTCTCGATAATTTGCTTTTATAATCCCCGATATTACTTCATCGCTAAGTTGCTTCAGGAAGGGAATTTGATCAGATTTTACTGCGAAGTAGCTTTTATTGCATGTTATAAAAAATATTAGACAGAGAATAATACGAATGCATTGCATTTATATTACATAATCTGAATGTTTCTATCTTGCTTGTTAAGATGACTATTAAATAACAACTGAATAAATTTTTTGAAGAATGCTGCTAACCAGTTACAGAGAAATAGTATAAAAATAAGAAGGATAAAACCTGCTATGAATAGAACAATAGATTCAAACAATGTATCTATTTGCCAGATATAAAGATCAAAGTTCCATGTTTGATAAGAAAAATGTGCTGTAATAAATCCAATTGAAATTCCCAGAAAAGTAATGGTTAAAACAAATGATAATAGACCGAATGGATATGAGATTATATGACAAAATATATTTGGCTGTGTTTTTGATTTTATAAATACAGAAAACATTTTTCCCATATCACCCCTTACCAGAATCTGGCCATCCCAAATGCTACAAGAACTCCTAAGATAGCACCACCAAATACTTCTTTTGGTGTATGCCCTAACAATTCTTTCAAATTTTCTTCGATAAGTAAATAACCTTCTTTTTTACGAATATTCTCGACAATTTTATTTAACACTGCAGCTTGTTTTCCAGCAGCACGTCTCACTCCGGTAGCATCATACATTACTACTGTAGCTAAGACCAGGCTAATAACGAAAAAGGTAGAATCCAAACCTTCTTTTATACCAACTGCTGTAGCTAATGAAACGACAGAAGAAGTATGTGAACTTGGCATACTGCCAGTATCCAGAAAGCGGCGAAAATTAAGTTTCCTCTCTGTAATAAGTGTATAAATTACTTTCAGTGCCTGTGCTAAAAACAATGCAACAAATACAACGTCACTAATTTTGTTGCCAAATATTATTCCATTATACATTTAATAACTCCTGAATCTATCTGATTTACAAAGCTTTTCTTCTAAGAATATGCTGTCAAATTTTATGTAAAAATTTATATATGAAATGTATTAATATAACCTAATTCGTGTTTTTAACCATGATAATCGTTACATCATCTCGAGAACTATTGCCAAGAGCTAATTGATGTAGATTCATAGCACAGGTTTTCAAGTCGGGATTACTGCGAACAACTTGTTCTAACTTACTATCTGTCACTACATCTGTAAGTCCGTCAGAACATAGTAGAAATGTAAATTCATCTGGTAAGGGAACGGTATAGCTGTTTATTCTGGGATAGTAATTCAATCCAATTGCCTCGGTAATAAGGTGCTTTATATTACTGTCTATGATCTCATCTTTTGTAATAACTCTACGGATGTAATACTCCCAGACAACGGAATGGTCTTCTGTGATCTGTTTCAAAGAATCATTGGCAAATAAATAAATCCTGCTGTCACCGACATTATTTATATAAGCTATACCATCTTTAATCAGCAAGCTAACCAGCGTTGTAGCCATTCCGTGCAGCAAAGGATCTTCCTTTCCCATCTCCAAAACAGTTTTATTTATTTTAATGATCTCATCATTTAACCAGTGAGGTATATCGAATATACTGTCTTGATTATAATAATCATCGATCAAAGTGCGACAGCATATTTTACTGGCTACATTACCTCCCAGATAACCAGCAACTCCATCTGATATGGCAAACAACCAGCCTTTAGCAGATGTGTCGCAGTTCTTATCGGGAACGACATAATAATCTTGGTTTACTGGAGTTTTAATACCTTCTTCAGAAAGAAATGTATAATCAAGATTCATGGCTTATACCTCGTTGAATGAGTTTACTTTTCACAAATTGATTTTCGATATTATAATCAACAACAACACCCAAGACAAAAAAAAGTATTGTTTATCGATCTGGCAAGTCTTTTATATCTATGTGTTTATCTTAACCAGTTTGTAATATCCCTATCAATAGAAAAGCAGCAATAAAAACCACGATAGATATTATGATAATTATTGTAGATGTAGAAAGACGAAGCATAGCTCCACAATATTTACATCTTTTTGCTTTGGAACTAACTTGTTTACCACAGTTTCGACAGGTAATCTGTTTCATATCCGTATCTATTTTCCAAGCATTGCATCGCGCAATTTCGGCAATTCAGTTTCGTTCCCAAACCATATAGAGAAGAGGGCTTTCTTAAACTCAAAACCAGGTACTGTACCTATTAGTTTCCCATTTATATAGAGGCTGGATCCCGTATCTGGTAAATACGTAATATCATAAACATCATCTTTCCTGGCATCAGCAGAGAACATAGCATTAAATTGAGTGATCTCTTCTTTTAGATTTGAAATATCACTTTTGGCAAATCCGGTATTCCAGGCTTCGATCAATTTTGCTGGATCAACAGACTTATAAATAAAATGCATCTTCACTGCCATCGGAATATCAGAATTTATTACTTGTGCCGCATTGTCTGCAGGTTGTGGAAGATACAGGGCACCGGCATAAACTTTTATAATCAGTTTTTTTCTAAGTCCTGCTCCATTTAAAACCAACACGTTGTCACCCAATTTCATCGTATCCGGCAGTATTTTACCACCAATTTTCAAGCTCCATAATGAGGATACCAACAATAATAAAAGCATCGGAATTAATAATTTCTTTTTCATTTCATCTCCTTTATTTATGAAAATTAGTGTTCCATCAAACCAGTTAATTCATCTCCATCAAACCAGGTTAAAATTCCACTTAACCGTAAAATTTCATCTTCTAAAATCTCCTGATGATTTTTCTCATCTTCTGCAAACATCAACAGCATATCTTTGATATCTTGCTCATCTGTAGCAATGGCCAATTTTGTATAAAGTGCTTCTGCTTTTTGCTCTTTAGCAATCGCAAAGCCATAAACATCTTCCGGAGAATTGAGTTTAAGATTTAATTCTGCTTGATATTCTTCATCTGGAATGAATTTATAATTATGATCTGGAAATTCTTTATTGAGTAGTTTTTTGATTTTATGTTCATGAAGTTCTTCGATCTTTATCAAACGAAGGAATATCCCTTTTGCAGCTTCGCTATCAACTATCTCATGCAGTTTCCGATATAATTTTTGTGCCTTAATTTCTTCGGTTATTGCCAATACCATGAGTTCCTCTTTTTTATCCATAGAGCCTCCTTTAGAGATTCAAATCTACTTTTTGGAAATTAAAATTACTGACAAGTATTAAATTTTATGAAGAGTTTGACAAATGGAAGTTAGAAAAAAAATCTAACTGCCAATGGAAAGAAAAGATAACTATAAAAGATTTATCGTTTATGTGTATGCAATACTGGCAACTCTGTTCTGGGGTTATAGTTTTGTCTGGTTCAAACAGGCAAATGTAGTTTACAAACCAATATCTATTGTTGCTCTCAGGTTGCTGATTGCTGCGGTTGTTCTTACCTTGTTTATGACTTTTTCCAAACAGCATCAGAAGCTCAAACAGGGTGATTGGAAATACTTCCTTGTTCTCGCTGTTTTTGAACCATTCTGTTATTTTCTTTTTGAAAGCTTTGGTCTGACGATGGTTACCGCAACTGCTGCTGCTATAATAATTTCCACAATTCCATTATTCACACCGATCTTCACTCATTTCATTTCACGGGAACGGATAGAGCCTCTGGGTATTCTTGGATTATTACTATCATTTGCTGGTGTTATATTAGTTGTAAGAAGCGATGATAGCGGAACAAATTCTCTTCTAGGAATTCTGCTGATGTTCGGAGCTGTTTTTTCTGCCATTATGTATGGCTTGGTATTAAAAAAGCTTTCGCATCATTACACAGGATTAACTATTGTAAAGTTCCAGAACTTCATCGGCTTGATCTTATTTCTACCATTATTTATTATAATTGAAGGTCAGCATTTTATTCAGGCAGACCATAGTTTAGAGGTCTTGATCACAATTACCAAGCTGGCAATTTTTCCATCAACACTATCTTTTGTTTTTATCGTGTATGTAGTTAAGAAAATAGGACTTATCAATACCAATATCTTTGCTAATCTCATTCCAGTATTCACGGCTGTAATAGCGTATCAAGTATTACAGGAAGCTTTACATGTGCAGAAAATAGTTGGCATATTTATTGTGGTTTCCGGGCTCTTTATCTCGCAGATTTCACAATTCAAAAAACTCAGAAAATAAATTGATCAATTTGTTACATTAATAAGTTCAAACAATATCTGTCCTGTAATTCCCCAGATAACTTCACCATTCACTCGGTAAACATAGATCGGATAGATCTTATTACCCCAGGGCTTAGAATATTTCGGTGGAACTCCTAATTCTATGGCAGGAAAAATTATTTTCTCATTCCCATTTTCATCTGTTTTGAATGGAAACATTTGTGAACGGCTATGATAGATTTCTGGTTTATTATTTTGGAAATGTTTCAATGGAACCGTAAATACATATTCGACTTCTTTATGATTAATTTCAATTCTTTCAAATGCATCGAAGCTGATCTCACCTAAATACGTATAGATCATATTTCCATGCGGAACCACAACTGTATCAAATTGTTTATGGATTGCAATGTCTTTTAGTTCCAATCCTAATTCTTCGCAGGTTTCTCGAATAGCTGTTTGTTGAAAATTTCTATCATGTTCATCATCAAAACCACCACCGGGAAAAGAGATCTCACCACCTTGCCGAATGCCATTGGCACGCTTTTCAAATAGTATATGATATTCATTCTCGATAAGTACAAATGGAATCAGAACAACGGATAGGAAGTAGTTTCTGCTGCCTAAAAATCCAGGTTTATTAGGTATTTTAACTAATAATTGTTTTAATTCTTTCTTCATATGGAAAAATTATTTTTCAACCTTTAATTGCCAAGAAATAGTTTTTTGTTTGACGGATAATTTTTTGTTTTGTTTCTCGATTGATGTGTAGCAAGATCATCTTGATCGTGGATGGAAGCAAATGCTTCCCCAGTTACTAAATTCCGAACGGGAAAATTCGGATTGAGAAATCATTTTGAGGAGATTATGAAAATAACAATACTGATTCTTTGTTCATTTATGTTCGTTGTTTCAATCAATTTATCAGCCGAAATACTGGATTCATCAGGAGAAAGAGTTAATACTAAAATGATGGATTCCTTGACTGTGAGCGTGTTGGATAGCTGTCTTGCATATCTGCATTTGGAACCATTCGAACTTGGTTTTGAAAAGGCCTGGGTGAAAGACGATACATTTAAACTGAAAGTGATTGATCATCTTTTGGATAATCCGCTGGATTTGCCTGAATATGTGGAAGAAACTGTTGAAATTGCAGATTTGAGTATTGATGATCCTTCAAAGTTTCTGGAGTTTGCATCACTACAGTTGGATTGTGCATTAGAAAAACAATTTGTTGAAAGATCGAAAGATGCAATCAGCTCTTTGATTATTGCTATGGAAGTTGCTGAGAATATTCGTAAACTGGCAATTTCCAATCTGGATAGCCTTGAATTGCATGATCTGATTATGAGTGCTCCCGGATTATGGATAGACGAAGAAGATGCCAATAGTGAACTACTAAAAGGTGCCTGGCAGAGAGAATTTCATGTAGAAGTTGATACTTCCCGAGTAATAGATAAAGATAGATTATTGAATATCATTAAAAAAATGGATCGTCATTCGCTAAATCAGGCTGGAAGGATTTTTGCTGAAAATATCTGGAGAATTTATCAAACGGTAAATTGGGAAGAGCAGCAACTAATTAAACCTGATCAAAGTATTCAAGGTACATCTGGGGAAATTTTATTCTATAAAAATTCAGATCTGGGAAAGATCATTATTGGTGGAAAAGGCGATAATGTTTATTCAGAAGATTTTGCTATTATTATTGATCTGGGTGGAAATGACACTTATCGCTGTCGTGCTGGCGGAGCAATGGGAGAGCTTGGAAATCCCTTCTCAGCAGTGATTGATTACAGCGGGAATGATATTTACTTTGAAGGTGAAAAAGCTGTAAACCAGGGAAGCGGATTCCTGGGATGCGGCATTCTTATTGATGGTGAAGGTGATGACATTTATCACGGATCAGATTACTCCCAGGGAGTAGGAATCTTTGGAACTGGAATCCTTTACGATGCTTCCGGCAAGGATGATTATCGAGCCGGAGTTTTCAGTCAGGCAGCAGGAAATGTGGGAATCGGAATCCTGATGGACGAGGGTGAAGAAGACGATAGATATTTTGCTAAGATCTGGGCGCAGGGAATGGGCTCTGTATTTGGCTATGGAATGCTGCATGATGGTGGAGGAAATGACACTTACCGTACCGGAGGAGCTTATCTGCATGCTCCGCTTTTGCCGAATGATTATCAATCGTTCAGTCATGGCTTTGGTATGGGCTGGCGTCCGAGAGCTGGCGGTGGAATCGGTGTATTGTATGACGTAAGCGGCAACGATTTTTACGACGGAGAAGTTTTCTGCCAGGGTTCAGCTTACTGGTATTCGCTGGGAATGCTGATCGATGGAGATGGTAACGATAGCTACAATGCTGCTCAATATGGACAGGGAACAGGAATCCATCTGGCAATTGGAGCACTTTGGGATAAAGGTGGTGATGATCAATATCACAGCAGGAATGGTGTGATCGGTGGAACAGCTCATGACCTTTCTGTTGGAATGCTGGTAGATGATTCTGGAGATGATTACTATACCGTCTCCGGTGGTTATGGTGTTGCTCTCACCAATTCATTTGCGCTTTTCATAGATAAATTGGGTGACGATATGTATTCCACCTGGGAAAATTACAGCTTCGGTTCCGTACGCTGGGCTCGTGGTTTTGCAGGCTGTGGTATCTTTATGGATCTGGAAGG
>Ga0164310_10002241_pt1 | contig 11078 bp, 13 predicted proteins | sample GuaBasSedimGuay1_FD_121795 | JGI IMG/M metagenome (GOLD analysis project Ga0164310, IMG submission 121795) | Subseafloor sediment microbial communities from Guaymas Basin, Gulf of California, Mexico - Guay1, Core 4569-9, 0-3 cm | ecosystem: Environmental > Aquatic > Marine > Hydrothermal vents... | reverse complement strand
GGGGAGAAAGCCCATGGCAGGGCATCTGGTCCCGGTTCTTAACGACCAGGGGTACCATATTGTTGTGGCCCGCACACGAAAAGAAGCATGGGCCAAAGTACATGAAGCACATCCAGCGTTGATAGTGTTGGATTCCCCCTCACTCCGCTTTAACAGCCACCGCTTCTGCCAGGCTTTGCAGAAGGCCGCTCACGAAATCCCTGTATTGATGCTGTTGCCAGAAGGAGAGAAGATTGACCGTAGCGTGGGGGCGCATGCTTATCTGCATTATCCCTTTTCCGCCGAGAAACTGCTTGACCGGATAGATGGACTGCTCGAAGTGCTACGGGTAGGCGATGTGGTCTTCAAAACCAATCAGCGGTGTGTTATCCGCGGTGAGCGCGAAACCCATCTCACCCCTAAGCAGGCTCGCCTCCTCGAAACCTTTATGCGCCATCCGGGCGAGATTTTGACCCGGGCCTTCTTGATGAAGCAGGTATGGGAGACCGACTATGTGGGTGATACGCGCACTCTCGATGTCCACATCCATTGGGTGCGCAAGGCAATCGAGGAAGACTCCAGGTCGCCAGTCTACCTGCGCACGATCCGCCGACTGGGTTACTGTTTGCAGGCACCGGAAGAGGAATAGGCCGGCGGAGTTGCTCAAATCCCACTTTGTGGTACAATCACATCAGGGTTAACCCAATACACACGCCTCCTGACCGGTGAGAGCGTGCCGGATGAGCAGCCCGTCCGGTCTCTCAACGGAATGATGGAGGCGGAGGATAACAACGATAATTTAAGGAGGTTCCTCTATGGCTGTCGTTTCCATGAAAGCACTCCTAGAAACCGGAGTGCACTTCGGTCACCGCACCCGGCGCTGGAATCCGAGGATGAAGCCCTACATTTTTACCGAGCGCAACGGGGTGCACATCATAGACCTGCAGCAGACGATCACCGCGATTGATGAAGCCTATGAACTGATCCGAGACACTGTTGCGGCCGGAGGCACGGTGCTTTTCGTAGGCACGAAGCGGCAGGCTCAGGATACTATCGCTCAAGAGGCACAGCGCTGTGAGATGCCCTACGTCAACCAGCGCTGGCTGGGCGGTACATTGACCAACTGGCGCACCATCCGGCAGCGGATAGACTATTTGCTCAACCTCGAGGCTCGCCGCGACAGGGGTGACTTCGAGCGTTTAACGAAAAAAGAAGCCTTGGGGCTGCAACGTCAGATTGAGAAACTCAACAAACGGCTGGGGGGCATCAAAGAAATGCGCGACCTCCCCGATTTGCTCTTCGTCGTAGACGTGCGACGGGAGGCCACCGCAGTGAAGGAAGCCAACAAATTGGGTATTCCTATCATCGCTATTGTGGACACCAACTGTGATCCCGACCCAATTGACTATGTGATCCCGGCCAACGACGACGCCATCCGCGCCATCAAGTTGATTACCTCGAAAATGGCCGACGCTGTGCTGGAGGGAATTGCACAACGGAAAGCCTACGAGCCAGAAGTCCTTGCAGGTGAGGAATTCGAGATCGAGGATGAAAGATACCTCAGCGCCGCTACTTTGGCCCGCTTGAAGGAATTGTCATTCGAGGAAGAGGAAGAAGAGGAGCCAGTTGTGGAGGCGGTGCAGGCGGGGGAAACAGGCGAAGTGGTTGAACAACCGGGCGGGGCCGAGGTGTCAGAGGAACCCGTGGCAGATAGTGCGATAGTCGTGGAATATGAAGAAGAAACATAAATACTAGGAGAGCGAAACTTGGAAATCACCGCTGCAATGGTCAAGGAACTACGGCAGGCGACCGGCGCCGGAGTACTGGACTGCCGTAAAGCGTTGGAATCCTCTGCTGGCGACTTCGAGAGTGCAGTTGCCTATTTGCGTGAAAAGGGCTTGGCTGCCGCAGCCAAGCGGACAGGCCGCCAGGCCTCCGATGGGGTCGTGGAAGCATACGTCCACCCCGGCAGTCGGGTGGCTGTGTTGTTGGAACTGAATTGCGAGACCGACTTCGTCGCTCGCACGGATGATTTCAAGACCCTGGCTCACGATTTAGCGCTCCATATCGCCTTCGCTGCCCCGCACTACCACACCCGTGAGGAGGTGCCCACGGAGGTGATCGAGCGCGAGCGAGCCATCTACCGAGCCCAAGCCCTGGAGAAAGGCAAGCCTGAACACATTGTGGATCGCATCGTCGAGGGACGGCTGGAGAAGTTCTACCAGCAGGTCTGTCTGATGGAGCAGCCTTTCGTCAAGGACGAGGATAAGACGATACAGGATCTGATCACCGAAGCCATCGCTAAACTTGGCGAAAACATCGTCCTCCGTCGCTTCGTGCGCTACGAGGTAGGAGAGGGCCTGGAGTGACCCAATCCTAATGACACAGATTTTAAGACAGTAACGGATCAGGACGGGATGGCCATCGCGAAATACAAGCGGATCTTGCTCAAACTAGGCGGTGAGGCGCTGGCTGGTCCAGGTGGCTTTGGCATCAGCCCTCATATGGCGGAGGAAGTCGCTGCTAAAGTGCTGGCCGTGCGCAACCTGGAGGTGGAGGTAGCCATCGTTTTGGGAGCAGGTAATATCTGGCGCGGCCGGAATGGGCTTGCACATGGGATAGACCGTGCCACAGCAGATCATATGGGCATGCTGGCGACAGTGATGAACGCTCTCGCTCTGGCCGACGCCTTAGAACGCCTGGGAATCGTCACCCGCGTGCAGACCGCTATTGAGATGCGGGCCATCGCCGAGCCCTACATCCGCCGACGGGCGATCCGCCATTTGGAAAAAGGGCGAGTCGTCGTCATCGGCGGTGGTACAGGGAACCCGTACTTCACCACCGACACGGCTGCTGCGCTCAGGGCGATGGAGATTGACGCCGATCTGCTGATCAAAGCCACGAAGGTGGATGGCATCTACGCCGAGGATCCACACGAGAATCCCGACGCCGAGCGCTTTGATAATCTGACCTATATGCAAGCACTCGAAATGCAGGTGGGCGTGATGGACGCCACGGCAATCTCACTGTGTATGGAAAACGACCTGCCTATCATTGTGCTCAATCTATGGCAGCCCCATAGCCTGGAACGGGCCGTGTTAGGGGAGAGCATTGGGACATTGATTTCTCGATAGCGATGATTAAGGAACTGCTACGTGAGACAGAAGAGCGCATGCGCAAATCCATTGAGGTGCTAGAGGCCGATCTGCGCACCATCCGCACCGGGCGCGCATCCCCGGCGTTGGTGGAACGGGTGATGGTGGAATACTATGGCACACTTACGCCCCTCAAACAGTTAGCCGTCATCTCGGCACCGGAACCCCAGTTGCTCACCATCCGGCCCTACGACCCAGGGTCACTGGGCGACATCGAGCGGGCTATCCTCAAATCCGAACTGGGCCTCACCCCTAGTAATGATGGCAGGATCATTCGCCTCCCCATTCCACGCCTCACCGAAGAGCGGCGGCGGGAACTGGCAAAGTTAGTGCGCCATCGCGTTGAGGAAGGAAAAGTGGCACTGCGCAACATTCGCCGCGAGGCGCTGGACGACTTGCGCGAATTTGAGAAGGAAAAACTCATTTCCGAAGACGACTTCTACCGTGGGAAAGACGACCTTCAGGATCTCATTGATCGCTACTCCGAGCAAATGGACGAAATTAGCGAGCGTAAGCAACGTGAGATCCTGGAAGGCTAACGCAATCTCCCACAAGACCGCCTCGGACGATCTACGATAATGCCCTCCCAACCACAAAGCGAGCAGCGATATCCACCCCTTGAACGGGTGCCCCGGCATGTCGGCATCATCATGGACGGAAACGGCCGCTGGGCTCGGGCACGAGGTTTACCCCGGATGGCCGGGCATCGTGCCGGGACAGAAAACCTGCACCGTGTGCTCCGGGCAGCGGTCGAGTTTGGCATCCAAATCCTGACTATCTATGCCTTCTCAACCGAAAACTGGGGCCGTCCGGAGAATGAAGTTCAGGGCTTGCTGTCCATCCTAGGGCGGGTGATTGACCGAGAGTTACCGGAATTGCACAAGGAAGGCGTCCAACTGCGTCATATTGGCCGGCTGGAGCGTATTCCCCTTTGGTTGCGACAGAAGATTCGTGATGCCATCGAACTGACCAAGGACAATCAGCGGCTGATCCTCAACGTTGCCTTCGATTACGGGGGACGGGCCGAATTAGTGGATGCAATACGCCGCATTATCGCCGATGGCGTGCCTGCCGGACGGGTAGATGAGGCACTTGTCAGTCGTTACCTCTACACAGCAGGTCTGCCCGATCCTGACCTGATCATCCGCACCAGTGGGGAGATGCGGATCAGCAACTTCCTCATCTGGCAGGGGGCTTATGCCGAGTTCTATGTGACTCCCACCTTATGGCCCGATTTCGACAAAGATGAACTCTACAAAGCCTTGGTGGATTACAGCCGGCGTGAGCGCCGTTTTGGCTTGGTGCCTGGGCAAAGGACGCGCTAACCGCGCCCCTACGCGGAATGTCAAAATGCCACTCTCGAACGCTTCTTAATCCGTGCTGCGAACACGTCTACTCACCGCCGCCGTTCTAATTCCGATTGTCGTTTACCTCATCTACCTGGGTGCATTGCCGTTCCTAGCGCTGGTCGCTACGCTACTGACGCTGGCCGAGATCGAGTTCTGCTACCTGATGGCCCGTGACGGCTTTCGACCTCTCCTCGTCTTCGGCATCGGGCTGGTATGGCTCTTTCTGGCGGATGCTCAATTCCCGACGCTAGGGTTGCTGCGGCCTGGCTTGGCACTGATTCTGCTGGGCTCCCTCGCCTGGCAACTGTTCCACTGCCAGGGTTCCCCAGTGGCCGATTGGGCGCTAACCGTGACAAGTGGTCTGTACCTGGGGTTGTGCGGAGCCTGCCTGGTCGGACTGCGGAGCCTGCGCCCCGATGGCCTATGGTGGACGTTGACCGTTGTACCCGCCATTATGTTCGCCGACACCGGTGCCTACTTTGTCGGACGGGCATGGGGACGGCACAAATTAGCCCCCACGCTGAGCCCAGGTAAGACGTGGGAGGGATACGTGGCAGGCGTAGTCAGCGGCGGACTGATAACGGCGCTGCTGGCTTCGCTCTGGCGCATCGGGGCAGGTACGGAGAGCGCCATCAACAGTATGCACGGTCTAATCCTAGGACTACTAATTGCCACCTTCGCCCCGCTAGGGGATCTAGCCATCTCAATGATCAAGCGGCAGGTCGGCGTGAAGGATACGGGCAGCATCATCCCCGGCCACGGAGGAGCACTGGATCGGATGGATAGCATCCTGTGGGCGGCCGTGATCGGCTACTATTACGTGCTGTGGTTTGCATCTTGAGCATCGATCTGAAGGGCAGTGCCAACGCACCGCCCCTCCCCCACGGAGAGGGAGAAAGCCCCCAGCACCGTCCGTTCACGACGGTACGGCCACCGGAAGGAGGACACTGATGGACAAGGAGCGACGGGTGCGCGACATCTACCACAAGGGTGTCATATTCTGCAAGCCGGACACTCCCCTTCAGGAGGTGGTACGGGTGATGGCTGATACTGAAATCCACGCCATCATGGTAGCCGAGCGCGAGGGAGAACCGCCCGTGGGCGTGGTATCTCACACCGATGCCATCGCCCATTACGGTGAGGACCTGACGGCCATCCAGGCCCGCGAAGTGATGACACCCGATGTTATCAGCATCTCCGAAGACGCCACCGTGGAAGAAGCGGCCAGCAAATTACTGGAGAGTCATATCCATCGTTTGCTGGTGGTGGGCGAGACCGGCAAGCCACTGGGCATCCTTTCGACCACCGATATTATCCGGGAGATGCGCGGTACCCGCTGGGTGTGGTACCTGGATTGATGTACGTAGTGAGGGATCAAATGCACGACCAGATCATTACCATCGAACGGCACATTGTCGAACAGGAGCGCAGGTATCCGCAGGCGACCGGCGTTTTCTCCAACCTGCTGTACGACATCGCCTTGGCGGCCAAGATCATCGCCTATGAGACCACCCGTGCTGGGCTGGTCGAGATTCTGGGTCTGGCAGGCAGGATAAACGTCCAGGGCGAGCAACAGATGAAACTGGATCTCTTCGCCAATGAGACGATGATCCGTATGAACAGTTACACCGGGCGGCTGGCGGTGATGGCCTCGGAGGAGGAGGAAGACATCATACCTGTCCCGGAGGAATATGGCATCGGCAAATACGTGTTGGTTTTCGATCCGCTGGATGGTTCATCGAACGTGGACGTCAACGTGAGTATCGGCACCATCTTCGGCGTCTACCGGCGCAAAAGCAAGCAGGGGCCAGGCACATTAGAGGACTGTCTCCAGATGGGACGCGATCTCGTTGCCGCCGGCTACATCATCTACGGGTCGAGCACAATGATGGTCTATTCGACCGGTCAGGGGGTGCATGGTTTCACGCTCGATCCTGGTGTAGGTGAATTCCTTCTCTCCCATCCCGACATTCGTATGCCGGAGAGGTCAAAGTATTACAGTGTCAACCAGGGGTACGAGCAGTACTGGAGTGAAGGAGTGAGGCGATTCACCTGGTGGTTGCAAGGAATGGATCGAGAGGATCCGCGCAAGCCGCTCTCGGGTCGTTATAGTGGCTCGTTGGTGGCTGATTTTCACCGCAACTTGCTGGAGGGAGGGATTTACTATTACCCGGCCGAAGCCACAAAGCCAGAGGGTAAACTGCGTCTGGTCTACGAAGCCATCCCATTGGCTTTTATAGTTGAACAGGCCGGGGGCTACGCTTCGGACGGACAGCGCAATATTTTAGATATACAGCCCAAAAGTCTGCACCAGCGTATCCCTCTTTTCATCGGCAATCTGGAACTGGTTAAGAAGGCCGAGGAGTTTATCTCGGAATACGATGGACAGTGATAGGAGATGGGAGAAAGTACCGTGAACGATATGAACGATATAGATATGGCCAGCCTGGAAACCAAGAGACTGGCCGAACTGCGCGAACTGGCTAAAGAGTGGGAGATTTCCGGCTACAGTCGGTTGAAGAAGGAGGATCTCATCCTGCGGCTGCTGCGAGCCAAAGCGGAGCGAGAGGGCCTGATGTTCGGCGGCGGCGTGCTGGACATTGTGGATGAGAGCAAGGGCTACCTGCGCTGCGATCATTACAAGCCAGGACGCGATGATATATACGTCTCGCAATCTCAGATACGTCGCTTTGGATTGCGCACCGGCGATATGGTAGTCGGGCAGGTGCGGCCACCGAAGGAAAACGAGAGATACTATAGCCTGCTGCGCGTGGAGGCAGTGAATGGGATAGACCCGGAGGCGGCGAAACTGCGACCACAGTTTGAATCGCTAACACCGATCTTCCCCAACGAGCGCTTCATATTGGAAACCTCTCCCGGTAATCTGACAACGCGACTATTGAGCATGATCGCTCCTATCGGGAAGGGACAGCGCGGGCTCATCGTGTCACCACCCAAAGCCGGTAAGACCACCGTGCTCAAGCACATCGCCAATGGCATCACGGCCAATCATCCTGAGGTGCACTTGATGGTTGTGCTCATCGGCGAGCGGCCCGAGGAAGTCACCGATATGGACCGCTCGGTTGATGCCGAGGTCATCAGTTCGACCTTTGACGAGCCGGTGAAGAGCCACGCCAAGGTGGCAGAGATAGCGCTGGCCCGGGCCAAACGGCTGGTGGAGGGGAAACGGGACGTCGTCATCCTCCTCGATAGCATCACCCGCCTCTCGCGGGCTTACAACCTGGTGGTGCAACCCAGTGGCCGCACCCTCTCCGGTGGGCTAGACCCGGCCGCGCTTTACCCACCCAAGCACTTCTTCGGTGCAGCGCGCAACATTGAGGAAGGCGGGAGCCTCACCATCATCGCCACCTGCCTGATTGATACCGGCAGCCGAATGGACGATATGATTTACGAGGAGTTCAAAGGCACCGGCAACATGGAACTCCACCTGAGCCGCAAATTGCAGGAACGGCGTATCTTCCCCGCTTTCGACATCGAGCGCTCCGGCACACGGCGGGAGGAATTGCTGCTCGATGGGGACACACTGCAGAAAATATGGCTGATGCGCCAACGCTTCCTGGATTCCCTCTCCTCAGGTTACAACATCGCCCAGGCGATGCAGGAGTTGCTCCGCGTCCTCAAGCGCACCCAAAGTAACGAGGAATTTCTCAACCTGTTCGCGAGAATGGCGGAGATGGAGGGCCGCTAGCGTAGGACAAGTCGTCAACTTGTCCTACTCCAAGAACTCTCGCACCGCCCCCGCTATCTCCGCCGGTCGCTCCAGCATTACCATGTGCCCCGCGCCCTCGATCAATACCAGTTGTGCGTTGGGGATATGTTCGGCCAGGAAACGAGCATACTTGGGGGGGGTGAGTTGGTCCGCCGTGCCCACGATAACCAGCGCGGGAATCTTGATCCCTCCCAATCGTTCCATCACGTCGAAGCGGTCACAGGCGTTGAGGTCGCCCAAGAGCACGTCGGGACCTGTCTCCAGGAGCGCTCGCCGCCCCAGTTCGATCAGCGCCGGCGACGCCTCTGACGACCAGGCGAAGCGGGTGATGAGTTCCACGCTTCCCTCGAAATCGCTGCGCATCCCCTCCAGGATGACAGGAGCCACACGCAGCCGCGCTCCGGTCGCTATCAGCACCAGCCCCGCCATCCGGTCAGCGAAGTCCAGTGCCAGCGTCAGAGCGATGGCACCGCCCATTGAGTGACCTACGACCACCGCTCGCTCAATTCCTAGCGCGTCGAGGAACCCGACGATGGCCTCCGCGTAGCCCGCGATGGTGTCACGTCCCTGCCCCCCCGAACGCCCGTGGCCGGGCAGGTCGAGCGCGTAGACCGTGGCTTCGGGCAGTCGGCGCAGTTCGGCCGGCCATTGTAGGTGATTTCCTCCGGCCCCATGTACCAATATCAGCACGGGCCTTCCTTCGCTCCTCTGCTCCTCTGTCGGCCCTCGACCTACGGTGTAGAAAATAGAACCTGCGGTGATTTCCGAGTATGGCATATGTGCTAGGGGATAGGTTTTCACCCGTGAAAGGTCTATCGTCTCATTACCCGATACCTGAGCACGCACAGCGGTTAAAACCGCGTGCTACCTCCGCGAAGCCGCCCTGGGGCGGCTTCTGGCCCGCGTAGGCCGGCCTGACGATGGTAGCCCGTGACTTTAGTTGCCGGGTTTCAGGAGATGTCGGGTAATAAATCCGGCCAATACCTCCAGAGAGAAATACCGTTTACCCAACTGGAAGTTCTGCTCCACCATCCGCTGGCGTAAGTCGGGGTCGGTCAACACTCGCTGCGCTTGCGTCACTGCCTCCTCGGTCACCCGACCGTCAATTTCGATGAAGTCGAACCCCAAAGGCCCGATGTCGGCGACGTAAACGGGGTAGCGATTGACCAGCATCGGCTTTTTGAAGTACATCGCTTCGAGCAGGGCATTGCCAAAGCCTTCGTAAAGGCTGGGATAGGTCACAAAGTCGGCGTGGATGTAGGCATCCCACAGAGCGTAGACTTTTTTGCCATCCTTTATCTGCCGACTGGTACTGATGCGATGGCCCACGAAACGCAGGTCAACGTTAGCCCGCTGGGCCTGTTCCTGAACCTGACGCAGGTAATCGAGGTCCAGGTCATCCCCGTGGGTGAGCACCAGCTTGCAGCGGGGATCGCCCAGCCGCTGCACAAACTCCACAGCCAATTCTATCCCTTTGCGGCGGATCACCCGTGTGGGCTGCAGAATGAAGATGTCCCCGGGCGCCAAGCCAATAGCCGCCCGCAAGTCGGCGTTAAACTCATCAATGCCGGGCGGTGGCGTAGCGAAGTCAAAGACGTTGGGCACGATTATCGCTTCGATGCCCCGTCGGGCCTTTAGTGCCCGTTGGGCCAGGCTGTTGATGACCACGTGGCGGATGGATGGCAGATCGGGCGGAAAGGCGCGATCCAGAAGGTGTGGGATGCAGTTCGGCTCGTAGCAATCCCGTTCCCAGTAAAAGTCGTGGTGGTGGGCCACGGTGGGGATGCCCGTCTCGGCGATGACCTGGGTGAGGGCCAGGCCCAGGGGAATCTGCAAAGGGATAGAGAGGACGTTCTGCGGAATGATCAGATCAATAGCGTAATCGGTGATGAAGGTTTTGAGGCCGGCTTCGAGCGTCGCCTGGAGACGTTCAATGCGGGGGAAAAGTTCGGGATGGGGTGTTGTGGTTCCATAGGCCCGTGTTCTGATCCACATGCTCTCCGGGGAATTGAAGTGCATCTCGGGCACCAACAGGCCCGGTGGTCCACCGTCTTCCAACTCGCCAGCGCAGTAGAAGACCTCATGCCCCATGCGACGCAGCACAGTCGCCCACTTGGCTGCCTCCAAAGAGACACCATCGTTGCCCGCCAGCCGAGTGGAGATGAAGCCGATGTTCATACGCCTGTCCTTCCGCTCTCACCAGCGTTCATACCGCACCAGTTCGGATAATGCTTTGCGCTTCTTCGGCCCGGGCCGGTCAGCAGGGTACCCCAATGGCGTGAAGGCGATAGGCTCCACGTCGTCGGGCAGACCCAGAACCTCACGCGCCGCAACGGGATCAAAGGCGGCAATCCAGCACGTGCCCAGCCCCAGGTTGGCGGCGGCCAGGATCAGGTGATCCATAGCGATGGCGACGTCCACATCACAGTAACTTTTACCGTCCCGGCGCCTCCAGCCCCGGGCAGGAATCCCGCAGGCACAGATGACCAACGGCGCTTGCACGAACCAGTCCTTGTTGTAGATGCGCTTCAACTCCGCCTCCCGCCCCACCGTGTGGATCACGATGATCTGGAAGGGTTGCCGGTTGGCCGCGGTCGGTGCTAGGCGTGCCGCTTCGAGCACCTGTTGCAGTTTTTCGTCCTCCACCGGATCGGGCTTGTACGCCCGTGCACTGTACCGCGCTTCGATCAACTCCGAGAACTCCATAGTCCACCCTCCTCTTTTCTATTGCCATCAGGAATCCAGGGAACGTTTAGGAGTCCAAACTGCGTCGAAAAAGTCGCTTCCGCCATAGCACGGGCTCGCCCGCCGGAGGCTCCACTACGCTCAAGCCTCCGGCTCAAAAGCGAAGCCCCTTCGGGGCTG
>Ga0164310_10002240_pt1 | contig 11082 bp, 8 predicted proteins | sample GuaBasSedimGuay1_FD_121795 | JGI IMG/M metagenome (GOLD analysis project Ga0164310, IMG submission 121795) | Subseafloor sediment microbial communities from Guaymas Basin, Gulf of California, Mexico - Guay1, Core 4569-9, 0-3 cm | ecosystem: Environmental > Aquatic > Marine > Hydrothermal vents >... | reverse complement strand
GAACCTGTCAACATCTTCTTTGGTATTATCAATTCCAAAAGAAATAACAAGCGTGGCCTGTGCATCAGCGTGATCAACGCGCAGGGACGTCAGGACATGAGATGCTCGAATGGAACCAGTAGCGCAGGCGGACCGGGTAGATACGGCAATATTTTCATCATCCAGCATTAGCATCACGCTTTCACCTTCAATGAACTTGACGGACAATGATATAAGATTGGGCAGGCTACACTCCGGATGGGTATTGATGATATATTCATCAATATAATCGGGAAGCTGTTTTAAAAACTTTTCCTTAAGCCCTTTTAGGTGTGAAAGATTTTTGTCCATATCCTGTCCGGCAAGCTGTGCAGCCTTGCCCATGCCAACAATACCGATGAGGTTCTCCGCACCGGCTCTTTTATTGTTTTCCTGGACACCGCCGTCCAGTATGGGGAATACACGGGTTCCGCGACGAATATATAATCCTCCGACTCCGCTGGGACCGTAAAATGTATTTGACGCAAAACTTAACAGATCCACACCCAGTTTTTGAACATCTATGGGTACAACACCAACAGAATCAACGGCGTCAGTATGAAAAATTACCTTTTTTTCTCTGGTGATTTTTCCGATCTCTTCGATGGGCTGAATTGTTCCGGTTTCATTATTACTGTGCATGATTGATACCAGTATGGTTTCATCTCTAATAGCTTCTGCCACATCCCGGGGATTAACACGGCCATGTTCATTTACGGAAAGTGAGGATAGTTTGTAGCCCATAGATTTCAACCTGCGAACACTGCGGATAACCGAGTTATGCTCAATGTTGGATATGATGATATGCCTGCCTTTTTTTTCATTGGCAAGAGCTACACCCTTTATGGCATGATTTATTGATTCCGTCCCCCCTGATGTAAATACAATTTCTTTCTGACTTGCACAGTTAATAAGATCCGCCACAGATTCACGTGCTTTTTCCATCGCTTCGGCAGCTTCTTCGCCCTTTTGGTGCTGGCTGGAAGGATTTGCATAGTCCTTCTTAACAGCTTCTATCATTGCATCTTTAATTTCCGGCAGCATTGGATTTGCCGAAATGTGATCCAGGTTAATTATTTTCATATTTTATGCTCCTAAAGGGGAAAAGGCCGGGAGGCTGGGAAGTCAGGATACCTGGAGGCTGAAAAGTTTTTAGCTTCATAGCCTCCCTGCTTTCCGGCCTCTTGACCTCTGCATCCTAATGATGTTCGTTAAGGTCCGACTGGCATGCTTCACAAAATGTTACATCCTCCTCAATTTCGATATCACAGTAAGGACAATAACATTTTTCTCCATGGGTGTGAACATGTTTTTCAGTGCGCTTTAACTCGGGTCTCTTTTTTCCGGATTTTATATCTTCATAATTTTTGATTGCCAGCTGCAATGCATCGGCACCCAGGTTGGAACAGTGCAGTTTGTTTTTAGGCAGGCCTTCCAGGGCAGCAGCGACGTCCTTATTCGTAATACTCTTTGCTTCTTCAATGCTTTTTCCCATGGCAATTTCCGTAAGCATGCTGGAAACTGCGATGGCCGAGCCGCACCCGAAGGTCTGAAACTTAATGTCTGCAATACGCTCATCTTTTACTTTCAGATAGATGGACATCATATCCCCGCAAATTGGGTTGCCCACTTCACCGACACCGTCCGCATCTTCTATCACTCCTACATTTCTGGGATTTCTGAAGTGATCCATAACCGTTTTATTATACATAAAGAACTCCTCCTTATACCTTCAACCTTGTACATAATAATCATTTTTTTATTTTAGTAAAGAAGATAAACGCAAGATTAACTAAAGGCGCTAAGGCATCAAGTGTTCCAGCATAAGTATCGGAAAAAATCTGACAGGTGCAAACCTGGAAAGGAATGATTATTGAAATTGTCTTAATACCAGAACAAAAATAAAACCTTGATCGGCGGATAGAAAGTGATTTATAACTGGCTGAGGGACCAGGATTCGAACCTGGGTTAACGGGGCCAGAACCCGTCGTCCTGCCGCTAGACGATCCCTCAGCATCTTAAAATAGAATCGGTTTGGAATTTTCTAAATACACAAATGAATTATATCAGTCAAGACAATTTCTATTTTTCAGGCACCTGTTAAAGAACTTTTGGCTCATGCAAAAAACGGCGATGGCGGACAATTCATTTGCTTACAACATTCACTAACGATAAACTTGACACTTTTAACTCGACAACGTAACTTATCATATATGTTTAGCACTCCAATCGAATTAAAACTCGATTAGGGTCGTCCGTCGATTGTTGTCAGTTGCAGGTTGCGGAAATGAACCAATCGATTTTATATCTCTTATATGGAAGAATTATAAAATATGAAACCATATCCTTATTCCTGAAGCAACTGATAACGGACGAATGACTATTGACATTTAGAGGTTACGCTTAATTGGGCTATCAGAAATATTTTTTAGTAACGTGCAATTTAGCCGATTGCTAAGGCAGATTATAAAACTTATACGAATCACTGTGAATCTATTTTGGCAACGAATTTTACATAAAATAAATCACCATGGAAGAAGAAAGAATCGTCATTACAGGGCTGGGAACGATAAACTCCATAGCAAACTCTGTGCCTGAATTCAATGAGGCCTTACACAAAGGCGTATGTGGTATTGGCCCTGTCACTGTTTTTGACACTGCCGATTTCAGAACCAGCACAGGTGGAGAAGTAAAGGGCTTGAACCATAAAGATATATTCCCTTTTGAATTTTCCATAAAGAGGATGTCCCGCTCGGATATTATGGCCATGCTTGCTACTTTAGAGGCTTTTAAAGATGCAGGGCTTTTCCCTGTGCCGGATGCACTGCTCGAAGATACAGGTGTGGTTATTGGAGGAGGAGCCGGGGGAATGCTTGAATGCGAGGAAGCCTACAGATACTATCATACCGGTATGAATAAACGCGTTCGATTTTCCAGTTTTTCATCGCTGTGCTGTGCTTCTTCAAGCGATCACATCGCATCATCGCTTTCACTTATGGGGCCTAAAACAACATTCATGACCGCATGTTCATCCGGTGCTACGGCTGTTGGGTACGCCTCGGATTTGATCCGGAATAAAATGGCTGAAGTCATCATCGCAGGTGGCACTGAGCCCCTTTCCAGGATTACTTATTCTTCGTTTAATGCACTGAAAGTAGTAGATAAAGAATACTGCAAGCCCTTTGATAAAAACCGTCAGGGCATCTCCCTGGGAGAAGGCGCCGGAATCATGATCCTGGAATCATTGAGTCACGCACAAGAAAGGGGCGCCCGGATATATGGGGAAGTCCTTGGATACGGGGTGAGTTGCGACTCACACCATATGACTGCCCCTGATCCCGAGGCTTCCGGTGCCATACGCTGTATGAATTCAGCTTTGCAGGATGCCGGAGTTCACCATACCCTGGTTGACTATATCAATGCTCACGGTACTGCTACCCCTGCAAACGATCTTATGGAAACCATCGGAATAAAGAAAGTCTTTGGTCAAAACGCATATAAAATTCCGGTAAGCTCCACCAAGTCGATGATCGGCCACACCCTGGGTGCTACCGGAGCAATCGAAGGTGTTGTTTCTGTTTTATCAATCGCTTATCGATTTATTCCACCCACAATCCACATGTCTGCTCCTGATCCTGAGTGTGATCTTGATTATGTGACTGAAGGTTCACGAAAAGCAGATGTATCTATCGTTCTTTCCAATTCCTTTGCCTTTGGTGGCAACAACACTTCCGTGGTTTTTGGAAGATTTACCGAAAAGGGTCTGATAAATGAATAGGAGAGTCGTAATAACTGGCGTCGGAATGGTCAGCCCCCTTGGGGTGGGAAAGAATAACTTTTCACAAAAGCTTTTCAAGGGAGATTCAGGAATCTGTCCAATAACATCTTTTGATACATCCCGGTTTCCGTCGACTCTCGGAGCTCAGGTAACTGATTTTTCTCCAGCGGATTTTATTTCAAGGAAAAATTTAAGAAAGATGGATCGCCTTTCCCGTTTGGCAGCAGCTTCAGCACGGATGGCCATTGACGATTCCGGAGTTAATATGGACTCCATAAATATGGACCGGATGGGAATCATTTTAGGTACGGCCTATGGAAGCACCGACGTTTCGGTTCAATACGCAGGAATACTTTTTGACGAAGGGCCAAGGTTGGTCAGCCCCAGTCTGGTGCCTAACTCGGTAATGAACGCTCCTGCAGGGCATACATCCATAGAGCTGAAATTCAGGGGCATAAACTCTACAGTAAACCACCACGAAGCTTCGGCTGAAACCGCCATTGCCTATGCTGCTGCTGAGATAAACCGGGGCAGTGCGGATATCATGCTTACCGGAGGTACTGAAATCATCTCAGAGTTCTTTTTTGAAGTTTTAAGCAGGTTCAATGCTCTTTCCCCTTTAAATGGAGGGCCGGAGGAAGCACGCCCCTTTGACATCATGAGAAACGGTTTTATAGTCGGAGAAGGAGCGGGAATTCTATTTCTCGAAAGCATGGAACATGCAGAAACCAGGGGAGCTGCTCCGTACTGTGAAATTGTCGGATGGGGCATGAGTGCCTATCCCTCACCACCCACCGACTGGCCTTCAAATCCAAAAGGGCCTGTCCTGGCAATAACAAGGGCTCTTGAATCTGCAAAAATCAACCCTGATGAAATCGATTATATTTGTGCCTCTGCCAACGGTGGAAAGAAGTTGGACATTCTCGAAGCTGAGGCCCTGTCCAGTGTCTTTGCAACAGAAGGGAAAAGACCATTTATCTCTTCTATCAAAGGAGCTGTTGGAGAAAGCTTCTCTTCAGGAGGAATCAGAGCCGCAGCCATGGCGATATCGATAAAAGAAAAAATTATACCTCCCACATTGGGACTTAAGAATCCGATAAAACCACTTCAGTTTGTATTAAATGAGTTTAAAGAAGCCGAAGTAAAATTTGGCATGGTAAACGGTTTTTCATCAGGTGGAACATTTGTCTCTATAATACTAAGGGCACTTTAAGTCTGATGAACTCATAAAAAATATCACAGATGGCTAAATAGAAAGTTCCACATACAAGGCGTAGCGGTTTTTCAGAGACGAGGCAATACAAGTAGTATGCCGAGTTTCTGAAAAACCGCAACAACGCAGTAGATGGGACTTTCTATGACGCCATCAAAGGAGCAAGCTCGATGAACGTAGGAGAATGGATATTCAAACGCGCTTTGACTTATCCGGATCGCCCCTTTTTAAAATACGGCAATCTGGAGTACAACAACAGTCAGTTCAATAAAAAGGTGAACCAGATGGCTCACGCTCTTTTAAAACTCGGTATTAAAAAGGGCGAACGGGTGGCAACCCTGATGGTCAATTCCAGTGAGTTTCTGGAGATTTTCTTTGCATGCTCAAAAACCGGTATGATTATACTGCCACTTAACTTCAGACTGGCAGTGCCGGAACTTGACTATATTATTAATGACTGCACTCCCGGCATTCTCATATACTCTTCTGATTTCATGGAAAAAGTAGAAGAAATAAAGGTCTCTCAGAACAAGATTAGGCACTACCTTAAACACAAAGACGACAAATATGGTGATGATCTTTCAATTGTTGAGGTTGCATCTTCGTCTATAGAAACTGAGCCGGTTCTCAGTGAGAAAACAGGATTCAAAGATCCCCTTTTAATCATGTACACGTCAGGTACAACCGGTGATCCCAAGGGTGCTGTGCTTTCTCATGAAAACTTTATCTTTGGGGCCATTCATTCAATGATCAGCTACGGTATTAATTCAACATATAAATCCCTGGTTATTGCTCCCCTGTTTCACATCGGTGCTCTGGCTGCATCAGCTACGCCGATTATTTATGCCGGAGGTTCTCTGGTCATCGAAAGCTTCGACAACCCATCCGAAATCAGCGATCTGATCTTTAAAGAAAAAATCAATTATGTATTTGCGGTTCCTGTAATGTACGAGATGATAGCAAAAACACCGAGATGGGAAAAGGTTGATTTTTCTCACGTACATTTCTTCATTGCAGGTGGAGCTTCTATGCCTGTTCCATTAATCCGCAAGTATCAGGAGGAAAAAGGAATACGGTTTGCACAGGCTTATGCCATGACCGAGACGCTGCGGCTGACCGCCCTGGACATTGAAGATTCAGAGCGAAAGGCTGGCTCCGTGGGAAAAGAAGTGTTTCATATCCTCCTTAGAATTGTGGACAACGACGGCAACGATGTCCCGCAGGGTGAACCAGGGGAAATCATTGTTAAAGGACCTACAATTTTTTTGAAATACTGGAACAAACCTGAAGAAACTAAGAAAGCATTTCAAGGAGGATGGTTTCATACCGGAGACTTAGGCAAAAAGGATAAAGAAGGCTTTCTTTATATTGTAGGAAGAAAGATCGATTTAATTATAAGTTCAGGTGAAAACATCTATTCAGTTGAGGTTGAACGGGCAATCGAAGCAATTCCCCAGGTAAAGGAAGCAGCGGCTGTGGCTATGCCTGATCCAAAGAGAGGTGAGGTTGTTGCAGCCTTTGTTTTATTGAAAAAAGGAGCCAACATAAATGAAATCAGGTTGATCGAAGCCCTTCATGGAAAGATAGCTCACTTCAAGATTCCAAAGAAAGTCTTCTTTATAAAAGATTTTCCGAGAAACAGTGCGGGAAAAATACTCAAAAGAAAACTCAGAGCTCAACTTAACCCTTCATCCTGATCTTTTCTTTCTTCATAATCTTTGCTATCAGATTTACCTGTGCCCTGACATTCAGAAGGAAAGCCTCTTCGGGCTGTTTTCCTTTACGAAGAGTAAGGTACTCTTCTTCCCTGATGCGCTCAACGACCTTTTCCTTATTCATGTGTTCCTCTTTAAGATATTGTTCGATCATTTTCCTGAACGCTTTGCAATCAGAAAGAGAAGCCTCAAAAAATCTTTCTACTTTAGTTACCACATGGTGATGTCCCATGACAATAACCTTTGGTTTTTTTTCTCGAATTCGTCGGATTGAACAAATATAGTCACCATAGCTTGATAGAAACTGTGGCGCCACCCATAAGTCATTGCCTGGAATGATTCCCACTGCCTCACCTGTCAGTATTGTCTTGCTGCGAGGAAGAAAAAAGCTTAAACTGTCCCAGGTATGACCGGGGGTTGCTATGACTTCAAGTAAAACTCGCCCTCCTAAATCAATCACATCGCCGTCTTTGAGTACCCGATCTACTTTTAATGTATCGTAGTCAAAATCCCGGGGAACAAAATCTTTCTCTTTATTATAGCTCTTAACCAACCCCTGATTTAGCGTAGCAACCGTTTCTCTCACCTTTTCCAATTCAAGCAGCTTAATAAGCTTTTGGCTTCCCCCCAATTTCATTTCAGGAAAGTGACGGCAAAGATATGGGGCACTTCCTACATGGTCAAAGTGGAGATGAGTAAAGAAAAGATAATCCGGCCATTTATGTTTTCCCAGCAGCTCCCTGATATTGTTTAGATATGCCGGCCCCATAAAGGCCGGTCCTGCATCTATCTGAACGGTCCTGAATTTACCCATTACTAAAAAAGTCGGCTGCCGAACTCCGCCCAATCGATAAAGTCCTTTTACAATTTCATCCATACAAGCAAAATAATCACAAAACATCAAATTATTCAATTTATTAAATCAAGATGGCACTTTCTACTTAACACCTCAAGGGTATTTCCTTCGGACACCACTGTGTTTTTTTAAAAAGACCATCTATAAATACTGAAACCAAAAAACAACCAGTTACTAACAATACCATTGGAGGGCATCATAGGAATTTTTTATTGACCAAAACGGAAAGCATTGATATTCAGTTTAATCCAACTTTGATAGGGCCGTAGAAAGTCGAATTCAAAAGATAAGGGAGGCTGTTATGGTGAAACTTACAACAAAACTTATGCTTATGGCCATATTTCTTATGACCGGCTTATTTACAGATGTTGTTTTGCCTGGCTCTGCCTCGTGCAAGGAACTAAAACTAGCCCACTTTATGCCGCCTGGCCATACTTTGCATCAAAAAGTTTTTTTGCCCCTGGCCGAAGATCTTTCCAAAGCTACAGATGGAGAGCTTAGAATCAGGATATATCCGTCAGGGTCTTTGGGCAAAGGTCCTGTTCAGCAATATAAACGGGCTGTCGAAGGCGTTGCAGATATCACATTTTGTATTCACAGTTATACGGCAACCTTATTTCCACGATCTCTCATAGTAACTAAGCCTGGTGTTGCCCGTACCGCCAGGGAAGGCACATCCAAACTATGGGATATTTACGATACCTATCTCAAATGTGAATATAAAGCGATTAAAGTACTGGGGATATGGGTGATGTCTCCTACTTCCCTCATAACCAGGAAAAAGCCGGTACGCACAATGGCCGACATGAAGGGTATGAAGGTTCGAGTGGGTTCACCAAGAGAATCTGAAATAATTCAATCATGGACAGGGGTCCCGGTAGCCATGCCTGTAACAAAATCATATAATGCACTGAATACAGGTATCGTTGATGCTGTCCTGATTCAACCGAGCGCACTTTACAAACCATGGAACCTTGCTGAACCGGCAAAATACGTAACTGACAATTTTCCAGGACCAAGTTCAGTAGTCCTCCTTGCAATGAACAAAAACAGCTGGAATGGACTTTCCGATGTCCAGCAAGCAGCTCTGGATAAATTAACAGGACGTGAATTCAGTATCAAAACAAGCGAAATATGGAGTAGTATGGATATCAAAGGACTCGAAAAAGCTAAATCCGATCCGAATATAGAATATATCAAGATTACTGCATCCCAGAGGGATAGTTTTACAAAAGCAGCCCAGCCTGCAATAAACAAAGAATTGGATAAGCTTGAAAAAAAAGGTATAAATGCAAGAAAAATATTTAAAGCCCTCACCAGATAAAATCAAACAGCCAGACTATATACTTGGTTATATTGATAAAATTGTCGGGTTTGTTGCACTTTGGGGGGGCGGCCTGATGATTGTCAGCCTGATGGGAATTACTGTCATAGAAGTCTTGCTTAGGTATTTTCTGAATTCACCCATATTCGGTGCCCGTGATGTCTCGAAACTGATCATGCTTACAGTTGTCGCTTTCTCTGTTGCATATAGCGCCAGAACAGGTGGTCAGGTGTCAATAGAATTGTTTTCCGATTTAATGGGGCCGCGTATTCTTCGCCGGGCTGAAGTGTTTGTCAGATTTATCGCAATTGTGATGCTTATCATTCTTGCGTGGCGGCTCTGGCTAAGTGGCTTAAACGCAAGTGACTTCGGCGAAGCATCCCTGGCGCTTGAAATACCATTTGGACCTTTTTACTTCATTCTATCTTTGGGCATGCTGCTTTATGCTGTTGTATTGATTGCAGAAATCCCCCATTTTTTCCGGGACCGCACTAAAAATATCAAACCTTCCTCGAGTTAACAATGCCTCCTACAATAATTGGAATTATAGGTCTTATTGCACTTTTTGGGCTGCTTATACTGCGCATGCCCGTGGCAATGTCGATGCTGGTAACCGGCTTTGCCGGTATTGCCGCTATTATTGGCTTTGATGCAGCTTATTCCACACTTAGCTCTGAAGCATTTGAAATCTCATCGTATCTGGAATTAAGCGTAATTCCATTATTTATATTTATGGGCAACCTGGCAGGGTTGTCAGGAATGAGCCGTGACCTCTATAACGCAGCATACGCATGGGCCGGCCACTGGCGTGGTGGGCTGGCTGCGGCTACTATCGTTGGCTGTGCTGGCTTTGCAGCACTTAGCGGGTCATCTTTTGCCTCTGCCGTAACCATGGGACGTGTCGCCCTGCCTGAAATGAAGCGATTTAAATATGACGACTGCCTGGCTACCGGATGTGTAGCTGCCGGCGGCACCCTGGGTTATCTTATCCCGCCGTCCTCCGGTTTTGTTATCTATGCAATCCTGACCGAACAATCGATTGGCAAGCTTTTTATTGCAGGTATATTTCCGGGTATATTACTGACAGGGTTGTTTTTGCTGGCGATAGCGATTGTAACACGCATAAAGCCGGAACTTGGGCCTGCCGGGCCTAAGACTACCCTTGACCAAAAACTGGTGACTCTGCGCAGGGCCAGCACAATTGTCGTTATTGTAATCATTACAATTGGTGGCATTTACGGAGGCATAATGACACCGGTTGAGGCAGCCGGTGTAGGCGCCTTTCTGACTCTGATCGTGGCTCTTATCCGCAGATCAATCGACATGCAAAATTTCAAATCAGTTATTCTTCATACTCTTCGTACTACTGCACTTACGTTTATGATTCTGATCGGAGCCCATGTATTTATTCCATTTATGGCTCTTTCCCAAATTCCTGGAAATCTTGTGACGTTTCTTACCAGCCTTGATGTCGGCCCTTCCGGTATACTCATAATTATACTTGCAACATATGTAATCCTTGGCACTTTCCTCGAAGGAATTGCAATGCTGGTACTAACGCTGCCGGTTGTTTTTCCAGTAATGCTCGAACTTGGATACAACCCTATCTGGTTTGGCGTCATCGTGGTGATTGTTCTGGAAATGGGACTGATCAGTCCTCCGGTAGGGGTGAATGTTTTTGTAGTTAAAGGTGTGGCACACAACGTACCCCTTAACACCATTTTCAAAGGTATCTGGCCGTTCTGGCTGGCAATGCTCATATGCCTGGCTATCTTAGTAGTGTTCCCGCAAATAGCGCTTTTTCTGCCAAATACGATGTTTAAATAGACAGTCGGGGTAAATATAAACTATTGCTGACCATAAAACTCAAACCAGGCAACTGCAAATTGTAGTTGTTACCAGTTTAAGTCATGCCACAGGAATGGAAATTATCTTTACCAGGATACCACCTGTCTGGAACCTATTATGATTATAATAACAACTATAATGGAGTAAAATTATTCCCCCGCTTCGTATCTGTCCAGGTCTTCTTTATTTAAAGGAATCCTTTTAAGATTATTCTTTTTTTCTTTAAAAAAATATCGATTGAAAACTCTCTCCATATTGAGTTGGATTATCTTCTATAGTAAAACATTAATAACTATTAATTTAATATATACATCTTTTTGACAACGGATG
>Ga0164310_10002238_pt1 | contig 11084 bp, 8 predicted proteins | sample GuaBasSedimGuay1_FD_121795 | JGI IMG/M metagenome (GOLD analysis project Ga0164310, IMG submission 121795) | Subseafloor sediment microbial communities from Guaymas Basin, Gulf of California, Mexico - Guay1, Core 4569-9, 0-3 cm | ecosystem: Environmental > Aquatic > Marine > Hydrothermal vents >... | reverse complement strand
TAATGCACCGGGATGACATGCTTGGGTTGGATGAGCTTTACGGCTCGCAGAGCGTCCTCCGGGCCCATGGTGAAATTGTCGCCGATGGGGAGCACGGCCAAGTCGATCCCCTCCTCGCCGATCAGGCACATATCCCCGAAGAGGCCGGTATCGCAGGCCATATAGATCTTCTCGCCGTCGGGCACGGTGAGCAGAAAGCCGGCGGGGTTGCCGCCATAGGAGCCATCCGGCAGGGCCGAGCCATGCAGGGCCTGAGTGAGCTTGAGGTAGCCGAAGGGGTGGTGGAAGCCGCCGCCGATGTGCTGTGCATGGGCCTCGACGCCCTGAGCCTGGAACCAGGAGGCGATCTCGAAATTGCTGATGATCTTGGCACCGGTGCGCTTGGCGATTTGCTGCGCATCGCCCACATGATCGCTGTGGCCGTGCGAGATCAGGATGAAATCCGCCTGGGCCTCCTCGGGGCGCAAGCTGGCCGAGGGGTTGTCGGTCAGGAAGGGATCGACAAGCACGTGGACGCCGGCGATTTCCAGGCCAAGGGCCGCATGTCCGTACCAGGTGAATCGAAATGCCATCGCAACGACCTCCCTGCAACAAGAGACGAAAACCTGCGCGAAGTATAGCGCCCGCCCAAGGTGCCTGTCAAAGCCGGCAATGCAGGGGCTAGTCCTGGTCGAGGATCTCGGCGGCGGGGCTGCGCAGGCCGGTGCGGGGCGGTGTGTGGGCGTGGTTGTGATAGTGTGCGGGTATCCCGGAATCCTCGTTTCATCGCAGGTATTCTGGGGACATAGGCGAATGCCGGTCGGGAAGTTCTCATACTTCAAAAAGGGCGGCCGCGAGGAATAGGTTCTGGCGGCTCCCAAGCGCGCTACTCCGCAGAGGAAACCGCCACCGGATCGAGCCAGGCCTTCGAACGCGGGCCTTCACCCCGCACAGTCTCGAAGAAGGCCCGCTGGATCTCACGTGTGATGGGGCCGATGCGCCCCTCGCCGATAAGGCGGTGATCAATCTCGCGGATTCCAACGCACTCCGCGGCCGTGCCCGAAACGAACACCTCATCCGCGGCGTAGAGTTGGTCACGGGTGATCTGCTCCTCAATAACTGGGTATTTAAGGTCTTGAGCGAGCGTGATGATCGAATCGCGCGTGATGCCCTCCAGGATGCTGGCGCGCGGCGGCGTGTAGATCTTGCCCTCCCGTACCAAGAAGATGTTCTCTCCCGTGCACTCCGAGACGTAACCATTGGGGTCGAGCATCACCGCCTCCTCAAAACCCGCTCGGATGGCGAAGGTCTTGGCCAGCACAGAGTTGACATAGTTGCCCGAGATCTTCGCCTTGGTCATCGAGACGTTCGGATGATGCCGGGTGAAGGAGGACACGATCATGCGCGCGCCCTTCTCGATGGCCTCCTTGCCCAAGAAGGCACCCCATTCCCACACCGCGATACCTACCGACGGCTGCATTTCATCGAGGTTCAGGCCCAGCGACCCCCTGGCCATGTACATCAGCGGCCGTATGTAGCAGGACCGCAAGCGATTGGCGCGGATCACCGTGTGAACCGCCTCCCGCAGCGCCTGCAGGTCATAGGGTACTTCCCTCAAGCCCAGGATGTGCGCTGACTTCAAGAAGCGCTCGAGATGCTCCCTCAGACGAAAAACGGAAGGGCCGTCATTCGTCTCGTAACAACGGATGCCCTCGAACACGGCCAGCCCGTAGTGCAGAGCGGGCGCTAAAAAGGGAACCGAAGCATGGCTGGCCGGCACCAACCGGCCGTCCATCCAAATCACGGGTTCTTGCGTTTTCATGATCACTCCTTTGCAGGGATCCAGACTGACCAATCAAGGTGAAGGCCGGCGGCCCTCTGCGACATGAGGTGGTGTGCCGTCACGGCGCCAGCTGCGCCCGGATAGCCTGGCCCATCTCCCGGGTGTTGATGATCTTCTCACCCCCTAGGTCGGCGGTGCGAGCGCCTGCCTCAAGGGCCTTCTCCACGGCGCGTTCGACCTGCTCAGCCTCAGCCTCCAGCGCCAGCGAATGGCGCAGCAGCATGGCGGCGCTTAGAATCGCCCCGATCGGGTTTGAGATGCCCCTCCCGGCGATGTCGGGCGCGGAGCCGTGAACGGGCTCATAAACCCCGAGAGAACCCTCCCCAATGGAGGCGCTCGGAAGCATGCCCAACGAGCCTGCCAGGGCCGAGGCCTCATCACTCAGGATGTCGCCGAAAAGGTTGCCCATCACCAGCACATCATAAGTGGCGGCCGCTTGCATCAGCCGCATGGCGGCCGAATCCACCAACTGATGCTCCAACCTCACCTGGGGATACTCCGCCGCAACATCCTCCGTCACACGCCGCCACAATCGCGATGACTCGAGCACGTTGGCCTTATCCACCGAGGTCACCAGACCTCGCCGGCGTATCGCCAACCGGAAGGCCAAGCGCACCACACGCCTCACCTCCGCCTCAGTGTACTCGAGCGTATCGAAGGCGCGCAGGCTGCCGCCCGCAAGCCTGGTCGTTCCGGATCGGCCGAAGTAGAGGCCACCCGTGAGCTCCCGCACGATCATGATATCCACCCCCCGCACTTTCTCCCCACGCAGCGGAGAGGCGTTCTCAAGCGCCGGGATGGATCGTACCGGCCGCAGGTTCGCGAACAGTCCCAGTTCACGCCGCAGGGCAAGCAGACCCTGCTCCGGCCTCATAGCCGCCTGAGGATCCTCCCACTGCGGCCCGCCGACGGCCCCCAGCAAGACCGCCTCTCCCGCCCGGCACGCGGCGAGGGTCTCCTCCGGCAGCGGACTTCCGCACGCCTCGATCGCGCAGCCCCCAATGAGGTGCTCCTCGAAGGAGAAATTGTGTCCGTGCAGCCGTGCCACGGTCTCTAGCACGGAGCGGGCCTCCGCAATGACTTCCGCTCCGATCCCATCTCCGGGCAAAAGCACGATCTTTGCTCGCATCTTCTCCAAACTCCCATTGCACAGGCACGGAATCGATCAAACGGAAGAGACAGCCCCTCGGCAGTGGCAATCTATGTAACCCGCGCGCTCCGCTATAGGCGCCCGCATTCGATCACTAGTCCGTACTCGATGCTATCTGCCAATGCCAACCAGGAGGCCTCGATGATATTGGTGGAGGCCCCCCACCGTGCTCCAGCGCCGGCGGCCATCGCGAGTGTCGATTAGCACCCTCGTCATGGCCGCGGTTCCCTGCCTGCCGTCCAGGATACGCACCTTGTAATCCACAAGTTGGAATGAGCGCATCGCCGGGTAGATCGGCGATAACGCCTTTCGCAAGGCGGCGTCCAGCGCGTGGACGGGGCCGTTGCCCTCGGCCGCAGTGTGCAGAACCTCACCCCTTACAGAGAGCTTAACCGTTGCTTCGGCGAAGGTCTCTCGTCGCTGACGGTGTTCGACCATCACGACGTAGTCGATGAGCTCAAAGGGTGGCTCATAGGAAGGTGCCCGGCGCTGGATCATCATCGCAACGGAAGCATCGGCGGCTTCAAAAGAGAACCCCTTGGCCTCAAGCTCCTTGAGCTCGCGGAGTATCTCCGATGCGGTGTAGGCATCCATGGAAGCGAGCCCGTATTCTTCGATCTTGCTGAGCAGGTTCGCCCGGCCGGAGAGCTCACTCACGATGACACGCGTCTCGTTCCCAACCGCGGCAGGATCAACATGCTGATATGAATGCGCGTTGCGGCGCATGGCGGCCACGTGGAGCCCGCCCTTATGGGAGAAGGCGCTGCTACCCACGTAAGGCATGTGTTCATCGGGGGCGATGTTGGCGATCTCCGCCACAAAGCGCCCTACTTGCCTCAGCTGCTTGAGTCTGCCTTCCGGGAGGGCCCGGAACCCAAGCTTCAACTCCAGGCTGGGGATCACTGCGCACAGGTTGGCATTCCCACAGCGCTCGCCGTAGCCATTGATCGTACCCTGCACCTGAACCGCCCCAGCCAGCACCCCCGCGAGGCTGTTGGCCACGCCGCACGCCGCGTCGTCGTGAGCGTGGATGCCGAGGGGCAGATCGAGTCTCTTGCTCACCTCCCGCACGATGGCATGGATCTCCCAGGGCATCATGCCTCCGTTCGTATCACAGAGCACAATGGTCTTCGCACCACCACGTGCCGCGGCGCTGAGCGTTTCCATGGCGTAGTCAGGGTCGCTCCTGTAGCCATCGAAGAAGTGTTCTGCATCATAGATCACCCTGCGATCCTTAGATCGCAGAAAGCCCACGCTGTTCTCGATCATGCGTAGGTTCTCGTCCAGCGTGGCGCGCAGCACCTCAAGCACATGCATCGGCGAACTCTTCCCCACCAGGGTGCACACCTGCGTCCCGGCATCCAGCAGAGCGAGCAGGTTGGCGTCCTGCTCGGGCGGGATGTTCGGACGCCGGGTAGAGCCGAAGGCGACGATCGTCGCCTCCCGCCATGGGATCGCCCTTGCACGCTCGAAGAACTCAGTGTCCTTGGGGTTCGAACCCGTCCACCCGCCCTCGATGAAGGCAACGCCCAACTTGTCCAAGCAGCGTGCCACACGGAGTTTGTCCTCGCAGGAGAACGAGATGCCCTCACGCTGCGCGCCGTCCCGCAGCGTCGTGTCATATATAAGGATCAGCTCATGCCTGTTCACATCGCCTCTCATAGGCTGATATCTCCGCTGAGAAGGAGAGCAGATACCCGAGCGTATCGATACCCTCCAGCAGGCAGCGCTTGTCGAAGGGATCGATGGGGAAACCAAACTTGCGTCCGTTGGGCAGTATCACGACCTGCGCAGGCAGATCGATTGTCAACTCGATTAAGGGATCTTTGCGAGCGACGCGAAGCAATTCGGTGTGGGCCTCGGCCTCGAGCTCGACGGTCAGCAGGCCGTTCTTTAGGGCGTTGCCGCGAAAGATATCGGCGAAGGAGATCGCCACAACCGCCCGCACGCCCCAATCCATCAGCGCCCAGACGGCGTGTTCGCGAGAGGACCCACAGCCGAAATTAGCCCCGGCAAGGAGGATACTGGCCCCTTTGACTTCCGGCCGGTCGAGAACGAACTTGAGGTTCGGCGAGCCATCTGGCATCGAGCGCCAGTCGGCGAACAGGTATTTTCCCAGGCCATCCCGTTCAAGCGCAGTCAGGAAGCGAGCCGGGATGATCTGATCCGTGTCCACGTCATCGATGGGCAGAAGCACGAGGCGAGAGGTCAGCGTGTCGAAAGCTCTCAACGGGGTCACTCGCATTCACATCTTCGCATATTAGCTGAGCATCTTTCGGACGTCCGTGATCTCGCCGGCGACTGCGGCCGCGGCGGCGGTGAGCGGTGAGGCCAGAAAGGTGCGCCCTCCCTTGCCCTGGCGGCCCTCGAAGTTGCGATTGGAAGTGCTCACAGCGTACTCGCCAGGCCGCAAGCTATCGCCGTTCATAGCGATACACATTGAGCACCCCGGCTGGCGCCACTCCGCCCCGGACTCCTGGAAGATACGGTCCAGCCCCTCTGCCTCCGCTTGCCGCATTACGATCTGCGAGCCGGGGACCACCAGGGCCCGAACGCCCGGCGCAACTTTTCGGTCTCGAAGGACTCTGGCGGCTTGACGCAGATCTGAGATGCGCCCGTTGGTGCACGAGCCGATGAAGACCACGTCGACTTTGTGGCCCAGCAGCTTCTGACCTGGCGCCAAGCCCATATAGTCCAGAGCGCTGGTCAGGGCGGCGCGATGAGACGGCTGGCCTACCTTGACGGGATCGGGGATGGACTGTGTGATGGGCATCGCCAGGCCAGGGTTGGTTCCATAGGTGATCATCGGCGCCAATTGGGAGGCGTCCAGCGTGACAGAACGCTCATGTTCGGCGCCCTCATCGCCAGGCAGCCGCCGCCAGGCCTCCAGCGCCATCTCCCATGCCTCCCCTTTTGGGGCGTGCTCGCGTCCGGCCAAATAATCAAACGTGGTGTCATCTGGCGCGATCATCCCTGCGCGTGCGCCGGCCTCGATGGACATATTGCAGATCGTCATGCGAGCTTCCATATCCAGCCCACGGATCGTCGATCCTGTATACTCGAAGACGTGCCCCTCTGCTCCCCCTACGCCGATCTCGGCGATCAAGGCCAGGATGACGTCTTTGGCCGTGACTCCCGCGGGCAACCTTCCCTCGATGCGGACCTCAAACGAATGGGGTTTGGACTGAAGCAAGCACTGGGTTGCGAGCACATGTTCGACCTCGCTCGTTCCGATGCCGAAGGCCAGTGCGCCGAATGCGCCGTGGGTCGAGGTATGACTATCACCGCAGACGATCGTCATGCCCGGCTGTGTGAGACCCAGCTCGGGGACAATCACGTGAACAATCCCTTGCTTGGGCGAATCCCAGCCGTAGAGCTCGATGCCGAAATCCCGGCAATTCTCCTCCAGCCTCCGCAGCTGTGCAGCGGCCTCCGCCGGAAGGGCGCTGCGGGGGCGGCCGTCCGTGGGGATGGAATGGTCCATCGTCGCTACGGTCTTCTCCGGCCGGCGCACGGCCATACCGCGCGAGCGCAATCCGGCGAAGGCCTGTGGGGAGGTCACCTCGTGAAGCAGATGAAGGTCAATGTAGAGAATCGAAGGGCACCCTGACTCCTCTGCCACGACGTGTGCCTCCCAGATCTTTGTGAGCATGGTCTTCGGCTTGCTCATGGGCACGATTACCTTAGCTGCTGAACGCAGGGCCTACGCTTCTGGCCTATCCTGGCTTTCGCCGAATGGCTGCGGCGCGGACGATCGCATCCCGTTTGTGAACCATTCCAGCCGCCGGGCGCCCGCTCTGGCGATTAGCAATTTGTTCATCGCCGACAGGAAAGCTTTCACGCTGGCGACGATGATGTCCGTATCGGCGCCGTAACCTGTGTATGTGCGCGGATCTCCGGTGTCAGGCAGGCCTTCCGAGATCGTCTCCATCTGCGCGTCCTGGATACGCACGGTCACGGCCCCTTGAGCGTCGATGCCCTCGGTCACGGCGTGCATGGAGAACTCCAGCAGCCGGTTGGGGGCACGGATGATCTCATCGATCGCCTTGAAGGCGGCGTCGATCGGGCCAGTTCCCACGGCGGCGTGCACTCGCACTGCGCCTTCTGGCCCACGCAGCCTGATGGTCGCCGTTGGCATGCCCATCGTCCCGCAGGCAACCTGCAGTCCCTCCAGGGCGAAGACCTCTTCGGGCTGGTAGAGCTCGTCGGCGATCAGCGCCTCCAGATCGGCGTCGGTGATGATCTTCTTCTTATCAGCCAGAGCCTTGAAGCGCTCGAACGCTCGCAGCAGTTCCTCATCCCCCAGCTCATAGCCGAGGTCTCGCAGGCGGGTTTGGAAACCATGGCGCCCTGAATGCTTCCCCAGCACCAGACGGCTCTGGCTCAGGCCGATCGACTCCGGCCGCATGATCTCGTAGGTCTGATGGTTCTTCAGCATCCCATCCTGGTGGATTCCGGCCTCGTGCGCGAACGCGTTCGCACCCACAATGGCCTTGTTCGGCGGCACAACGATGCCAGTGTGGTGGCTCACCAATCTGCTCACACGGCTGATCTGGGTCGTATCGACGCTGGTGGAAAGGCCGAATAAATCGCGGCGCGTGTGGATGGCCATCACCACCTCCTCCAGGGAGGTGTTACCGGCGCGCTCGCCGATGCCATTTACGGTGACCTCCGCCTGGCGCGCGCCGGCCCGGATGCCGGCAAGCGTGTTTGCCGTCGCCAGGCCGAGGTCGTCGTGGCAATGCACAGACAGGACAACCTTCTCGATACCTGCGACGCTGGCCCGGATCTCACGAAGCAGGGCCTCGAATTCGCCGGGCATGGCGTAACCGACGGTGTCGGGGATGTTTACTGTGGTGGCGCCGGCGTGGATCGCGGTCTCCAAGACGGCACATAGGAAGGGGATATCACTGCGGCTGGCGTCTTCTGCGCTGAACTCGACATCCTCGCAGAGAGCGCGTGCGAACGCCACCATATCGTGGACGTGCTGTAGCACCTGCTCACGGGTCATGCGAAGCTTGTGTTTCAGGTGGATGTCCGAAGTGGCGATGAAGGTGTGGATGCGGGGCCTGGCGGCTGCACGCACGGCCTCCCAGGCCTTCTCAATATCCTCGGCAACGGCCCTCGCCAAGCCGCAGATCACCGGCGGCAGTCGTGAATCCTCCGGCGCACCGGCAGGCCGATTGCCCACCTCTTCGGCGATCTTCTGCACAGCGTGCAGTTCGTCCGGGGAAGAGGCGGGGAACCCCGCTTCGATGACGTCGGCGCCCAATCTCGACAGGCCGCGGGCAACCTCCAGCTTCTCGGTCGATGTCAGCGAGGCGCCGGGCGATTGCTCACCGTCCCGCAGGGTGGTATCGAAGATGAACACCTGGTTGAAACTCGCCTCCCTCATCCTTCGCTCCCCGAGGGCTGGCCGCCGGGCCTGATCGTGACCGGGTTGAGGAACGGCATCTTGCTGCGCAGTTTTGCTCCCACTCGTTCGATCAGCAACTCTTGCTTCTTGCGCCGCTGCTCGTTGAACCATGGCCGGCCATTCCGATTCTCTTCGATCCACTTGCGGGCATAGGTGCCATCCTGAATTTCGGCGAGCATCTGCCGCATCTCACCCATGGTCTCCTCGGTGATCAGCCGCGGGCCGCCCGTGTAATCGCCATGCTCAGCCGTGTCGCTAACGGAATAGCGCATGTAATTCAGGCCGCCGCGATACATCAGATCGACGATCAGTTTGAGTTCATGCAGGCACTCGAAGTAGGCGATCTCGGGCTGATAGCCGGCTTTCACGAGGGTCTCAAAAGCTGCTTCCACCAGCGCGCTCACCCCACTGCAGAGCACGGCCTGTTCTCCGAAGAGATCGGTCTCGGTCTCCTCCGCAAAACTGGTCTCGATCACCCCGGCGCGCGTGGCCCCCAGCGCCTTGCTGTAGGAGAGCGCCAGCGCCAGCGCCTGCCCGCTGGCATCCTGATGCACGGCCACCAGGGCAGGCGTGCCCTCCCCGTCCAGAAATGTCTCGCGCACCCGGTGGCCGGGGGCCTTGGGCGCCACCATGCTCACGTCCACATCGGCGGGCGGCTGGATGGTCCCGAAACGGATGTTGAAGCCATGGCTGAACATCAGCGTCTTGCCGCGCTTCATGGCCGGGGCTATGTGTTCAGCATAGATGGCCGGCTGGGCCGTGTCGGGCACGAGCAGGGTGATCACATCTGCCCAGTCAGCCGCGGCAGGGATCTCAGCCACCAAGAGACCCGCATCCTGGGCCCGCTGGCGGCTCGGGCTGCCCGGCCGCAATCCCACCCACACCTCCACGCCGCTGTCCTGCAGGTTGAGCGCTTGCGCGTGGCCCTGGGAGCCATAGCCGATGACCGCCACTCTCTTGGAGCGGATGATTTCCAGATTAGCATCTTGCTCATAGTACATAATAGCCATGGGTATCGTCTCCCCTATGGATTCGCTCATCTATCGGATGCTGTTGATCTCAGCCCCTTGCCTCATTTGGGAGGAGTGCCGAGACGAACTCGGGGTTCGGGTTACTGTCTGGGGCCCGCGCGTCATGGCGACCCTTCCCGTGCGCGCCATCTCGACGATGCCAAATGGGCGGAGCACTTCCAACAGCCCCTCGATCTTATCCTCCGTGCCGGTGATCTCCACGATCAGCGTATCCGGCGCCACGTCCAGGGCCTTGGCCCGGAAAACCTCGCACAACTGCAAGATCTGGGCGCGCGCCTCCCGACCAGCTCGCACCTTGATCAGGGCCAGATCGCGCATCACCGCGGGGCGGAAGGTCACGTCCTCCACGCGGAGCACGTTGACCAGCTTGTATAGGTTGGCCTCCACCCGGCGGGCGGTGGCGTCATCGGCTTGCACGACGATCGTCATGCGGGACACCCCCGGCTGCTCTGTGGGACCCACCGAGAGGGAATCGATGTTGAAGGCCCGGCGCCGGAAGAGGGAGGCCACCCGGTTGAGAACGCCGGGCTTGTCTTCGACGTAGACCACAAGGGTGTGCTTGCTCGGCTCCGCAAATGGGCGGCTGGTCATGGCTCTGCCTCCTATGCCTCAGTGACGTTCAGGAATGGGCTTGGGGCGACGGATCATGGTGTCGAGGTCGGCGCCCGCAGGCACCATCGGATAGACGCAGTCTTCCCCCTCGACGCGAAAATCAATCACCACGCCACCCGGCTCCCGGTGTGCGCGCCTGACGGCTGCCTCCACATCGCCCCTGCTCTCGACTCGCAGGCCAGTCAGGCCATGCGCTTCGGCCAGCTTTACGAAATCGGGGCTGCGGATCGGCGTGGCGGCATAGCGGCGCTCGTAGAAGAACTCCTGCCATTGGCGCACCATGCCCAAATAGCCGTTGTTGATGACGGCGACGTTGATCTTGACGCTCTCCTGAACGCAGGTGGACAGTTCCGCAGCCGTCATCTGGAACCCGCCGTCGCCCACAATAGCCCATATCTGCTCCCCGGGCCGGGCGAACCAAGCCCCTATGGCAGCCGGAAGCCCGAAACCCATCGTGCCCAGGCCGCCGGAAGTGATCAGACGGTAGGGCTCCTCGTGCCGGTAGTACTGGGCCTGCCACATCTGGTGCTGGCCGACGTCGGTCACGATCGTCGCCTGCCCCCGGGCGAGGCGCCAGATATCGTGGATCACGTGTGCGGCGTAGAGCCGGCCATCATCAGGCCAATTCTGGATATCGCGGTCGGCGGAGTCCCGCTTGAGCTCCTCGATGCGGGCCAGCCACCCGTCGCGGGGTTTCGGGTCCAGGCGCGGCAGAAACTGCCGCAATATCTGCTTTAGATCGCCGATAATGCCCACATCGACCTTAACGACCTTATCGATCTCGGAAGGATCGATGTCAACATGCACCTTGCTGGCATGAGGAGCGTAGGTCGCGAGATTTCCGGTGACGCGATCGTCGAAGCGCATCCCGAACGCCAGCAGGAGGTCGGCCTCCTGGATGGCCTTATTGACCCACGCCTCGCCGTGCATGCCCATCATCCCCAGGTTCAGCGGGTGGCTTGCGGGGATTGCCCCGATCCCGAGCAGCGTCACGGCGACGGGGATACGCGTCACGCCGACGAACTCGAGCAATTCGTCCATCGCGCCCGACAT
>Ga0164310_10002237_pt1 | contig 11086 bp, 5 predicted proteins | sample GuaBasSedimGuay1_FD_121795 | JGI IMG/M metagenome (GOLD analysis project Ga0164310, IMG submission 121795) | Subseafloor sediment microbial communities from Guaymas Basin, Gulf of California, Mexico - Guay1, Core 4569-9, 0-3 cm | ecosystem: Environmental > Aquatic > Marine > Hydrothermal vents >... | reverse complement strand
ATAAAAATCTCCACTGGAGCTGCGGAGGCATAAATCATCTGGCCTGGTTTACCGAACTGGCTCACGAGGGCAAAGACCTCTATCCTGTTTTGCTGGAGAAATGCTCTAAAGATAAACAACTCTACGAAAAAGACCCCGTGCGATTTGATATGATGCGACATTTCGGCTATTTCATTACTGAATCAAGCGGCCATTTAAGTGAATATCTGCCGTATTATCGCAAAAGGCCTGAATTGATAGATAAATACTGCCGAGCCGAATATCTTGGTGAAAACGGTTTTTACGCACGAAACTGGCCTAACTGGCGAATAGAATCGGACAAGAGCCGACAAAAACAAATCTCGGGTCAGGATAAAATCGTCCTTGATCGAAGCTGGGAATACGCCAGCTATATGATCCAGGCGATGGAAACCAATGACCCATTCACCTTTTATGCCACAGTACCCAATAATGGGCTAATCAAAAACCTTTCTCGGGATGGAATGGTTGAGGTCGCTTGTGTTGCTTCTAAAAGCACAATTACGCCAACGCCGTTTACTCTTCCGCCTCAATGCGCGGCCATCTGTGAGTCCAATATGCGGATGTACGATTTGGCGGCAACCGCCTGTGTTGAAAAATCCAGAGAAGCTGCTGTTCATTCGTTGATGCTCGACCCGCTGACCGCTGCTGTTTGCTGCCCTGCTGAGATAAGACAGATGGCGGATGAGTTATTTGAGGCACAAAAAGATGTCATAAACTTTTAAAAACCAAAAAAATAAAGAAAATTGTAACCAGCCAAGTCGCTATGATAGAGTCTCTTTTTTATGGGACGCTAGTGATTCAAATTCGTGAAATTCGCATGAAAAGGAAAAAAGCGGAAGTGTTGAGAAAGAAGTGGATATTGGTCTTGTCGCCACTAACTCCGCATCAACTAAAGAATTACCTGCTGATGTTACAGATTCAAAAATAATAATTGATGATTTCTCCACTGATAAATGTGGATTTTCCAGAGGAGCTGAATATAATGAAGCCAGTTAAACTAATCGTTATAGGAGCGGGCGACCGCGGAACTAATTATGCTAATTATGCCCTCCGGCATCCTGATTTGGCAAAGGTTATTGTTGTGGCCGAACTCCGCGATTACTATCGCGACAGAATAGCGACACAGCACAATATCCCCATAGAGAATACCTTTGCCGATTGGCGGGAGCTTATCGAAAAGAATATTGAAGCTGACGGCGTAATCATCGCCACGCAGGATTCCCAGCATCTCGAACCTGCTGTTGCATTTGCTGATAAGGGCTATAACATACTGCTCGAAAAGCCAATGGCGCCTGATGAGGATAGCTGTCGGAAAATTGTCGCCGCTGCCATCAGGAACAAGATAATTTTCGCCGTCTGTCATGTCCTTCGATATACGAACTATACGGTTAAGTTAAAAGAGATTATCGACTCCGGTGCTATCGGCGAGGTTATAAGTATGCAGCATCTTGAGCCGGTCGGCTTTTTGCATCAGGCACATTCCTATGTTCGAGGCAACTGGCGAAAAGAATCAGAATCTTCTTCTATGTTGCTCGCCAAAAGCTGCCACGATTTGGACTGGATAAGATACATAATGAATTGCGAGTGCAAAAAGGTTTCTTCGTTTGGCTCGTTATATTATTTTAGAAAAGAGAACAAACCCGCAGGCTCCGCCGACAGATGTCTTGATTGTGGTATAGAATCCGAATGTCTCTATTCAGCTAAAAAGTTTTACCTCAATTATATCAAAAAAGGCGAAACCGGCTGGCCTATTCATGTCATTACTTCAGATGCCACTGCCGAAGGTGTCCTTGAGGCACTGCAAACCGGCCCCTACGGCAGATGTGTATGGGAATGCGACAATGATGTCGTAGATAACCAGGTTGTCAATATGGAATTTGAAGGCGGCAGGACGGCAGGTTTTACAATGACAGCTTTTACCGAGGGCGGCCATAGAAAGACTCGTATCTTCGGCTCGATGGGCGAGATAAGCGGCGATGGCTCAAAAATTGAAGTTTATAGCCTTAAAGATGACAAATGGACAACTTATCAAACCGATGCATCCGATGCAGGTATTCTCGGCGGCCACGGTGGCGGCGATTACAATATTATGAAGAGTTTCACTGCGGCTTTAGCTGACAACGACCCTGGCAAAATTCTATCCGGCCCGGCCGAAACGCTTGAGACTCATTTTATGACTTTCGCCGCCGAAAAGGCAAGACGAACTGGCAGAGTAGTAGAAGTGAAAATTTAAATCATAAGAGGACGCTAATATGACCCCGCCTGAAAATCTTCAGGCCTACACCGATGCCGTGAAAGAGTGCGTCTACTAAGGAATAAATATGAAAACAGTGTTTGTTAACGGAACTTCCGAGACGAGTTCCATGAATATCTCAATGAGAGAAAACAAGATGAAAACCATTAAAAAAAGAGTTTAAGATGCTTATTATTGATTGGATCGTCGTAGCGATCATATTTATGGCTGTTCTGTACGCCGCTCATACCACCCGTAAATATACGCAGAGTGTGGCGGACTTTCTGGCCAAAGCGGCCGAGGAGTACAAAGCCTTCAGCCTCTCGCCCGCAGAATTCGTGGATCGCTTCTATATCGAGCGCAAATCCGAACACGTCTTCGGCCACTACAGTCCGCACGGCAACCATTGGTTCGCATTTGCTCTGAGGCCTGAGCTTCTCAAATGGCTGAGTCCTGTACCGCCATCATATGCGGATGCAGGATGAAAAAAAGCGGCAGGCAGAAAGGACAATTGAATGCATAAACTACGATTTAGACAGGTGCATCTGGATTTTCACACATCCGGGGTCATTGAGGGTGTCGGCTCGATGTTTGATAAAAAGCAGTTTCAACAGGCTTTAAAGACCGGTTGCGTCGATTCGATAACCTGTTTTTCAAAATGTCATCACGGTTGGAGCTATCATCCAACCCGTGTTGGCAAAAAGCATCCGCATCTGAAATTCGATTTGCTGCGGGCCCAATACGAAGCCGCCAAAGAGATTGGAATCAATGTCCCCGTCTATTTGTCGGCGGGGATTGACAATCTCGCTTCGTATGAACACCCGGAGTGGCGTGAGGTGCGGGCAAACGGTCAATGGGGCGGTGGAGCCCCGGAAGAAATTATAAAACCCGGGTTTCACTCCCTGTGCTTCAACGGCCCCTATCTGAATTATTTGTGTGAGCAGATAAAAGAAGCGGCCGAACTCTTCCCTGAATGTGACGGCATATTCTTAGACATCATTGCTCAGGGCCAGTGCTGTTGCAAATGGTGTTTGGCCGCCATGAAAACCGAAGGACTGGATGCAACCGTTGAGGCAGACCGGCAAAAATGCGCCGGGATGGCTGTTGAGCGTTATTACAAAGAGACCACCGCTGCCTGCAAAAGTCTGCGCGAGGATATGCCGGTTTTTCACAACAGCGGCCATATCCAGCGAGGCAATCGCGAGCTTCTTAAGTATTTTAGCCACTTAGAGTTGGAATCACTGCCCACCGGCGGCTGGGGGTATGACCATTTCCCTGTTTCCGCAAAATACTGTATGAATCTGCCCTTTGATTTCCTAGGCATGACGGGGAAGTTCCATACAACATGGGGCGAGTTCGGCGGGTATAAACACCCCAACGCCTTGCAATACGAATGTGCAGCCATGCTGGCATACGGTGCTAAATGCAGTATAGGCGATCAGCTGCACCCGACCGGCGAAATGGATATAAGCACCTATAAAATGATCGGCTCTGCTTACCGGGACGTTCAGGCTAAAGAAGCCTGGTGTCGCGATGTCGAAAATATCGCGGACATAGGTATCGTCTCTTCCGAGGCGGCAAACAGGGAAAATCCCGGGGCAAGGAACGATAGTGAATCCGACGTAGGTGCCGGGCGCATCTTGCTTGAGGGGCATTTTCTTTTCGATATTCTCGATCTAGAAATGGATTTCTCAAAATATAAGGTGCTGGTGCTGCCGGATAACATTTCAGTCAATGATCGGCTCAAAAACAAACTGGATGAATACCTTTCAAAAGGGGGTAAACTGTTTTTAACGGGAACCAGCGGCCTGAGCAGCGACGGGAGCGGATTTGTATTCGACATCGGAGCCGAGTATCACGGCCAAAGCCCGTATCGGCCGGACTATGTTTTGCCCAACAAAGAACTCCGCCCCTCCTTTGTGGATTCCCCGTTGGTTATGTATCTGCCCAGCCAGAGAATAAAAGCGATAAAAGGCTGCTCTCTTGGCCAGATCTACGACCCGTATTTTAACAGAACGTTCGAGCATTTCTGCAGCCATCAGCACGCACCGGCAAGGCCGGAGCCGTCCGGATTCGATACTGGCGTACAGTGCGGCAATATCGTCTATCTCTCTCACCCTGTTTTTTCAATATATCGCGGCTTAGGTGCTGTTGCCTACAGGGAGTACATAATCAATGCCCTGAATCTATTGCTGGTTGAACCCGCAATCAGAGTCAATCTGCCATCAACCGGCAGAGTGACTCTGATGAAGCAACAGGAGCATAACCGGTATCTCCTGCATTTGCTTTATGCCAACACGATCAATCGCGGCGGGCCGATGGAACTTTCCGGAGGAACGGTTGCCGGCAAGACAAGCAGCGTGGAAGTGGTTGATGAACTCCTGCCGCTTTACGATATAAAGATATCGCTGTCGGTGCCGGAAAAAGTTGAATGCGTAAAATGTGTGCCGGATGGCGATGAGCTTGAGTTTTCTCAACAGGCGGGCTGTGTGGAATTTGTTCTGCCAAAACTTCAATGTCATCAGATGCTAGAATTGGAATATTCCCGAATATCCGGTCATCATTAAAATGACTCCGAAAGCAGAGGCTCGCAAGGCATGGAAATAAGAAGGATACACAGACGAATAGCTTGCCCCGCCATATTATCATCAACCAGCATGTCAATGGTCGCTTCAAAACAGGCCAGCTAAAGGCGCTTCAAAGCAGGCCACCTTTGCTGTGATTTTTATACCTTACGCTGCGGTTTCTTTGCAAGCATCTTGTGTGCTTTTTTGTTTTGCCGTTTTTTCCTCGTCACCTGCTGTTGTTGTTTGGCGGTTTTGCAGGCGATAGCTCTTGCCAGTGATATTGATTATCTCGGCGTGATGCAGGAAGCGGTCGAGGATGGCAGAGGCGGTTAACTTCGCGTATCTCTTGAAGAAAACGCGCCAACGAAGCAGAAGTGTCGCCAGAAGATGGCTTCGGGAATTTTTCAAACCATTGACGATGGTCGCTGTAAAAATTACGAAAACTGTTCAGGCATTCATCGTCGAAGGCCTGCTGCAAGTCCGTGACAGCCGTTTTGAGGGGAACCTTTGAGAAGTCAAACCGCATAACCAGACGGCTGTTGCGTAAAGGTGTCGGGTTGGGCCCAATATCGCTATTGCCGAACAGCTCATCAAAACGGTCGGCGTGATTTACATCATAGTAACATTCCAGGAGCGAACACCATAGGCTCTTGCCGAACTAGTGACTCCTGTAATCAAAAAATCCCAAAAATAATCTTTGACCTTTCCGTCTAATGTGTGTATAAACTATTTTTGTAATTATGTATGTATTCTGTCTGCATTCGATCAAGCAATGAGGTCATGAGGTGAAAACAATAAATACAGAGCCGATTTACAAGGTGTTAAAGCAGGATATTGTTGATAAAATTGCAACTAAAAAGCTTTCACCCAATGAAAAATTGCCGAGTTTGCGGGAGATGGCAAAGCAGATGAAGGTGAGTCTTGCCCCAGTGCGGCAGGCCATTCAGGAACTGGATGCGGAAGGCTATATTGTCCGCCACCGCGGGAGCGGGATCTTTGTTAGCAGCGATATTCCACGAACGCAGACGGGAGCGGGGGTGCTGGCTCTTGTTGTGCCGGGTGTTGATACGAACGAGATGTTCGCACGAATGGCTAGATCATTACAGTCATGTTGTGAAGAAAAGGGGTATAAATTTACGGTACTGAGCACCGAAGACTATCAGGATGTGGCGGGCTTGATTGACAAACTGCCGGATATGGAGCTTTCAGGCGCGATTATCTTTCCGCCCGCCGACCCGTCGACAGCCGAGGCGCTGCTCCGGCTCCGCGATCTGCGTTTCCCTTTCGTATTAGTGAACCCCAACCATTTGTCGCTTCCGCTGCCCTGCGTAACGGGCAATGATTTTCTCGCCGGATATATTGCGACGAAACATTTGGTCGATCTTGGGCATCGGCGCATTGCACTGGCGGGATTTGGTCGGGGCAACGAGTCAGGCGTTGAAAGTGACCATTATCGCGGCTATTCCAAGGCTCTCAACGAGACGGGTGTGACGGTTGATGATGCCTGGGTCATTGCTCCGGACGCGATCATGCATCGCCCGGCCCGGCTGATAGAATGGGGGGAGAGAGTTGGAGAAAAGATCCTTGATCAGAGTCCGGTCGTTACGGCGGTGATTGCACCGCCGGCGGTTGCTGCCGGGATTGACCGGGCGGTGAGAGCCAGGGGCATGAGCATTCCGACGGATCGATCTCTGGTCTGTATTGGCACCGCGCTGAACTACCTGATTTCCAGCAACCCAACCGCTGTTGATTTCTACGAGGATCGAATTATCGGAAAAGCGATGGAGGTTCTTGTGCGGGAGATTGAAACGGGCCGGCAGGATTCGATTCATTTGCAACAGCCCTGTGACCTTGTGCCGGGCGAAACGACCGTTCCGCCGCCGAAATAACAAATATGAACTGCACGGATATTCACCGTGAAAAAAATGTAACGCTAAGAAAAAGGAAAAGAAGAACATGGACATTATAGAAAACAACTCAGATCTAACCGTTCGCGGTAAAACGTACACACTGAAATTCAAATCGGACCGCAAGCACTATGTTGAATTAGTGTTCGATTCCGGTATCGGCGGCGAATTGTTTGTCGCTTCGGGCTGTGATCGGGATGAGATGATTGATGAATTGATCTCGCTTGATCCGCCCGTTGTAAACGAGTCGGGGGACAATATTGAGATTGTCTTTACCGGGAAAACAACGCTGTGGGAAACGACAGAGTATGTTTTCACCTGTCTGGAGGAGAAGGTTCTTTATGGGTATCGGGTCTCGGGCGAAGGTTCGCTGGATAATGCCCGTTTCTTCGAAGGTTTTCTGAAAGACGACCCGCGAATGAATGACGCGTACTACCCTTATTTTCCTGCGGAAGGCCGAAACTCGGCCTATCATCGACCGGTCAAGGATTTCATGACCTCCTCGAAGCCGAACTTCGACCTCGTCTATTCGTTTGCGATCAATGCGTCTGATAAGCGCTGTTTCATGTATTACGAAAGCACGCGTATCGCGGTCAACTGCGACCGTCATTACCTCGGCGGCGACTGGTTGGTAACGCCTCCGCCGTTTTTGTATCTCCTGGGCAACAAAGATAAGAAAAACTGGGTATCTATGGGCCTTGCGGCAAAACCGGGTGAGAATAATTATCAGCAATATAAGTATAACGGCGGGGAAGGGTTCGGCCTGGATCTTAACTACGATGGCTATACGCAAATCGAGGGTCGCTGGGAAAGCCCGCAGATCGTTTTCGAGCAAACCGACTCTGGCGATGAATATGAAGCACTGGCTAAATATATTGCCTTTCTGCGTGAAACCAAATGCATCAAAGAAAACGATCGCAGCGATAGCCCGCGCTGGTGGCACGAACCGATCTTTGGCGGATGGGGCGAGCAGGTCTATCACTGCGTTCACTGGGAAAACTACTTCAAATCCCAGTCACACTCCTGGTCCGGCGACAGCAATGTACACTGCACCCGCCCGGTCTATGAAAAAATGCTGTCCACGCTGGAGGAAAAGGAGCTGGCGCCGACCATTTTAATTGTTGATAACCGCTGGTTCGACGTGGCGGATCCTATGGCCGTTGACGAAGAGGCCTGGCCGGACATGAAGGGGTTCATCAAAAATCAGCACGATGCCGGTCGCAAAGTCATTTTATGGGTATCACCCTGGCATTATTGTCAGTCTGGCTGGGGGAAGAATGTGCCGCTTGATGAGCATATGATCTTCGATAAGGAAAACGCATTCGATCTGGAAATCAATACAGATGTGTTCTATGAGGCCTGCAATCTTGAGAAACGAAAAACCCGCATCACGCCGGTTTTTGACGAAGAGGAGAGGCACTGGCAGCGGCTCGTTGACCCGTTCAACACCGATTATGAAAAACGACTGCGTGAAAAGATCGATTATTTGCTTTCGCCCGAAGGGCTGGATGCCGACGGGTTCGAGTTCGATTACACCCATTTTGTTCCGGAGTATCGCGGTACAAAGCCCGTTCAGCCGCACGACAAGATGCATTGGGGTGTCGAGCTTCTGCATCGTATTCTGTGGATCTATCACGATCAGGCCAAAAAGGCTAAATCCGATGCTCTGATCATCTCGCACACCTTCAATCCATACTTCAATGATGTGACAGACATGCTTCGGTTGCAGGATATTTATACGGACCGGAAAAGTATTATTCCCCAGATGGATCATCGCGCGAAGATGGCGAAGATTGTTGCACCGGATTGCGCGATTCATACCGACCAGCACCCGATGCCGAGCTTGTATGCCTGGCGTGAATATATGCCGCATCAGCCTAAGATTGGCAATCCCGCCCTCTACTATGTGACCGGCATCGAAACGACTAAGGAAAAATTCACCGAAGAGGATTTCGCGATGCTGCGGGAGGTCTGGGCCCAACATGGAGCCGAACTCGATAAGAAGTTCGGCCCGAAAGAAACAAAATAATCCCGGGGCTCCGAACGCCCCGTGGGAGAATGGAATTCTGAGAAGTTGTCACCCTGTATGGAAGTAAAAAATGCAAAAGCGAAGCAAGGTAATGTTGAAACTCATTTTGTTGGGGGGCTTTTTTTGCGCGGTTGCGCAGGGGGCGGAGATTCTTTGGAAGGATGATTGTGAGAGCACTCGTCCGTGGCGCACCGGCCCGCAAATACAGTTGGCGGTTGAGGCGCGCGATGCCTATATGACCGAGGGGCAGGGCGGTCTGCATATTATGTGTCCGCGAAAGCCCGGCATGAAGGACACCGGTTTTAGCGGCTGGTATTGGATTGAACGCAATGTTACGCCCTTCAAAATACGAGAGGGAGACACGCTGAACCTGAAATATATGCTGGATCAAATAGAGGAGTATTACCCTCCATTGTATTTCATCCTGATCGACGAAGATGGGAAGAGGAGACATTATTCGGTCGGAACTTTTGAAAAAGGCCGCTGGCAGGATATCAGTGTTGCTTTGTCCAAAGGAGGCTATGGAAGAACTCCGGTCGAAGAATTCGGTATTGTAAATAAAATTCATATCGCCTTCTACTATGACTGGTTCCGCGAGTTCCGCACCTATAACCGTTGGATAGATGACATCCAAATTATCCGCGGCGGCTTTGAAAAATCGAAAGCTCCCGGTAAAACCGGCATGGATTCCACTATCCGGATAAAGAAAACATCCCCTGTCTGGCCGGTTGTATTTGTGCCTTATAAGAAGGATGTAAAGATTGACGGCGAGCTTGCAGAGGTGGCGGGAACGGCTCCCTTCGGCGTTTCCGACAGCAAACAGTATATCCCCACCATCTTCGGCACATGTGTCGCCTGGGACGGTGCGGACGATTTCTCCGCTAAGCTTTGGTCGGCCTGGAACGAGGACGGACTGTATCTTGGGTTGCGAGTAAAGGATGATAGCACCAAATGCAACGCACTGATCGAAAAAGACTTCCGCGACAGCGATAACTGGCGCATCTATTTCGACATGGGGCGCGAGGTGTTCACCACCGGCGACAAAACGAACGACCGGACGGACTACATCTATGCCGCAACCCCGACGAGTCCTGAAAACATCCCTCTGCTTCGCTATATCAATTTTGGGGGCTACTATCATCAGATCAACGATGAAGGGCACATGTTCGATGTCGGCAGCATCAAGAAGGGAGCATCGCTGCGCGAAAAGGGATGGGATATGGAGCTGTTTTTTCCGGCTGAATTGATGCGCGGCTTCAAGGCAGAGGAAAATCGTTCGTTTGTTTTCGGCAGCATGTGGGGCGATACCGATGTTACCGGCCGTGAAACCGAAATGTCCTGGCCGAGGCCTGATCCGCAAGACGCGTCCTATTACTATAACTTCGCCAACTTTGCCGACATGGTGCTTCTCTGTAAAAACGGAGCTTTTGGTTACAGAATGACCAAGGCAAAGGTAAACCGACATGAGCCGTGGCAATTAAAGGTTTATGGCGTCGCTGGAAGCGGTACTACGGAACCGGAAGTGTTTGACCTTCAAGTTACAGCGACAGATGTCGGCGGAAAAGTGGTTCGCAAGTGGAATGCGCCTATAAAACTAGGGTCATCGCCGCAATGGTACAACGTTGATCTGTCTACCACGGGGTTGGGTGGGGGAAGTTATAAGCTGAGTCTATCACTTCATCGCGGCAAAGTGGTTCTGAAAACTCAGAGTGTGGATGTCAGTATGACCACCCTCAGCAAAGGGGATTTCGAGAAGAAGATACAAAACGATCTTGCAGAAATAAAACAATATAGAAATGTCCTGTCGCAGAAAATAGCTTCACTGCAGCAGAAAGGATATCAGGTTAATTATCTGATAAGTTCGCAGGAAGTTCTCGATCTCTTTGTCCACGCGTTGTCGCATCCGCTTGGCGACATCAAAAAGAAAAAATACGCCTCGGTTCTACGACAGCTTAAGGAGCTTAAGCAAGTGGCTGAACAGGCAATCTTAGAGGCGGACAACCCGGAAAAATATGCAGGCAAGTGGCGTGCAATTCCGAAAGAGATTTATTCAGACGATACGCCTCCTGAAATTCGTGAGGGAATGTTCTGGCATCATGGTCGTCCAATATTTATGGAGGGCTGGATTGGAATGGACACGACTCGCGGCAGTGCCGCCCGAATCAAAAGACTTGGCTATAATTCTGTTCAGGAAGACCATGTCCTCAGTCGCGTGATCGGAGACAGTGTTGATGAAGGAACATTCAAAGAAAAAGAACGGAAGCATTGGCAGGCTATGTATGACAGAATGATGAAACAGGGACTTTATATTCCCCATGTCATGCCCATT
>Ga0164310_10002236_pt1 | contig 11089 bp, 8 predicted proteins | sample GuaBasSedimGuay1_FD_121795 | JGI IMG/M metagenome (GOLD analysis project Ga0164310, IMG submission 121795) | Subseafloor sediment microbial communities from Guaymas Basin, Gulf of California, Mexico - Guay1, Core 4569-9, 0-3 cm | ecosystem: Environmental > Aquatic > Marine > Hydrothermal vents >... | reverse complement strand
CTTGATAACAGGGCTCTTTTTTCCCGGCGACATTGAGAAAAGAACCTTCTCCATGGATTCGTCAAGATGGCCGAGGGCAACCCATCCTACCTTACCACCATTTCCAGCCTCAGGTGCTATGGAATATTTTATGGCAAGTTCACTCATCAACTCGCCTTTACGTAAACGTTTGAGAAGGTTTTCGCCTTCTTTTTTGGTTCTGGTGACGATTTGCCGGAATTCCAACATTCGGGGATATCTGAATTCATCCCGGTTTTTTTCATAATAGCGCTGAATCTCCATATAACTTGGGGGCGAAATATTTGTTATGGCATTTCTTATTATTTTGTCTTTAAGAAGCTGCTCTCCGAGTCGATTCTTCCATTCTTCAAAGTCCACGTATCCCCTAAGCAGTGCTTCCTGAAAGGCATCTTCAGTATATTCCTTTTTAATGCCGATAATGGCTTTTTGGAGCTCACTTTCGGATAGGGTGATCTTTTTTTCCCGCCCATATTCCATGATCAAGTAATGATCCACTATCTGCTCAATAAGTTGATCTCTCAGCGGGGTAAGCAAGACTTTCGGCAAACCTAATCCTAAGGTTATAAATGCCATATCTTTTTTTAATTCATCAGGAGCAATGTGTCTTGAGCCAATAACAAGGACCGAGTCCTCTTTTTCCCTTTCAAACAGATCACAGCCGAGAACTATAATAGGGACCAAGCAGAGGCAGAAGAGAAAACCGTAAATTTTAAACAAAAGCCGGTTCTTGTTAAGCATCGAATAAGCCATGAAACAACAATTTGTCGGCAAACGGTTTTTAAGGGATTCTGAAAATCCTCAAATTGAAATAGGCAAAACCATTACGCCGTATTTTTACCCTAACGTCAATAAAACAAAAAACACACGCATTATGAGGCTGGCCGGAAGCATCTAAATGTCTAAAACCTTTAGACTACCAATAACTTAGGAAAATGCAAGCACATTTTTTTACTCAGCATTATCCTTTTTTCCGTTTTTTTCACGATAAAAGTGGGACCCGCCGAAGGTGGATAATCTAAAAGACGGGAATGTTTTTGATAGCTTTTTCTATCTTATGGAAATCCTCAAGGGAGGAAAGCATGTCTGTTTCGATTTTCAGTTTGTATTGTGACAAAAACCGATACTTCCCGGGCTGGTTGTTTATCAGTTGGATCAATTTTTCAGAATCTATATTTTTTTTTTGAGAGAAGGATAGTGTAAGGCTATTTCTTTCTACTTCCAACCGGGATATTCCCCGTTGCATCAAAAGCAGCCGGATAGACATTATACCTACAAGGTTTCGCACCTCATTCGGCGGCCGGCCAAAGCGATCCTTCATCTCCTCAGCCATGGCTTCAAGACCGGATTCCTCACGAAGCGTGGATAGCCTTCTATAGAGATTCAGCCTGACATCAGTATCTATGACGTAATCTTCTGGCAAAAAGGCGGGCACATCTATATTTATTTCCGGGTTGATGTCTTCGTGCCACTCTTCACCCTTGAGCTCCGCAATAGCCCTTTCTATCAGTTTCATGTAGAGTTCATAACCGATTGCAGAAATTTGCCCTGCCTGAGCGAAACCAAGGATATTCCCGCCGCCCCTGATTTTCAAATCATGCATAGCAAGGTGAAGCCCGGCACCTAAGTGTGAAAATTCCATCAGGGCCTTCAATCTCTTTTCCGCATCCCGCGTCAGCTTTGAGTGATTTGACAGTAGCAAATAGGCGTAGGCTTTTTCTTTGGATCTTCCGACTCTGCCCCTTAATTGATAAACCTGTGCCAAACCCAGGCGATCCACTTCATTGATGATAATGGTGTTGGTGGATGGGATATCAAGACCGGCCTCTATTATCGTTGTGCAGACCAGTACATCGATGTCCCTGTTAAGAAAACGCATCATGGTCTTTTCAAGTTCTCTTTCCTTCATCTTGCCATGGGCAATTGCAAAACGTGCCTGAGGAAGCAGCTTTTTTAGCTGATCGGTCATGTGCTCAATCGTTCGTACCGTGTTGTGCACAAAAAATATCTGACCTCCCCTTTCCAGCTCTGACTTCAAGGCACGAACGATGAGGGATTCATCGTATGGGGATAAATATGACTGGATGGAGAGCCTGTCTTCCGGTGCTGTTTCAATTATGCTCAGATCTCTAATTCCCATTAGGGACATATGAAGGGTTCTGGGGATGGGTGTGGCGGTTATTGCAAGGACATCTACCAAGGATCTGTATCTTTTCAATACCTCTTTTTGCTTGACGCCAAATCTTTGTTCTTCGTCAATAATGAGGAGGCCCAGATTCTTGAATTTGACATCTTTTTGGAGCATCCGGTGCGTCCCGATCATAACGTCAATTTTTCCGGATCGTAATTTCCCCAGGATCTCCGACTGTTCTGCCCTGCTCTTGAACCGGCTGATAGCTCCGACACGGATGGAGTATGGATCCATCCTTTTTTTGAAAGTTAAAGCGTGCTGTTCAGCCAAGACCGTGGTAGGAACCAGAAGTCCCACCTGCTTTCCATCGGACACGGCCTTGAATGCTGCCCGAACCGCCACCTCTGTTTTTCCGAAACCTACGTCACCACATATGAGGCGGTCCATTGGTCGATCTGATGTCATGTCGTCCAGAACATCTTCAATTGCCTTTGTCTGATCCGGGGTTTCCTCATGCTCGAATGCGGCTTCAAATTCCCGGTAGTAATGATCGGGAGGAGAAAAGGCATATCCTTTTCGATATTTTCTCAAGGCATAAACTTCTACAAGCTGCCTTGCGATCTTCATAACGGAGGTTTTGGCTTTTTTCTTTGCGATGCCCCAGGAGCGACCACCTAGTTGGTCCAGCTTCGGATGTCTTTCATCCGCACCAACATACTTTTGCAGGATACTGATTCGATCGGCGGGAATGTAAAGCCTGTCTTTTTTTGCGTATTCGATGATGACATAATCGTTGGTCCTGTTTGCTATGTCCATTTTTTTGAGGCCGGCGTAGCGACCGATTCCGTGATCATCATGGACAACAAAATCTCCGGCTTTAAGTTGACTGAAGCTTGACCAAGTAATCGCCTTTTCGCGCGCTTTTCGCTTCGCCCTTGAGAGACCCCTCTTCGGGCCGAAGATTTCATCTTCGCTGATTACATAGAGACTGAGATCCGGCCACGTGAATCCTTTTGAAATACGGCCCAGGCATATATTAAGACCGGGTGTGTTCGGTATTTCAGCCCAACTCCGGGCCACCCGGTCCACCGCAACTTCGTAGTTTTCAAGGATCTCTTTCAGACGGGTTGCCTGTTGTTCGGTACGGCTTACGACAACGACCCTGGACCGTGATGAGATCCATTCTGAGATTTTTTCCGCCAAAGGAGCCATGGAAAACCGGCCTTTAGTGGCGAGTTTCACCACCAGGTCGTCTTCAAACTTAAACTGGCCCTCGAAACGAATTGTCTTTTTCGGTTGGCCCCCGAAACCCAGGCCCAGTTCCATAAAGTCAAGTCGCTGATGGTTTTCTAATTGGGCGGCTATTTCCTCAGAAGGGATGAGAATGCCTTCAATATCCGGGAAAGGATGACCCTTTGCTTCAGCCTCCTTGCGGAATTTGACCGCATTTTCCTGAAACATTTCTCTTTTCTTTCCCACCGCAGATTTTGCTCTATGTCGATCAAAAATTGAGATAAGACCTTCTGCAGGAAGATAATTAAATAGGGTATCAAGCTCCGGATAAAAATGATTCAACCAGGCCTCCTGTCCGGAAAAGCCTATTCCTTCTTTTGCTTCATCCGGGAGCCTTCCCATGGATCGAGCCCTACTAATATTGTATTGATCCCTGATGATTTCATTCGCAGGAAGAAGAATCATTTCATTCTGATTGGTTTGCGATCTCTGGCTTAGTGAGTCAAATTGACGAATCGATTCAAGACGATCATCCCAGAATTCGAGACGAACAGGTAACGGATAAAGCGGTGTAAACAGATCAATGACACCCCCACGGACTGAATAGTCGCCCCTCTCTTCAACGAGGGATACTCGCTGGTAACCAAAGATTTCCAGTTTTTTAAGAAGCATGTCTCTTTCTATTTCTTCGCCCGCCTCAAGGTACTCCAGATGCCTGACAAATTCCTTTTTTGGAAGAATCTTTAAAAATAATGCCTCAATAGAAGTAATAACGATCGGGTTTTTGTCTGAAATTAATGCATACAGGGCCTGAAGCCGCCTGGTCACAATTTCCCTGTGTGGACTGAGTCCTGTTAAGGGCGAGAGGTCATAAGGCGGAAACTCATGCAGTCGAATGCCATCCGGGGCCATCTGAACATCAGGCTCCGACATAAAGAAACGGAGCTCTTCATGTAGCTTTTTTGCTTCTTTTCTGCTTGGGAGGATAACCAGGCAGGGTTTTTGGAGATTTTTCAGAAACAGCGAAAAAAAATAGGACTGTTCGGAACCGGAAAGGCCAATTACATTGGCCGAAGCATGACCTTCCTTAATCCATTTGTTGAGCGATGTGAGCTTATCGTGTACAGGCATGTTTCAAATGACCGCTGCTTCCGAGAGGGAAATGGTCTTGGAATCCGCATCGAGTTTAGCCGGCAAACCCAGGGGGAGGGCCAGATTTTTCAGTCCGTGGCCTACCGGAAGACCTGTCACCAGTGGTATATCCAGGCCTGACAGGATATCAACCATCAGATCCTTAATTGCAGGCATATCGGTGCAATCCTCAAATCCACCCAATATGAGGCCTGAAAGACCCGCTAACTGCCCAGAAAGCCTTAAGTGGTTCAGCATCCTGTCCAGTCTGTAAAGAGCCTCTCCTTTTTCTTCCACAAACAGGATACAGCCATCAAGAGAAGGAAAATAGGAGGTCCCAACAAGATGGCAGAGCATGCTCAGGTTTCCACCCATGAGTTTTCCGTCTGCCTTGCCCTCCACGAGAGTGGTCCCCTCCAGGAAACTTACTTTTAAAGGCTCAGTAGAAGAGATTGCGTGAAGCAGGTTCTCCCAGTTTCCTTGATTTCTTGTTGTGAGTCCGCGCACCATGGGGCCGTGAAAAGTGATGAGGCCGGTCATTTTCAAGATAGCCATTAAAAGTGCCGTGATATCACTGTATCCCACAAAGATCTTCGGGTTTTCCTTAATTATCTCATAATTGATATCACCAAGGAGTCTCATGGTCCCGTATCCGCCCCTGGTACAGAAAATGGCCTTTATATCTCTATCGCGGAACATGTCATGCAGGTCGGAAAGGCGGGTCTTGTCTTCTCCTGCCAGGTACCCGGTTTTTTCATAGACATGGCGAGCAAGACGAACACTAAATCCAGAGGACTTCAGCAGTTCTATTCCTGCTTGAAGTTCGGGTTCATCAACAGGCCCTGCAGGAGAAATGACGCCGATGGTATCTCCCTGCCTTAGTCCCGGGGGTTTTATAATTGTTTTCTTATTGATAATGGATAATCTCCTTTGTCCCCCAGTCTATCTGAATTTATTCTTGATTTCCATAATAAAATTAGGATATTATCTATAGATAGAAAAATCAACAGGTATTTTTGCCGTGCGCTGTGATATATATAGATACGCAAACACAGCCGTGCTGTAGAAGCTATAAATCAAAAAATTTCTTTTATCAACACTGTTGAATGTATAAAGGAGATAGGTTCCGCACCAAGGCCATATTTTGTTGAAAGGAAAAAAAGATGCTTCTCGAACTTGAATGCATACCCTGCATACTGAACATGTCCGCTTCTATGATCAGGCTGCTCGATCTTGATGAATCCCATGCCAGGAAAATCTTTGCCGAGATCCTGAAGATACCTTCCCTCAGATTAGACTTCTCTGACACAACAAGTCCGGATGTTATCGAGTTGGTCATGACCAAAATCATGAGGGCGTCAGGAGACCAGGATCCCTTTTCTTCGGCGAAGAAGAAGCAGAACGATATTGCTTTGAAACTTTATCCATCCCTCCGATCGCTTATAGAGGAGTCCCCCGATCAACTTCTTACAGCGGTTAGACTATCCATTCTGGGAAACGCCATCGACTTTATGGTGCCACACAGTATGGAGCATTTAGAGCGTACCATTCGTGAAAACCTCGAATCTGAGATTCCTGTAAAGGAATACGAAGAATTTAAAAATCGCCTTGCGCGAAGTAAACTCGTCCTGATTTTTGGAGACAACTCGGGAGAGATTGTTTTTGACAGGCTTCTCATCGAGGCGATACGGAAGATCTGTAATCCGGATATCGTCTATGTGGTGAGAAGCATGCCGGCTATGAACGATTCCACGCTGGAGGAGGCTCAATTCACAGGGATGGACAGAGTCGTGAGGGTGCTTGAAAACGGAATTCAGGGTCCTTTTCCAGGTACCCGGATTCGGCGATGTTCCACCGAAGTAAGGGAGCTGGTAAGGACCGCCGACATGATTATTTCGAAAGGCGGTGGAAATTTTGACAGCCTGGATGAGGAAAAGGAGGATATGAAAGGCCGCGTCAGCTTTCTTCTACTCTCAAAATGCGCACCTTACCACAGGGTATTCGGGGTCCCTCCCTTTCGGCCCATAATGGCCCATTTTTGACGATCACACGCTATTCACGCAAAAAGGCAAATGGACTTAAAACCTATGCAAGTAGATGAAACTTTTTTTTGATATGCATACAAGATTCAGGTAATAGGAGGAGGTGGATATGGGGCAGCTTGATAATAAGAAGGCAATAGTCACAGGCGGTGGAACGGGAAATGGGCGGGATTGATATCCTTGTGAACAACGCCGGAATTATGCGGTTCGGACAGCTTGACGGAACACCAATCTCCGCATGGGACCAGATGATGATGACGAATGCGAGGGGCCCTTGGCGACTCATGGTCCATGTTTTACCTTACATGAAAGAGGCCGGTGGGGGATCCATTATCAATATATCATCAATTGCCGGAATCAAGGCATTTCCTGGTGCCGGGGTTTACTGCGCCTCCAAGGCGGCCCTCCAGGTACTATCGCAGATGGCCGCGATGGAAAATGCATCGAACAACATTCGTATCAATTGTATACTTCCGGCGCTTGTTGAGGATACGGAGTTAGCCGCTCCCGCCGTGGGCGAAGGGAATGTCGTTCAGTTCTATGAGAAACTGCGGCCCCTGCATCCGATGGGGAGAAGTGGTAAGCCTTCCGACATTGCAGAAGCCGCTCTTTTCTTTGCATCGGAACAGAGTTCTTATATTACGGGAGTTCTGCTTAATGTTGACGGTGGCCGTCATATGGCCACCAACAGACCTGCAGATTGATGCCGGTGTTGGGCCTCGGGCAGTGCGTAGTTTAAGTCTAGAAGATAGGAAATGGGAGAAAGATATCATGTCAAAAAAAAAGGCCTTACCGCCAACATATCTAATTTCTTCAATTACAGCCATGCTGGTGCTTTACTTTTTGTTTCCGGTATCAAGAGTCATTTCTTTTCCATGGGTCCTCTTGGGAGTTGTTCCACTGGTCATAGGTATCATATTTAATCTTTTAGCTGACGGAGCCTTTAAAAAGACAGGGACTACGGTAAAACCCTTTGAAGAATCAACAACCTTGATAACGACAGGGGTCTTCCGGATCAGCAGGCATCCGATGTATGTAGGCATGGTGCTCATTCTCATCGGGATAGCGGTCCTCATGGGGGCTCTGACTCCATATGTGGTCATCCCAGTATTCGTTATCTTGATGGAGATTGTTTTTATAAGAATTGAAGAGCGGATGCTTGAAGAAAAATTTGGGAAAGCCTGGTCGGCATACAAGGAGAAGGTGAGGCGATGGATATAGAAAAACCTCCTCATGATGGAATCGATGGCTCAAAGATGAAAAAATCCTTTTCGGCACTACTGAGAAAAGAAGATTGTGCATTGCTTGTCATCGATGTTCAAGAAAAACTTGTTCGCGTCATTGAAGAAGCCGGTAGGAGTATTGAAAATATCATCAGGCTTATCAGATTTTCTAAAATCGTTGATATTCCTATTGTTCTCACGGAGCAGCAGAACCTCGGGGATACAGTAAAGGAAATAAGAAGTGAGATAAGCATCTTTCAGCCTGTTTCAAAGATAACATTCAGTTGCTTCGCATCTGAGAAATTCTGCACCCATTTAAGACCTCTAAAGAAAAAACCTTAGTTGTCACTGGTGTCGAAGCCCATATTTGTGTAGCGCAAACGGCTTTAGATGCGATGAACGAATATGACGTTCATGTAGTCAGTGATAGGGACACTGCAATGTAAAGCCAAAACCATTCATGTGGGCAATCGCATAGCCACCGCTGAGGGGAAAGTAGTGGATAAACAAGAAAAGCTTTATGCCCATGCGGTGAGTACTTGTATGATTTTTAAACAATAATAATAGAAAATGCCTGATACTAAAACCTACATAGAACGATTGGCGGACACCAATTCGTTAATTGAGCCGATCATTCGTTCGGCAATTCAGTCAATTCAACTTCCTAAGGGGAGCCGAGGACTGGATGCAGGGTGATGAATCCCAAAAGATAACTTTTTCAGCTATCATCATTGATTCTTTTCAAAGATACTCATAAGTCCCTGTAGGGTGAGAAATTCTTCGACATGATCGATTGTTTCTGAGACATCGCAAATAATCGGTGCGAGCCCACCGGTGGCGATTACGGTCAGGTCTTCCCCGGACTCTTTTTTCATGCGGTTGACGATACCGTCTACAAGGCCGGCGTAACCGTAAATAATTCCCACATTCATACTGCTGATGGTGTCCTTTGCCAGGACGCTTTTCGGCTGAGTAAATATCTCAACTCTGGGGAGCTTTGAGGCCTTTTGGAATAGGGCCTCGCAGGATATCAGCACGCCCGGCGAGATGGCTCCTCCCATATATTCACCTTTTCTCGATACGTAATCAAAGGTAGTTGCTGTTCCGAAGTCAACGACCACCAGTGCTGTATGATATTTTTCATAGGCACCTACAGCATTGACAATGCGGTCCGCCCCGACCTCCTTGGGATTATCGTATTTTATCTCCATTCCGGTCTTTATTCCGGGTCCGACAATTAGGGGTGTGGTGTTGAAATAGCGGCGACAGAAATCTTCGATCGTATTTAATAACGGAGGAACAACACAAGAGACTATGGTGTTTTTGATGTTCTCCATTTTAAACCCGGCGGATTGAAAAAGGTTATTGACCAGGATGCCCAGTTCATCAGATGTCGCATCTTTTTCGGTTCTAATCCGCCAGTGTTTCAAAAGCGTGCTCTTATCGGTTACGCCAAAAAGAATGTTCGTATTGCCTATATCTATACAAAATAACATGATTCCAACCTTTAACCAACCGGCTGGTTTAGGGCCTTTTTTTCGGTTTAGATTAATGGACGCTTCCCCTTTTTATGGCCTCAATGATTTTGATTGTTTCAACGGTTTTTTTAACGTTATGTGCCCTGACAATATGCGCGCCGTTCATCACCATATATGCGATCGTAGCCATTGTGCCTGTATCCCTCTGATCAGGTTTTTTGTCCAGTATATGCCCGATGAAGGCCTTGTTGGAAGGACCCAATAAAATCGGCTTTTGAAGGATATGAAAACGGGAAAGGTCCCTGATAATTTTAAGATTGTCATCAAACGTCTTACCAAATCCGATCCCAGGGTCCAGAATAATCAAATCTTCATTAATACCGGCGGCCTTAGCCCTTTTTTCTGCATCTTTCAAAAAATCCAGGATTTCCGAAATGAGATTCTCGTAGGTGGGGTTGTCCTGCATATTTTCGGGCGTCCCCTTCATATGCATAAGTATGACGGGAACTCCCGCCGTGGCTGCAGTGGAAGCCATTTGAGAATCAAACCTTAACGCGCTGATATCATTGATTATGGAGGCTCCGCACTTCAATGCCTCTTGCGCAACTTCATGTTTATAAGTATCTATGCTGATCGGGATTGCGAGTTCTTTAGAAAGGGCCTCTATCACGGGAATGACACGATCCATTTCTTCGGTGGTGGAAATTTTTGGGGCATAGGGTCTTGTTGATTCTCCGCCCACATCAATGATATCTGCACCCTCACTGGCCATTTCTAAGGCATGCTCGACAGCCTTATCAAGCGCAAAATAGCTACCTCCGTCCGAAAAGGAATCGGGGGTCACATTCAATACCCCCATGACATGCGTTCTCAGGTCCAGGTTTAAGGAGTAGTCTACCCAGCTCAGCTTGAAATCCATTCGATTCACTACTTTTTTCAGGTTGCCACAGCCTCAGGTTTTTGAGGTTCTGGTGCATCACCGGCAGCCATTATTTCATCAATGTCATGACTGTCCAGGGTTTCTTTTTCAAGAAGGCCTTTAGCCATTCTATGAAGGGTCTCGATGTTGTCTTTTATCATCTGAGAAGTCTTTTTGTAGGCGGTGGTCACAATGCTGTTCACTTCTGCATCGATCTTCTGTGCCGTTGACTCACTGTAATCTCTATGCTGCGAGAGTTCTCTGCCCAAAAAGATCTGTTCCTCCTTCTTGCCGAATGTGAGTGGGCCCAACACCTGGCTCATGCCGTAGTCGCATACCATTTTGCGGGCTATATCCGACGCTCGCTCAATATCATTTCCGGCTCCCGTCGTCTGCAGGTCCAGGACAATCTCCTCTGCAGCCCTTCCTCCCATTAATATGCCTATCGTGCTTATCAGATACTCTTTTGGATAAGTGTGTTTTTCATCCATGGGTAGCTGCTGGGTCAATCCAAGGGCCCTGCCCCTCGGTATAATGGTAACCTTGTGGATAGGATCTGCGTTAGGAGTCAGTCTGGCCACTAAGGTATGTCCCGCCTCGTGGTAGGCGGTGATTTTCTTTTCTTCATCACTTATGATCATGCTTTTTCGCTCTGTACCCATAAGGACCTTATCCTTGGCATCTTCGAAATCGACCATTCCCACCCTGTCTTTGGAGCGGAGGGCCGCCATAAGGGCCGCCTCATTAACCATATTTTCAAGATCGGCCCCAGTAAAGCCCGGTGTGCCTCGGGCGAGGACAGCAACATCCACGTCATCGGCTATCATTTTTTGCCTTAGATGGACTTTCAGAATTCCCTCACGGCCCTTGAGATCCGGTATCGGCACAACCACCTGGCGATCAAACCGGCCGGG
>Ga0164310_10002234_pt1 | contig 11095 bp, 7 predicted proteins | sample GuaBasSedimGuay1_FD_121795 | JGI IMG/M metagenome (GOLD analysis project Ga0164310, IMG submission 121795) | Subseafloor sediment microbial communities from Guaymas Basin, Gulf of California, Mexico - Guay1, Core 4569-9, 0-3 cm | ecosystem: Environmental > Aquatic > Marine > Hydrothermal vents >... | reverse complement strand
GGGTCCGTAAATATTTTAAACTTTCGTAATGCGTTGAAACATTTTTTAATTCAGTTGGCGTGGCATAAATAAAACAGTCCAGCGGACGCTTAGCTACTTCAGCCGGGTCCTGCATCTTTAAGGTTCCCGATGCCGAATTACGCGGATTGGCAAAAGCGGTTTCACCTATTTCCTCACGCTCCCTGTTCAGTTCTCTGAATCCCGTGATGCTCATAAAAATCTCGCCACGCACTTCCAGTTCCTCCGGATAATCTCCTCTTAAACGAAGCGGAATGCTTTTGATGGTTTTTACATTATTGGTAACATCGTCTCCCTGCACGCCATCGCCCCGGGTAACTGCCGCTGTTAACCTGCCGTTGATGTATGTCAGGCCGATAGCGACACCATCATATTTGTGTTCGCAGGTGTATTCCACCTCGCCATTTACTAATTTTCTGACACGGGCATCAAACTCTTTGATTTCCTCTTCCGAATAGCTGTTACCAAGCGAAAGCATGGGGTATTTGTGTGTAACGGTTTTAAATTCTTTGGTGGGTTCGCCGCCAACACGCTGGGTAGGGGAGTCGGGATATTTGAATTCGGGATAAGTCTCTTCGAGTTGTTCCAGTTCTTTCAGCATTATATCAAACTCGTAGTCGCTGATTTCAGGAGCAGACAATACATAATACTTATAATTGTGCTCCCTGAGCTTTTCAGTCAGTTCTTCTATCCGTTTTTTTGCATTCTCTTTATTCATCGCTCAGTTTGTCAGGAATAACACTTTTATTACGATAAATATAAATATTTTGGTTGTCATTGATCGGATTCAGCCAGTGTAAAACTTTATCCATATAACCGGGATGGATAAGTGTTTCGAATTCCAGTCCGGGAAAGACAGAAGTCATGAACTCAACTCTTGAGTCTAAGCGTGTTTCTTCCAGAAACAGAATAAACCCCGGTTGCTGTTCCGGTTTCTTTCCCTTTTGTGTCTTCCTGAATTTTTCAAGGTCATCGTAAGCCATAACGGTTGTGTATGGTGCCCAGTTGTGCAGGTAAAATAGAGGTGGCTGCCGTAATACTGACTTGTTTACATCTTCCACGATAAAATAATTAAGGTCTTTGTATCTGCTTAAATAGACCATTGACTCGACACGTGCTTTCTTGGAATACATAGTTGAAACCGGTAGCAGCAGAATGAAGTTCAGTACCCAGAAAAACACCCATGACCCTTTATGCCATTTAGCCAGCACCGGTTTTTGATCGAGATGTTGTGTAATTTGCCTCCAGCCAATAATTCCGCCAATTATTATGAACGGAATGATGGTAACGATAAAACGTTCCTGTTTGTTGGGAAAAAAGGAATGAAACAGCAAAAAGAGCAGGGAAGGAAAGAAAATGAGGAGTGTTTTCTTCCAGCTTCTAAAATATCCTGTAAACAGATAGATACTCACAGGAGGTATCAGCAAACCTAAAATTACCGTAAGATAAAAATACCAGGGTGCCGTAAGGTATTCATGTGCATGGTGCAGGTTGTAATTAACGTAACCAATAAGCTGGACAAATGGTTTATGCCATACGAGGTAATCAATACCGCCCTGGAAGAGGATGATCGATAGCAAGACTCCTGTGGCAACAAGCAATGTTCCTTTCCATTTTTTCTGATAAAGCAAAACAAGCCCGACACCTCCGGTAAACAGTAAGGTTTGAAACCTGATATTGAATGCCAGACCGAAAAGAATGCCAATCCATATCCATTGCCAGTTCTTGTTATGCTCTTTATTGCGCATGATCTGCCATACACCCGCGATCAGTAGAGGAATGGTAACATATTCGACCAGGTTGCGGACACTCAGGACAGGGAATAACCATAAAACGGCTAACAGCCACCCGACCATTTTGGCAGACTGATTTCCATCGAGTCGCCGGGCGATTTTATAGCCCCCCGAGATAATGAGCAGCGACCACAAAGCATGCAATAGTCTGACAACATACATCTTGCCTTGCGGACTGGTGATTTGGAGTAACTCCAGCAAGCGGAAAAGCAGGTAGTGAAACCCCACATAAAAGAAACTGAATCCTTTGGGTGTGTTTATCCCCTGAGCATCAGGAAGCCAGCCGTAATAATCAGTGCCGTCAACCCACGACTGGGCTATTTCAACGATCAGAAACTGGTCGTCAACCCAACCATAGCCTTTGGAAAAAATAACCGCCAGTAACCTGAAAAAAAATCCGGCAAGCAGGATTGTTTTAAGAGGATATTCCGCGTAGTATATTTTTAATTTATCAACCAATGTCTGTCATTATTTAATAAATCTTCCATTCAATCATTCAATCATTCTCTCATTCCCTCATTCCCTCATTCCCTCATTCTCCCATTTAACTCCTGTTAAACGGCATAGTCATACAGCGGGCGCCGCCGCCGCCGCGCGATAATTCATTACCTTCGATGGTTACTACCACTTTTTTGTACGCTGCAAGGTCTTCCTTCCCTTTAACAATATCTTTGGCTCTGATTATTTCAAACCCTTCATTACTCAACGCTTCAATAGTATGTGTGTTGCGCCGGTAGCCGATCACTTTTCCGGGTTCCAGTGCCACAAAATTGGCGCCGCTCTGCCATTGTTCGCGTTCCATAATGTAGCGATCGTTGTTGCCACCGCAAAGTATGGGTTTCAGGCTCATACCAAGTTCTTCCAACGCAGACAGAATGTTTTTCTTTTCTGTAATGGAAGTCACTTTGTTCCCGTCAACGGTGATCATAATGGTAAGATAACGCGATGCTCTGAATAACAGCGGCTCAAAGATCATGCAATGCGCTTCATCAAGCATGGTAAACGTCATGTCGAGATGAATGAACGATTCCGGTTTGTACGGAAGTTCCTGAACGATTATGTACTGTTTTCCGGGCTTTTCCTTTAAATATTCAATCATGCAATCAATGCCTTCTGTGGTTGTCCGCGATCCTGTTCCGATCAGCAGAATATCTTCTCTGGCCACAATTACATCACCTCCTTCTATACTGGCCTTTCCTGTTAAATCATATTTTTCGATCGGATTTACCGTGCGTGTATCGAAAACCGGGTGGTGGTTGAAAATGGAATCCATAATAATAGCCTCCCTGTCCCGCACCCCGTTGGCCATTTTACTGATAATCACATCGTTTCCAAACGAGAAAGAAGCGTCTCTCGTAAAAAAGAAATTAGGCAGAGGATTGATACAATACCGTTCGTCATCCAGATAGCGTGTCAGGTTGTCTTTTTTCATTTCCACACCTTCAATAAGCTGACGCGCAAGATCTTCATCCCTGATCTGTTCAATATACTGGCAAACTTCTTTCTCATCCTGGTGTTCATGCTGGCAGATTTTAACCATCAACTCGTGTTTGATGTGCTCATAATGAAGAATATCGGTCAGGAGTTCCCTGACTTCGAAAACCTGCGCATGTTCTTGAAGTACACCCAGAAAATTATAGTATTCCGGCAATGCTACCGACAGGTTAAGTATATCACTGTACAACGCACGTTCGGCATTCTCCGGAGTCATGTTTTCTACTTCCTGACCCGGAATGTGCACGATCACACCGTTCAGTTTACCGATTTCGGAAGTAACATTGATATCTATGGGATTCATGTATTTCGTTTTTAAGATTAACCGATTTGTAATGTCCTTACAGGAAATGCAAAACTATTCATTTTCAGGAGTCGGGTCAATGTATTCGTAGGTATTCCCTAAATATTCCAGATATTTCATAAAATCGCTGTACAACAGCACCAGGCTGGCTGTATTGTCATTGGGATGAAAACTGATTTTATCAGCTGTTTTCAGTTGTTGGTCGAGAAACAGGTAAACATGATGTTCTGCATCATTGATCAGGCCGAAGGGTGATACCGACCCCGGTTTCACGCCCAGGTATTTCATTAACCTTTTTTCCGAACCAAATGTCAGTTTGCCCTGCCGGAGTTTTTTTTCAAGGCTCCTCAGGTTGAACGGTGTTGTATCCTTAATAATCACAAGGTAATGCCTGTTGCCTTTATGGTTTCTGAAGAACAGGTTTTTGCAGTGCATAGCGTCAATATCCTTCCAGTATTTCAGGGCGATCTCAATGGTGTCGAGTGGGGGATGTTCATATACTTCGAACGGGATGCCCAGCTTTTCCAGGACATGGTAAACTTTCAAGCGATTTTCGTTCATAAGCTGGTTATTGTATGATCAATTTTTTTGTTTTTATAAAGTGGTCATTTGCCAGGCGTATCAGGTAAACTCCTTTAGGTATTTGATGCAAATCCAAATACAGCGTGTGTTGTCCTTTCGTTATGATTTTCGTTTCCTCGTTAAGCAGTTGTCCGCTGATATCGGTCAGAGAAATGTGAACAGTACCATGTATCAACTCATTAAAAGTTACAACTACACGGCCGGTTGTCACCGGGTTCGGATAAATTCTGAAATCAAAATCTTCTTGTATATTACTGCCTATAGAAGTAAGTATCGTGTCATTGTAAAAAATATAATTTCCTTTCGTTCCATCCCAGTTTGTTACAACAATGTCACCCTTTCTGCTGTATTTGTAAAGAATTAGTACTGAAACATCAGGTGAGACCAACTCCCTGCTCAACGATAACCAGTTCTTTCCCGGAACATAGCAGTATTGTTCAGGCCCGATACCCACATCGGACACTAAAACTTGAACAACCGACTCAATAGGATGACTCAGGTAAAACAAGGAATTATATTGTTCATCAACCTGAAAGATTTCTGCAAGTTCCTCCATACCGTCCTGGTTCAGGTCGGCTATCTGAATAGCTTCTACTACGGATGATGTCTGAGAAGTGTATGCCGGAAGATCGTCAAAGTTCTCTTCATTTCCCAGATGAATATTTAACGGAAGCCACCAGCCACCGTAAATCAGATCGGTCAGTCCGTCCAGATCAACATCATGTAACAGTATTCCGGACCAGTAACCCGCAACTTGTGACGACCAGACGGCTTCGCTTGCAGGGGGCACCTCATCGTCGAATGTATAGAGCTTTATTTTCCCATCGCCACCCAACTGGTTGTTTCCCGAAAACACCACTCCGGTCGTTTTTTGTTCGCCGATCTTTCCGATATCCAGCGAATTCATAAATACCGGATTTTCTGACGACTCCCAGCTGGCTGTATTACTGATCTCCCCGGAATTGTCGGCCAGAAACAGGTAGTTAGGGCCTCTTTCATTAGCAAATACAACATCCAGTTTTCCGTTTCCGTCCACATCGCCAAAATCGACGTCCAGCGTACTAAATGAAACAGAGGTTGTCCACCCGGGTGTTTGTGAAAACACACCATCGTTGTTATAAAATATTTTTCCCTGATCGTATATTTCATTGTACGATTCTCCTGCAGCTACGGCAATATCAAGGTCTCCGTCTCCGTCTGCATCGCCCATGGCGCACGAAAAAGTATAAAAGTCGTTTGACTCGAAGGAAGGTGTGTCTTCCAGTACTCCTGCATTGTTGAAATAGATTTTTAGTTTGCCCGGTGAACCGAATCCGGCAGTACCTATGTACACAGATACGGCTACGTCCGGCCACCCATCTGCATTCAAATCACCAACGGCAAGGTGTCCATGATAATCAATATCCTGCGACTGCCAGTCGGGAACAGAACCGAAACTGCCATCGCCCCGGTTATAATAAACGACCAGAGATTGCCGTTGCATATCGTTCCCATTAGCTACAATGATGTCTTTCCAGCCATCGCCGTTGATATCGGCCAGGCCGAGACCGGTTGCCACATGTCCCGAAGGTGTCGATTCCCAGTCGGGAACAACAGGGTAGGGGATGTTTTGTGTAAAACCCTGAAGGGCAGGGAGAATGATGAAGCAATAAAGTATGAGTTTTTTCATAAAATGAACATTTGGAAAATGAAAAACTCATTAAAAATACGCAATTATTCCACCCAGTCGGCAATAAACAGGTTCGTATTATGCGTACCTCCGTTGTTTCTGTTGGAAGAGAAGATCAGCTTTTTACCATCGTATGAGAACATGGGAAAAGCATCAAATACAGGGTCAAAAGTGATTTGCTCCAGCCCGGTACCATCAATGTTGATCATGAAAAGGTTGAACTCGTAGCCTCGTTCTCCGGCATGGTTGGAGCTGAAAATCACCTTCTTGCCCGAAGGATGGAAAAACGGTGCCCAGTTGGCTTTTCCCAGGTGGGTTATTTGTGTTAACTCGCTTCCGTCTACATTGCAAATGTAAAGTTCCATGTTTGTTGGTTTCACAAGCCCTTCCTCAAGCAGCTCCTTGTATTCCTTAATGTCTTCTTCTGTTTTGGGCCTCGATGACCTGAAGATCAGTTTGGAACCATCGGGTGAGAAGAATGCTCCCCCGTCATACCCCAGTTCAAAGGTGATCTGCTGTATGTTGCTCCCGTCCATGTTGCAGGTGTACAATTCGAGATCGCCCGTACGATCCGAAGTAAATACAATCTTATCCCCCAGAGGCGAAACAGTAGCTTCAGCATCATATCCGGGGCTGCTGATCAGCGTGTCTAAAATATTTCCGTTTAAATCGGCTATATAAATATCAAAATCAGCATAAATGGGCCAGACATATTTTCCATCTTCACGGCGTTTGGGTTCCGGCGGGCATGCATCGCCACCCGAACGGGTTGATGCATATAAAACAGTGGTGTCTCCCGGCATAAAAAACGAACAGGTTGTCCGGCCCAAGCCGTTGCTGATCAATTGTGGTATATGATCAAACATATCGTTGTCGGCAAAAGGAAAATAATATATCTGGTCGCAGGGAGCGTTCCATTCCGTATTTTTTGCCTGGAAAACAATCATGCTGTTGTCGAAGCTGAAATAGGCTTCTGCATTATCACCACCATCGGTGAGTTGCTTCATATTTTTAAGGTGGCTTTCCTGCGGATAGAGAATAGTAGTATCCGCTTCTTTTGCTGCAACTTCATGTTGCTGTTTTTTTTCATTCTGTCCGTTGCAGGCAATCAGCAGAGTTAATGCCAGAAATGAGCCCGCTTTAATGATGTTTGTGTAGGTCATATATTAAATGTTCATATGGTTCATAAAGTCAACAAATCTACTAAGAATTCTTATAGTAAAATGCTGTTTAACAAATGATGCGCTACCTGATCGATCGCCGGATCGGGGACCGTTTTATTTACACATCTTGTTAACACGAATTTGTTAACATTATTAACACAATTTATGACCGTTTTATGTGGATATTTTTTGTAAATTCGTATTTTTGCAAGCTTATATCTAAGGTATTAATTAAGAAGCAGTTATATAGAATGGAAAGAGAATTTGAAGGTGATAGAATTATAAAAGTAAATATTGAAAATCAGATGAAGTCGGCCTACATCGATTATTCGATGTCGGTAATCGTTTCGCGGGCACTTCCTGATGTGAGAGACGGACTCAAACCGGTACACCGTAGGGTGCTTTTCGGTATGCATGAATTAGGCGTTTTTTCGAACCGGCCATATAAAAAATCAGCAAGAATAGTTGGTGAGGTATTAGGAAAGTATCACCCACATGGCGATACTTCCGTGTATGATTCCATGGTGCGTATGGCGCAGGAATGGTCTTTACGCTATCCCTTGGTTGAAGGGCAGGGTAACTATGGCTCAATTGACGGCGATAATCCGGCGGCAATGCGTTATACAGAAGCCAGGCTAAGGAAAATTGCCGAAGAAATGCTGGTGGATATTGACAAAGAAACAGTTGATCACCGGCTGAACTTTGACGACACCTTATATGAGCCAACGGTTTTGCCAACGCAAATTCCAAACCTGTTAATTAACGGGGCTTCCGGGATAGCCGTGGGTATGGCAACAAACATGGCCCCGCATAACCTTTCACAGGTAATTGACGGCACCATCGCCTACATTGAAAACCGTGACATAGAAATGAGTGAGCTGATCCAGCTCGTCCAGGCGCCCGATTTTCCTACGGGAGGTATTATATATGGATATGAGGGGGTAGTAAATGCTTTTGAGAATGGCAGGGGACGAGTTGTTATGAGGGGCGAAGCCATTATTGAAGAAAATAGTCATGGAAAAGAACAGATTATCGTTACCTCCATACCTTACATGGTGAATAAGGCGGAAATGATCCGTAAGACAGCCGACCTGGTAAATGATAAAAAAATTGATGGTATTTCCGATATACGTGACGAGTCGGACAGAAACGGTCTGCGGATCGTTTATGACCTGAAGCGGGATGCCATTCCGAATATTGTGCTGAATAAGTTGTACCAGATGACCCAGTTGCAAAGTTCATTCAGTGTGAATAATGTGGCATTGGTTAACGGAAGACCCAGGACACTGAACCTGAAAGAGTTAATTCATTATTTTGTCGAGCACCGCCACGAAGTTGTCGTACGCCGTACGGAATATGAATTGAAAGAAGCGGAAAGAAAAGCACATATTCTTGAAGGATTGCTGATCGCACTCGATAACCTGGATGCCGTAATCGCACTGATCAGGGCATCGAAGACGCCGGAAGAAGCACGGCAGGGATTGATGGATACCTTCCAGCTGACAGAGATTCAGGCAAGAGCCATTCTGGATATGAGACTCCAAAAGCTTACGGGCCTGGAGCGGGAGAAAATTAAGTCGGACTATGAAGAGTTGCAGAAACTAATCGCTTCATTAAAGGAATTGCTGGGCGATGAAGACAGAAGGATGCAGGTGATCAAAGACGAATTGTTGATGATCAAAGAAAAATATGGTGATGAGAGAAGGTCGAAAGTTGTTTATACAGCCGAAGATATTTCGATGGAAGATATTATTCCGGATGAAAAAGTGGTGATCACCATTTCCCATATGGGTTATATCAAACGCACACCACTTACTGAGTACAGGCAGCAGAGAAGGGGAGGACGTGGTTCACGCGGAAGTACTACACGTAATGAAGACTTCCTGGAACATTTGTTCATAGCTACTAACCATAATTACATGCTTTTCTTTACAGAGAAAGGTAAAGTGTTCTGGATGAGGGTGTTCGAAATACCAGAAGGGACGAAAACATCGAAAGGAAGAGCTATCCAGAATCTGATCAATATTGATCCGGAGGATACGGTGAAAGCGTATATCAATGTAAAAGATCTGAAAGATAAGGAGTATATAAACAACAACTTTATTATACTGGCCACAAAAGGAGGTACGATCAAGAAAACAACCCTGGAGGCTTACTCAAGGCCGCGCCAGAACGGCATTATAGCCATCAATATTCGCGAAGGAGACGAACTGCTGGCAGCCCGACTGACCAACGGATCGAATGATGTAATCCTTGCAAAACGTTCGGGCAGAGCTATTCGTTTTAACGAAGCAAACGTCAGGCCGATGGGCCGGGGTGCTTCAGGAGTAAGAGGGGTTCGACTGGAAGGGAAGGATGATGAAGTAATTGGTATGATCTGTATTGAAGATGCAGAGAAAACGATACTTGTTGTGTCGGAGAAAGGATATGGAAAACGCTCGGAGATAGATAATTATAGAATTACAAACAGGGGAGGAAAGGGCGTGAAAACCATAAATATTACGGAAAAGACAGGTGCCTTGATCGCCATTAAGGAAGTAACGAATTTTGATCAACTGATGATCATTAACAAATCGGGAATTGCTATCCGGATGGGCATGGAAGATGTACGGGTGATGGGCAGGGCCACACAGGGTGTCCGGCTGATCAGGATTGAAGAGGGAGATGAGATAGCAGCCGTGGCCAAAATTGAACTCGAAGAAGGAGAAGATGTGGATATGGATGCCGAAAATGAAGAAGGAATGGAAGGGCAGGAGTTAGAGGATAATGAATCAGAACAGAGTGCTGACGAATAAAGCATGTTGAAGGCCAGACTATAAGCTGGCAATATTTAGAACCTTTTTAAATATATATAGTCTGGCACAATAATGGTTATTGCTATATTTGCTGACAAATTAAAACCTTTAATAAATGAAAAGAACATTAATCTTAGTTGGACTTAGTTTGCTGATAAGTCTCGGTAGTTATGCACAGAAAAATAAAAGAACAAGTGCATACATGTACAATAAAAACGGTGAGTACAAAAAGGCCAAAGAAGCTATTGATGAAGCCTGTAAGCATGAGAAAACCGTTAATGATCCCAAAACATGGCTTTCTGCCGGGCAAATTTATTACAATATTGCAGCACAACCCGGTGTAGCTGACTTGCTTAGCGAACCTGATGCCGCTATGAAATCGTACGAGGCTCTTAAAAAAGCCAAAGAATTAGATGTTAAAGGAACATATAAAGATGAAATTTCCGTTTACCTCGCAAATCTTACCAATCAGTTTTATGTAAAAGGGGGAACTGCCTTTAAGAACAGTGACTTTGCAGAAGCAATAGAAGATTTTAAGATTGCTTATGATATTGCTGAAATGAACGGTAAGATGGATACCGTTGCCGCTTTCAACGTAGGAATGGCCGGTGTATATGGTGACGACCCGGCATCTGCTGCCGAATACCTGGAAAAATGTGTGGATGCAAACTTTGACGATCCGCGTGTTTATATTTATTACAACAGGGCTGTAAAGAAATTGGGAGATACTGTACGTTCTATGGAGATCATCCAGGCTGGAAGAGAGCGGTTTCCGGAAGAATTGACCCTGTTGCTGGAAGAAGCCCAGCTATACCTCGAAAGAGGGGAGACTGAGAAGTTACAGGCCAGTTTGCTTAAGGCAGTTGAACAGGACCCAAATAACGCCAATCTTTTCTTCTTGTTAGGAAAGACTTATGACGATGAAGGAAATACGGAAGAAGCCGAGAAGTATTATATGAAAGCAGCAGAAGTAAATCCTGAGTTTTTCGAAGCGTATTACAATATGGGTGCTATTTATGTGAATAAAGCAGCTGCCATTCAGTCGGAAGCAAACGATTTACCGCTTGACCAGATTGATAAATACAACGAACTGACGGAAAAGGCAAACGAAAGCCTGGCAAAGGCTGTTCCGTTCCTGGAAAAATCACTGGAAATTAATCCGGAAGATGGTCCGACAATTGCTGCTTTGAAAGAAGCTTATGCACGACTGAAGATGAATGATAAACTGGATAAATTGAACAATAAGTAAAAAATTAAGAGGGAAGTAGTGTATAATT
>Ga0164310_10002232_pt1 | contig 11097 bp, 15 predicted proteins | sample GuaBasSedimGuay1_FD_121795 | JGI IMG/M metagenome (GOLD analysis project Ga0164310, IMG submission 121795) | Subseafloor sediment microbial communities from Guaymas Basin, Gulf of California, Mexico - Guay1, Core 4569-9, 0-3 cm | ecosystem: Environmental > Aquatic > Marine > Hydrothermal vents... | reverse complement strand
TCCCTTGCAGGCAGAACAACATCTCTGATGGCATACTCAATACCCATAGCCTTTTTAGATGCGTGAATCATTCCAATCACCATCGAATTTTTCATAACATTCTTGAACATCATCTCATAAAAACCTTGCCTTTCTGGGGGTGTTTTCTGTTTCTTTTCTGGTGTTATTCTGAGCCCCCTAAACATTCGGAGGGGTAGGTTTAAATCCTTCCATGACAACCTATTTTAGGTGATAGCATGGTGAGAATAGCCATAATAGGTGGTTCAGGGGTTTATGATCCAAAGCTCTTGGAGAACATTAGAGAAGAGGACGTCAAAACCCCCTACGGGAAAATAAAAGTCAAGATAGGGGAGTACAAAGGGGAAGAAATAGCATTTCTCGCGAGGCATGGGGAAAAGCACAGTGTTCCTCCTCACAAGATCAACTACAGGGCAAATATATGGGCGCTGAAGACGCTTGGCGTCGAAAGAATTTTATCAACCTCTGCGGTGGGCTCTCTAAACGAGGCAATGAAGCCCGGAGATTTTGTAATTTTGAACCAGCTCATGGACTTTACGAGTGGAAGACCCAAGACATTCTACGATGGTGAAGATTCACCTCACGAAAAGAAATTCGTTGCCCATGTGGACTTCACAGATCCCTATTGTCCCGAGCTTAGAAACGCTTTGATTAGGGCTGCAAACGAGCTCAAGTTTAAATATCATCCCATGGGAACCTATGCATGTATGGATGGCCCAAGATTTGAGACGAGAGCAGAAATTAGAGCGCTTAAGATTCTCGGTGCTGACGTCGTGGGAATGACTCAGGTTCCCGAAGCGATACTCGCAAGGGAGCTTGAGATGTGCTACTCAAGCGTGGCTATAGTTACAAACTTCGCCGCCGGGATAAGCCCCCAAAAGTTAACGCATACGGAAGTTGTGGAACTCATGGCAAAGAAGAGCGAGGAAATCAAGCTTTTACTCATGAAAGCTGTCGAGTATATTCCTAAAGAAAGGCGTTGCAGCTGCAAGGATGCCCTAAAGGGTGCCACGGGTTAGTTTGAATTTCAGAGAAATTCCCTCATTTAAATATTTTAAGGTACAATTTTTCATTGGTGATATCATGGAAGAAGTTAGAGAACTTAAAGAAGTTCTTGAGAAGGTTGAGGCAAAGATACTGGCAGCCGGGAAGATGTATGGGGCAATGAACTTCGTGGTCTGGATGAACGTCATGCTGCTCTTTTACGTGCTTATGGGAATCTTTGAGCTCCCGGGATGGGGAATAGCCCTATATTGGATGGCTGGATTTGGTGGGGCATTCTGGTTCACGGGAAAGATATGGCAAAGGCTTGCAGCACTTATGAGAGCCAGTGGAAAGAAAGGAGAGGTATCCAAGTTCGGGAGCATTTTAATATTTGTCTCGTGGATATTTGGTGCAACCCTGGGATGGATTTTAATACCTTCCACATCCATAGCGGTTAGCGAGGGTGCCAGAATGGCAGTTGGCTTTCTGAGCTTTATAACGGTATCTATATTTGGAATGTGGCTGGTCTTTGCAAGATATGGCGGGATTGAAAGGGAGATGGTTCCAGCTTTTCTAATACCTGCCCTAGGAATACCTTTTGCATGGGGAATGAGTACAGGTGCCATGGTATGGGCGGGATTTGTGGTTGCTCTTGGATTCACGGTTACCATTATGTGGTACCTTTATTCGGCTTTTAAAGCGATAGGGTGATTTCATGGAAATCATGGAAAACTTGAAGGGACTGAGGAACAGTGTGCTGGGGAATCCAATAAGGCTGGGTATAATGATTTACCTGCTCCCCCGGGGAAGAGCCCTATTCAAAGAGCTTCAGGAAGCTCTGGAGCTGACACCTGGAAACCTCGATTCACACCTGAAAACGCTTGAGAGAGCAGGATATGTAAGGGAGATGAAAGTTTTCGCCGATAGACCAAGAACCATGGTGGAGATAACGGAAAAGGGAGCCGAGGAAATCGGAGAATATATAAGAAGGCTCAAAGAGATTTTAGACTTTCTCTAACTGCCAGCTGTATACCTCTTTTAATCATATCTAGGGACATTGAGGGTTTCGTCTTGTCAAGAACCTGTTCTGGAATGTATGGAACATGGATAAATCCCGCTTTGGCTTTTAACCCTTGTGATGATATGTGGTGGAGTGCGGTATACATTGCAGTGTTGCAGACATAGGTGCCCGCACTGTTGGAAATCGTTGCAGGTATCTTCTCCTCTCTAAGGGTTTTTACGATCCTTCTTATTGGAATGGTCGCAAAATAGGCTGCCGGTCCATTAAATATGAGCTCATCTTCGGGTGCATATCCGTCATTATCTCCCTTCACGGAGTCCATAACATTTATTGCAACTCGCTCCACAGTAATGTTAAATCTCCCCCCAGCCTGTCCCGTTAGGAGCACTAAATCCGGCTTTGTATCATCCATAAGTTCGGGTAATAACCTCCTAACTCTTTTAAAGCTTACAGGGAGCTGTTTCTTAACGATTCTTGCACCTTCAATCTCTTCAGGAAGCATTTTTACGGCTTCCCATGATGGGTTTATTTTTTCTTCTCCAAAAGGCTCAAAGCCTGTAATTAGAACCTTCATTCCATCACCTCCGCAAACATTTATTAGGTTAATTGAGAGGCTTTAATATGTTGGTGGTGTGGCTATGTATGATGTGATGATTATAGGAGCCGGTCCTGTTGGTAACTACCTAGCAAGCCTTCTAGCTAGCAGACTTAAGGTTTTTGTGATCGAACAAAAGGGCTCTTTTGGTGGGAAGGCATGTACGGGGATAATAGGTGCCGAAAGCTATGAAAAACTCGGACTTCCCAAGAAGGCCGTAATCAACTCATTTAGAGGAGCAAGATTCTACTCGAAAATACAGAGCTTTGAGATAGAGCGCAAAACTCCCCAGGCTTATCTGGTGGACAGGAAGATCTTGGAAAAAGAACTCGCAAGGGAAGCCATAAAAAAAGGTGCTGAATATTCACTGGAAACTCGATTTATGGGATTCAAGAATGGGCGAGCACTCCTTCAAAAACATGGTGAACTTTTTGAGGTTGAGGCTAAGTTCTATGTTGGTGCCGATGGTGTGTCCAGCAGAGTTGCAAAGGAAATTGGTGCTAGGGCTAAAGGGGAGTTTTTAGCCGGCTTTGAAATGGTAGTCGTGGGGAATTTTGAGAGGAAAGAGTTTGTAGAGGTTTGGGTGAATAAAGAACTCAATAAAGACTTCTTTTTCTGGGTTGCTCCCATAGATGAAGGTTTAGCAAGGGTGGGAACTATAGGGAAGCTTGATTCTCTTTATGCCTTCATGAAGATGAGGATGCTCAAGGAGAGCAGTGCCGTTGAGTTTAAAGCTGGAAGTGTTGGCATCGGTGTCAGGAAACCATGGGTAAAGGGGAATGTTGCGCTCGTTGGTGATGCCGCCCTCCAGCTAAAACCCCTAACAGCAGGTGGAATAGCCTACGGGATGTTCTGCGCCCATGGTTTGGCTTATGCGATAAAACAGGGCAATTTAAAGCTCTATGAGAACATCTGCAAGGACATTAAAAGGGAAATCGCTTTTGGTCTTAGAGCAAGAAAACTCTTTAGAAATCTGAATCAGGAAAAAATCGAAGATATATTTGAGATACTTGGAAGTAGGGAAGCTGTAGAAGTCATCGAGCAGACTGCAGATTTTGATGAGCATGCAAAAACAATCAAAGCCCTTTTGAAGCATCCAAAGCTCCTTGCAAAACTTCTAAAGATTTCACCAACGCTGATAAGATATCTCCTCTGAGGTGATGGGATGGAGTGGGAGATGGGTCTCCAGGAGGAATACCTCAGGCTCATAAAAGAGGGCAAGAAGAGAATTGAGGGGCGTCTGTATGACGAGAAGCGGAGGAGGATAAAAGAGGGAGACATCATAATTTTTGAGGGAAAATTGAGAGCAAAGGTTAAAGCCCTTCGCATTTATCCGTCCTTCAAGGAGATGCTGAAGAAAGAGGGAATAGAGAACGTTCTCCCGGGGGTTAAAAACATTGAGGAAGGAGTTCAAATATACAGGCAATTCTACAGCGAAGAAAGAGAGAAGAAGTATGGAGTTGTGGCGATAGAGGTGGAGCCCATCGGGTGAACGGTTATTTCAAAAGTTTCACATCAAGACCAAACTCCCCCAGGGCGCCAAAGTCGCTATCTAGGGTCACCAAAGGAAGGTCGTTTGCCAGCGCTATGGCACCTATGAAGAGGTCTCTCAGAGGCATCGGCTTTCCTTTTTCACGCAGTTTCTTATTAAGGTAAGCGGCTATCTCGGCAGATTTCCCGTCGAAGGGGAGTTCAATCAGAGAGTTCAACCAGACGAGCTCTTCCTTCCTAGGGAATCCCACCAAAACCTCGAACTTCGTTATGGCAGTTACATAGAAGGTCTTGTCTATGGAAAGCACTTCGTTTAGGATGGCCTTGTTTCCTCGGGCGATCTCTATTATCACGTTCGTATCAATGACTGCCCCCATTCCTCGAACGCCTCCTCAAGCTCTTTGAGCCTTTTCTTAGCCTCAACGTATTCCTCCTCGCTCAAAATCCCGTAGATACGTCTCAATGCCCCTGCGTTCCCTTTTCTCTCTCTTAAAAGCTCCCTAAACAGCTCGCTGAAGGATTTTTTCCCCTTAATCCGGACGAGCTCGTTGTAAACGTCGTCCGAGATTGTGATAGTCTTTACCATGGAACCACCAATGTATTGAATGCATGCATCATATTTAAGTATTATCTCGAAGGAGAACAACTAATCACGAGGATCAACGGTAGGATAGAAATTGACCCATCTGGTTTACTTTATTTTCGAACTTCTTTTGAAGACATTCTGGAAAATTATCCAGGGCTTACGAGAGGTGGCTCTTCTGAAAAGTTAAAAAGAAAGGTCAGAGATATCTATCCTTCACCCACCTTATGAAGTAATCGGGGTTTATCCCCTCGCCAAAACTCCTCTTTAAGAGCTCCTTTGGTGGATAAATCGAGCCGTATTTGTGCACTTTCTCCTTTAACCATGCTTTAATCTCATCAAATTCCCCATTTCTGACCTTTTCCCCTATGTTTATTTCCTTCTCCATGTATGATGCTATCTGGGTGGAGAGGAGCGTTCCTATTGTGTAGGTCGGGAAGTATCCTATGGTTCCATGTGACCAGTGAATGTCTTGAAGGATGCCCTCCTGATAGGTCTTTGGTCTTATGCCGAGCAAGTTTTCCATCTCCTCATTCCAGAATTCCGGAAGGTCTTTTGCTCCAACACCTTCATTTATCATCATCCTTTCGAGCTTGTATCTAAGGAGTATGTGGAGGTTATACGTAACAACATCCGCCTCTGTTCTTATGAAGTCCGGCCTCACGAGGTTAAAGTACCAGTAGATATCCTCCGGTGTGTATTCCCTTATGAACGGGAGATTCTCCTTTAGAATTGGATAGATGAGCTCTGCAAATTCCATACTCCTCCCTATAATGTTCTCCCAGAAGCGACTCTGGCTCTCATGGATTCCAAGGCTCACACCACCGGCTATGGGTGAGAACATAAACCTCTCGTCCTGCTGGAGCTCGTAAAGGGCGTGTCCAAACTCATGGACGGTGCTCAAAATGCTTCTCCTGAAGTCAAATCCTTCGTATCTTGTGGTAATTCTCACATCTCTTATCCCAAACTCTGTTGTGAATGGATGAGCCGAGACATCCAACCTGGCACGCTGTCCAAGGGGGTATCCAAAGAGTTTAAGAATTTCGAGGTTCACTTTCTCCATTGCCTTTTGGTCGTATTTTTCCTTTTCAAGAGGGTGCTCCTTTGGAACTTTTCCTTCATTGAGGATTTTATCGAGGAGGGGCTTCAACTCCTTCTCAAGCTTCTCAAAGATTTTATCCACGTCCCTTGTTGTCAGTCCCTCTTCGAAGAGATCTAGAAGAGCATCATAAGGATACTCCTCGTAACCGAGATAATCCGCGGCTTTCCTTGCGAGTTCGATGTTTTTGTCGAGCCACGGCTCAAAGAGGGAGTAGTCATTTTTAGCCTTGGCTTCAGTCCATGCTGCCGTTGCCCTGCTGCTTACCTCACTCATTTCCCTGACAAATTCGGGAGGAAAAGCCCTTGCTATCTTCAGGCTTCTGTTTAAAACCCTAACGACACCGCTTTCATATTCATTGAGTTCTTCCCCACCTGCTCTCTCTATGAGCTCAACAAACCTGGGTTCGAGCATGAAGCTCTGACTTAAAACGGAGAGCTCTCCCTGGGCAACGGAGCGCTCCATTATGCCCTCTTTGGGCATGTTAACCTCCATATCCCATCCCAAAACGCTCTGGGCGTGTCCAAGTGCCCAAATCTTCCGGTAGTGGCTTAATATTTCCTTAATCGTTTCGTTCTGGAAAACCTCTTCTGCCATTTTAATCACCTGCTTTTTAATCGGCTCCGACCTTTTAATATCTTTCGATGCATATCTAAGCGGAAAAAGGAGGTAGAAACGAATTACTCACGCTCATTTTGGCGCCCCGGCGGGGATTCGAACCCCGGATCTCAAGGTCCGCAGCCTTGCGCCCTATCCAGACTAGGCCACCGGGGCATCAAAAGGTGAATGTAAACTTCAGCTTATAAATCTTGTCATGCTGCTGACCGTTGTAAAAAGGTTTATAATTGGGTCTGCCCTAGAGAGTTGGGGATTGGAATGGACGACAGAACTCTTAGAACCATAGAGGAAAGCATAATCACCCTACTCATAGCGTGGCTCTCATATCTCTTCATATATCAAAACTACCTTCTCTACAGGTGGCACAGGGGCTTACCGCTACCATCAAGGATACCTGCTCTTCTTGGAGGGGTGGCATTTGGGGCATTATACGCCATGTACGCAGCCAGAAAGTTTGAAAGAGAGCTTGAAGAAAAAGAAGATTAAATTAAAAATTTAAATTTAAAATCTAAGTCCGAATCCAAGTCTAAATCTGAAGCTCATTTATGTGCTCCAAGACCTTCACCATGAGCTCAACGCCCGCATCGACGTCCCTTTCATCGACAACTTCCGCATTTGAGTGTATGTACCTGGATGGAACGCTAATAGCTCCGGTTGGAACACCACTCTTGTTCAAATGAATCGCTCCCGCATCTGTTCCTCCCCCGAGGAGAATATCCCATTGATAGGGGATTTCATATTTCTTGGCAAGCTCTTCCATCCACCTGACAATTGTGGGATGGCATATAACCGAGCGATCCATTATCTTTATTGCAGTTCCCTTTCCCAACTGGGTAACATGCTTGTGCTCTGGAGTTCCAGGAACATCAGCCGCAATGGTAACATCAATCGCAAAGCCATAATCGGGCTCAATTCCAAAAGCGGAAACCTTTGCTCCCCTCAATCCAACCTCCTCTTGAACCGTTGCCACGAAATAGATATCAGCGTTAGTATCTTTGAGCTTTCTAGCCGCTTCAACTAATGTATAAATTGCTATTCTATCATCGAAGGCTATACTAACAAGACGGTGTTTCCCAAGGCGCTCAAGCTTTCCATCCCATGTGATTATGGTTCCGATCTTAGCTCCCATCTCTTCGGCTTCTTCCTTGCTCTCGGCACCAATGTCAATGAAAACCTGATCCCAAGTTGGAGCCTTACTTCTCTCCTCCGGTTTCTGAATATGTGGTGGGACAGATCCGCCAACACCGTAGATGTATTTGTTCTTTCCAATCCAGACCTTAAAGCGTTGGGCTATTAATGTTCTGGGGTCAACGCCACCGACGGGTGCAACCCTTAAAAAGCCGTTCTTTTCGATGTGAGTTACCATAAGACCTATTTGATCCATGTGTGCTGCGAGCATTACCTTTGGACCATCGCCCTTTTTGTGAGCTATCACGTTTCCGAGCTTGTCAACCTTTATTTCGTCAACATAATCCTTAAATGCTGCTATAACGACATCTTTAACTCCTAAAAACTCATATCCAGAGACACCTGGTGCCTCGACAATTTTCTTCAAAAGTTCGTAGTCCACCATTTCAACCACCTCAATCGTTTAGATATCCATCTTAATGTTGGGCGAGGGATATTTAAAGTTTTAGGTGGAGCTAGAGAGGGGATTGATGTGAAGAGCATATTAAAGCTTGAAATCTTGGAATGCACTTTCCTCAAACGGCTCAACCGATTTGTAGGGTTAGTTGATATAAACGGTGATATTAAAAAGGCTTTGATAACAAACACGGGCCGTCTGGAAGAGTTCATGATTGAGGGTAGAAGGGCTTTTTGTATTCCGAAGAGCGGAGGAAAGACGGAATTTGTTCTGCTGGGATTTCTTGAAAAAAATGGGAGGATAGCAATAATTGATACTAGAACACAGACTAAAGCATTTGAAAAAGCTATAGAACTAGGCTTAATTTCGTGGCTTGAAGGATGTTCAATCAAAAAGAAGGAGGTTAAAATTGGAAACTCCCGTCTCGATTACATCTTTAAGTGTCCAGATACGGAGATTTATGCTGAAATGAAGAGTGCTGTTCTCCGAGAGGGCAATTATGCTATGTATCCCGACTGTCCAAGTGCTAGGGGACGGAAGCATATAAAGGAGCTTATAAAGTTAAAAGAAGAAGGAAATAAATCCATGATTTTTTTCATAGGAGCCCTTCCGGGTGTTGAAAAGTTCAAGCCCTACGAAGAAGGTGATGCTGAGATAGCAAGACTCTTGAGAGAAGCAAGAGAGAAAGGAGTTGAAATAAGAGCTTTGAGCATCTCTATGCTCCAAAATGGTGAAATAGTTCTGGAAAATGATGATTTAGAGGTTGAGGTTTAGTGGTGCTTGTAAAGAAAATAGGGCTGGATTCATCGGCGAGGGTAGCCTTTCAGAGTCATGCGCATACGGATCACTTCGTTAGTGGGGACATGATTGTATCCACGAAAGCTACAAAGTTTTTGAGCCACCTCCGAAAGGGTGGCTTCTATAAGGTTTATCCCTTTGGGAAAAGATTTTACATTGGAGATTACAGAGCAAGACTCCTTCCTGCGGGGCACATGCTCGGCTCTGCTCAAATCTACATTGAGTTTGACGAGTTTTCCCTTTTGTACACCGGAGATGTAAAATGGTTTAAGCTTCGCACCGCTGAAAAAAGTCGATTTAAAAAAGCCGATGTTTTAGTAATCGAAGCTACATTTGGGGTTCCTCATTTCAGCTTTCCATCACCTAAGGAGGCTGAGAAGAAGTTAATCGCGTTTATCGAAGAGGCTTTGGATAGGAGAAAGACGCCCACTCTATATGCCAATCAAATGGGAAAGGCACAGGAGATTCTTAAGATCCTCGATGTGCACGGTTATGCCGTTAAAGCTTCGCGTGAGATTATTAAAGTTGCCAGAGTTTATGAAAAGTTTGGGATTGATTTCCACAATATCGATAGGGATGGAGAGGTGGTTTTGAGAGGCTTTACGAGTGTGAAGCCTGAAAATGGTTTACATCGTTCTGAGCTCTTTGTTTCGGGTTTTGGGAGCTTAAAGCTTAGCAATCATGCAGATTTCTGGGAGCTGATGAGAATTGTGGAGAATGTCAAGCCTGAGGTAATTTTCACGGTCTACGGCTATGCGGAAGAATTTGCAAGGATTTTAAGGGGGTTGGGATACGATGCTCATCCTGTGGATGAAAGAGAGGAGTTATTTTCAAAAAGCTAGAACTTTTTAAAGCTCTTTTTTGCACAAAGGAGATGTTCATGAAGATTAACTTAGAAGAGCGAAAAGTTTTGAAGATTGAGCTCAAAAAGGGATGGCCTCTAGAGCCATTCTATCTCCACTTTTTCTTTGACGCTTCTGAATTCCTCATCTCCGGTCAGCAGTTTGGCGTTCAAATCTACCGCTGTCGCCACCGCAAAAGCATCGGCATAACTCAGCTTATGGAATGCTTTTATCCTCCCGGCCAAAAGAGCTATCCGCTCATCAACAGCCACAAATTTAACTGGCTCTCTCTTAAGGAGTGCAACTACAAAATCAGCTACCTCCACCCCTTTTCTGCGGGTTAAAATATAGTAAACTTCCCCGAGATTAACCGTGCTCATATAGAGACTGACGCTCCCTTCACGTGCTCTCTCCAGGTATTTTTCCACTTTTTCTGCACCCTTTTCGTCGGCCAGGTAAGCGAGAATTGCATAGCTGTCCAGGACAATTCTCATTTTTTAGCCTCCAGTTCTGCTTCCTCTTTCCTCGCTTCATCCAGAATCTCTTTAATTGATTTATCAAACGTTACCAGCCCTCTGAGCTTGGTTCCTTTCTTTATGGGCACTAAAATAAGCTCATTACCCATCTCAATTATCTCAACTTCATCGCCGGGTTCAATTCCAAACCTCTCACGGATTGACTTTGGTAAGACAAGCTGCCCCTTCGAGGAGACTTTTACAGTTACCATCTTACATTCACCCAAATATTCTTACACATATGACCTTAAAAATATTGTGAGGGTTATTCCCATACTGTCAGGATAACCACAACTTGACAAAGGGGTGGTTTTAACCTCTTTTACAGGCTTTATCCTAAAGTTTCTCCTCATCCTAACAGTGCCGTTATTCCTCCAGCTCCACTCCATACACTTTTTTCGGGTTCTCTATGTGAATTTTATGAACGTCTTCCTCTGTGAAGATGCCCATTTGTAAAAATGCTTTCGTTCTCTTTGGGACGGTTTTTGGGCCGAGAACCGCTCCGGGTCTTCTCTTATCATCGATGTAGTCCGTTTCCATTAAAAAGCGGTTGCCCTGGGAGATAGCCTCTTTTATTGTACTTTTGCTCGCTATTATGGATGGAAAAACTCCCACCTCCTCGGCTATCTTGACGAGCGGCGGTGAAAAATGTTTGACTACACGGTAGGGCTTTATTCCAACTTCTTTCACAATATTGCCTAGCTCCCTAAACTTTTCCTCGTTGAAGCTCTCCGTGTGCAGCTGGACAGCACAGTCCGCTTCCTTTGCAAGTGCCATGCCATATTTCATTAGATCTATGCTGGCTTCCCATACTTCCTCACTAACTTCATAGTGGGGTCTTCCAATCTCTCCAATTGCTATGGCTTTTTGTTCTAGGCAGAGTCTCTGGGCATATTCAAGAGCTTTCATGACCTCACACTTTGCATATTCAAGGCCTTTTTTCTCGGC
>Ga0164310_10002231_pt1 | contig 11098 bp, 7 predicted proteins | sample GuaBasSedimGuay1_FD_121795 | JGI IMG/M metagenome (GOLD analysis project Ga0164310, IMG submission 121795) | Subseafloor sediment microbial communities from Guaymas Basin, Gulf of California, Mexico - Guay1, Core 4569-9, 0-3 cm | ecosystem: Environmental > Aquatic > Marine > Hydrothermal vents >... | reverse complement strand
GTCGTCAGGTTGCAGGGGAAATTGCTCCCCAGGATTTGCTTTTGCCTCCAATATCTGGCGAAGGTCGATGGTTATACACTTTCTTGTCTTTCCATCCTCTTCGAACCTGATCACCTCCACACCAGTCAACTGGGCGTCGCTTCGCAATCCGCCTGCCAGTTCAAGCAGCTCCTTAAGTCCCTCGCCAGGCTTAAACTCATACTCTCCCGGGGAATTTACCGGCCCCAGGATGGCCACTGACTCTCTTCGGAAGGGGATGTATATCACATCTCCCATTTTCACATAAGGGTTAGCTTTCAAGTCTCCGAGTCTCAAAAAGCGCTCCAGGTCTACCGTGAGTACCTCACCGTCCCGCCGATATATCCTGATATTCCTTCTGGAGGCGCCGCTGGCAAGTCCTTTTGCCCTTTCGATCACATCAAATGCCCGATCTGTGGCAAAGGCAGTGTAACTGCCTGGTGCCCCAACCCGCCCGGCGACAAAGAGCCGAAATTTTCGCAGATTGCTTAACTCAACCGACACATCCACATTGGGGTAGCGTTCCTTCACCCTCTGGACAATTCGCTCTTTGGCTTCGGCCAAGGTCATCCCACAGACTGCTATTGGGCCCACATAAGGGACAAGCAACTTACCCTCCGGGTTAACAGCCAATATCTGGGGTGTATCCAGTTGTCCCCACAGGTAAATAGTAAATTCATCTCCCGGACCTATGGTATACTCCGCCGGATCAATCTCTTTATCGAAAGCTGTCTTCTCCTCTGGGACTTTTGGAACCGGAATCCCCACCGGGATTGTGGGTTCTTCTTCCTCTGCTACCCCCAGTGGCGTAATCTTAGGACCCTTAACCTCCTCTCTTCCCTTTTTGCTTCTGCCCAGGAGTTCGTCGAGGGTCTGCGAAACCCCGGGGGAGCAAACCATAAGCACAACAACCGCAGACAATAAGAGCATATCAAATCTCTTCTGCATCTCAATCACCTCTCAGTTTATGTGATTTATGAGAAACTATTTGTAATTGTTTAACAGAAACATATCAAAGTACTCTGAAATCGCTCCTGGCTCTCCAGTCTCTTCTGTTCCTTAGCTGAATAGGCGCTGTTCTCACTATTGTTTTTCGTCTTATGTTTGCAACAGATGCACCCCTAGCAGCGGGGATGTCAACAGCCTATTTCTACCGGTCTCCCACCCTGATCCATAGATTGTTGGGCAGCCTCCAGGACTCGCACCACCCGCAATCCGTCCTGCCCGTCGCTGCGGGGCGGCCTTCGTCGTGCTATGCAATCCAAAAAATGCTGACATTCTATCCTCAGAGGCTCGGACATCCTCACCCTGGGGATGATAACATCCCCCACTCTTAAACTCAGGGCCTCTCCGTAAGTCTCATAGTCAAAAACCTGGTCTACCCCCTTATCATAGAGCCTGATCATCTCCGCAGATTGTGTGTCATCAAACACCGCCATCTTTTTACTCCCCACTACGGTGAGCTTCCTGATTTTGTGAGGGTCTAACCAACTGACGTGGATATGGGCCATTATGCGATCACAGAAATGGAGGGTTAGAAAGGTTACGTCTTCCACGCCCACCTGGAGGTAATACTGCCCTACTGCTGCTACCCGTTTGGGTTCTTCTCCTAACAGATAAAGGGCCATGGAGATGTCATGAGGGGCGAAACTCCACAAGGCATTCTCATCCTTGCGGATTTTGCCCAAGTTGACGCGAGTCGAATAGATGTAGTAAACTTCTCCCAGTTGACCTTCATCGATATACTGCTTCAACTGCACTAAGGCCGGGTGGTATTCCATCAGATGTCCAACCATCAGGATTCTTCCCTGCCGCTCTGCTGTATCCACAAGATCTTCAGCATCTTTTAAGCTGAGAGTCAGCGGTTTCTCCACGAAGACATCTTTACCGACTTGTAAGGCCTGCTTGGCTAATCTATAGTGTGTGGGAGCAGGGGTGGCGACGACCACTGCTTGGACCTCTGGGTTCTTAATCACCTCTAAGGGGTCTGGAGAGACCCTGATGTGAGGGTAGGTGTTTTCCACCCTCTCTAAGACGCCTGAGTCAAGATCCGAGCAAGCTACCACCTGGCAGTCGCCCAGGGTGGCGAAATTCCGCAACAAGTTCTTGCCCCAGGCCCCTACACCAATCTGGCCAATCCTTATCATATCCCCTCCCTATCCGTTAGTGCACTGCCATACTGTTTCTCATAGTATCGGCGGAACTCCCCACTTTTTATCTTGCGCCACCATTCTTGATTACCCTGATACCAGCGGATGGTCTCTTCCAAGGCTGTCTCAAATTCGTAGCGCGGCCGCCAGCCCAGTGACCTGATTTTGGAGCAATCCAGAGAGTAACGCCGGTCGTGTCCAGGGCGATCTTTCACAAACTGGATGAGGGAACGAGGCCTGTTCAAAGTCCTCAGAATCAGCTCTGTGACCTCCAGGTTGGTCCGCCCCCCTCCTGTGCCAATGTTGTAAATCTCACCCATCTGCCCACGATGCAACACCAGGTCCAAGGCCTCACAGTTGTCAAGGACGTATAGCCAATCCCTTACATTCAACCCATCTCCGTAGAGGGGCAGTGGTTGACCGTCAATGGCGTTGGTAATAAACAGAGGAATCAGTTTTTCTGGATATTGAAAAGGCCCAAAGTTATTAGAACTGCGAGTCACCACCACAGGCAATCCCCAGGTGACAAAATAGGAGAGGGCCAGAAGATCTGCCCCTGCCTTGCTGGCCGAATAAGGACTGCTGGGACTTAGACGGTCCGCCTCAGAGAAAGACCCTTCAGGACAACTTCCGTAAACCTCGTCTGTGCCCACCTGCACATACCGCTCGATGCCGAATCTGCGTACTGCCTCCAAAAGCACATAGGTGCCGTAAACATCGGTCTGGATGAAGCTACCCGGATTCAGGATAGACCTGTCCACATGGGTCTCCGCCGCAAAATTAACGACAGCATCGATCCGGTGTTCCTGGATAACTTTATCCACCAAACGGGCGTCGCAGATGTCCCCACGGATAAAGCTGTAGCGAGGATGATCAGCCACATCCTGAAGGTTCTCCAGACGACCGGCATAGGTCAGTTTGTCGTAGACGACCACCTGATAGTCGGGATATTTGTTCAAGATGTAACGGACAAAGTTGGAGCCGATGAAGCCTGCCCCGCCCGTGATGAGGAATCTATTCAAGATATGGGTCCCCTTTCATACCAAATGCACGTCAAGATTAAAAGAGGGCATCATCGCCGCACCTTGACTGAGTGCCACCTTGATGTGAAACGTTATGCGTGATGAATGATCAGTGAGTAGACCAACGACACCAGAATTTTTTCACGTTTCAGGCTTCACGTCTCATTCTCTAACAAGACGAATACTCAAAATATGTTAATGATCAGTTGAGGGGCAACTTCCCAGTTTTCTCCTACCCCATCTTGATCGCCCAATCGTAAGGAATCTGGTCGGTGTCGAAGGGAAGCCGGTACTCATCAGGGTTCTTGTAGTTATAAGGCTCAGTAGGACAGTTGATCACAATGGCCTCCTGCTCGCTGATGCACTTCCACCCGTGGTAGACCTGGGGAGGGACCTGGATCAGCAGGGGATTATGTTCTCCAATGAAGAACTGATCCACCTCTCCACGGGTGGAAGAACCCTCCCGAGGGTCATAGAGTGCCACCTTAAGCATTCCCTTCACTACGGCGATATTATCCGTCTGTATTTTATGGTAATGCCAGGCTTTTATGACCCCAGGGTAGGTAGTGGTCATATACACCTGGCCGAACCTCTGGAATATCTGCTCATCTCCGCGCAGTATCTCCATCAATCTACCCCGCTCATCGGGAATAACCTTAAGCTTCTTAATCTTCACACCCTCAATCATAGTTTCCTCCCCTGAAGTATCTGATATCCTACCTTAGCATATGATCCAAAAAATAGGCGAGCCGTACGTGATGAACCCGGCAAATTTCAACAAACTCACGGTTGACTCTACTCTTTCCACATCAATGAGAAGCAGTCTGTTTAACCAGTGACCCACCTTGTCCAACCCCCTGGTAACAGAACCCTGACCTTTTCATCTCCTCTGGTGTGTAGACATTTCGACAGTCTAAGAAGTTGGGCTGGCGCATCTGTTTCCTGAGCCGGGGTAGATCTATGTTTCTGAACTCGTTCCATTCGGTCATCAATACCACTGCATCGGCTTGCTTAGCCGCCGAGTACATGTCGCCGCAGTATTCTACCTGAGGAAAGATCCTCTTGGCGTTGTCCACAGCTGCAGGGTCGAAGGCCTTCACCTTGGCCCCCTGTTTCAACAGTCCTTCGATCATCACCAGCGACGGGGCCTCCCTTATGTCGTCAGTGTTGGGTTTGAAGGAGAGTCCCAGCAGGGCCACAGTCTTTCCCTCAAACGGCCCTATCAGTGCAGCCAGCTTCTCCAGCATGCGCATCTTCTGTCTTTGGTTGGCAGCGATGGTGGCCTTAATAATCACTGGGTCCACATTCACCTTTTGGGCGATGCTGACCAGCCCAGCGGTATCTTTGGGGAAGCAGGAGCCTCCATATCCAGGGCCAGCATGGAGAAACTCTCGGCCGATGCGGCGGTCCATACCCATCGCCCTGGCTACTGTATTCACATTGACGCCGTAGCCATCACAAATAGTAGCGATTTCATTAATAAACGATATTTTCATAGCCAGAAAGGCATTGGACGCATATTTTATCATCTCCGCCGTCTCTATATCTGTCTTTATGATGGGGATTTCAATAAGGTACAGCGCCTTGTAGACGTCGGCCATAATCTCCATCGCCTTCTGGGTTCTGGCGCCGATTATCACCCTGTCGGGATGCATAAAGTCTTCAATGGCAGAGCCTTCCCGTAAGAACTCGGGGTTGGAGACCACATCGAAATCAATCGGAGATTTCTGTCTCTTGCCGATTATCTCTTCGATCTTGGCGCCGGTGCCCACCGCTACGGTGCTTTTGTTAACTATGACCTTGTAGTCCTCCATATATTCGGCCACCATCTCTGCTACCTGAATCACCTGGGAAAGGTCTACACTGCCATCCGGTAGAGAGGGCGTGCCAACAGTGATAAAAATAATCTCAGCCCCTTTGATAGCAAAGGGTATCTGGGTGGAGAAAGAGAGCCTGCCTCTGCCGGTATTGGCCTGAATAAGCTCTTTTAGACCGGGCTCGTAGATTGGCACCCTACCTTGCTGTAGTAGTTCAATCTTCTCCTCATCTGCGTCGGTGCAGGTAACTACATTGCCGAAATCGGCCAGACAGGCCCCGGTCACCAGACCAACATAACCGGTGCCGATTATGCATATTCTTCTCATTTACCTCTCCTGCAATAATTGGGATGACTACACGGCCGTCTGATTTCCCTGTGTCCCTGGCTATCTGCCACGAACAAACAGCAGATAGTAGACATTGGCAATGATAGCTGTCTGGGATACAAAGCTCACAAACCGGGAGAACATATGAAGCACCGTGGCTGGAACTATGACCGTGTCCCCGGGCATCAGAGTGGGTATGAGGGAAGCATCCCCCGTTTTCAAATATCTCTTGATGTCAACTGAAAGGATTGTGTGTTCTTTACCCGTGGCCCTGACGATCCGCACGTCGCTGATTCGGGCGCTTTCGGTCGGGCCGCCAGCATAGGAGAGAAGAGCAATCAGGTCAGTACCACTGGGGACAAGATATTGCCCTGGCTTGGCCACATTTCCCCACACATTGATCTTCATCATCAGTTCATCTTCAGGACCCAAGGAAATATAATACTTAGCGCCACCTGATCTATCCACCTTCCTCTCCTGGCCTGACCCAGCAGAAGGAAAGACAACCTGCGCCAACATTGCAATAAGCAGCCCCCAGAGAACAAAGGAAACGGGTTTTCTCATCGTAACTCTCCATTCTTCAGCAGTTAACTGGTTAGTTACCGCCAGCGCCTGAGAATTGGGAGAAAGCATCGCTTCTGCCGGTTCGCTCATTGGCAGATTGGGCGTGAAACGTAATGCGTGAAAGCTGATTAGACACCAACCTTGGAGTCACTCTCACGTTTTACGCTTCACGGCTCACGCTAACCCAAACTTGGCGCTCAGTTCCTTCAAAAAATTTATTTGACTGACTTAACTTTCACAAAAATATTACAATTAGAGACATAAGCTACGGAATTTCTTTATATTACTGAGGTATCTGTCCCTTTTCTTTAGGAGAAAAGCGACCAAAAGAAGCGCGATTTCCGTAGGCGTAGGGAAGAGGTAGGGTTCAATCCCTGGGGCTATAAGTCCTGCAGGCAGCAGAGGGCTGCTTTGGTTCTGTTGGCCGCTGCCGGAAAGCGCAACCTCCCACCACCTCCAGGATTAACCATAGTCGGCGGTGAATCGTCCGGCTATCCCATAGAAAAAAACGAATGAATTGAGGTAACAATAAGAAAACTGTTGACAGGGATTGGCGAATGTAGCCATGGGGTCCACTCCCCTCGGGAACCTTATGCCATCCTATGCTACTATATTCCGATGCTTTAAACATACATCTTTCACATTTTTTGTGAAAGTCTAGTGACTGAGAACTCCGTCCACCGAGACTCGGAGCCAGACCGGCGTTCAGGACCAATGCTGTCAACTCGCCATCGGTAAGAACCTGGGGGCAGCACCGGTAGGGCAGCTCTTCCGTCAAAATTGTATTCCACTACAACTTTCTCTCCGTATCCTCTGGGCACCATAGGTTTGCTGATCCAAAGTGGGTTATCTCCGCTGTCTAATAGCCTGATAATAATGGAGGTTACCTCTTCGGGATTCTGCCCCCACCAGAATTGAAACTCCTGGGCCCCCTCTTCTATCTCCCCTTTAGGCCAGATGGGAATCAGTTTGGGCAGCAGTTTGTAGTCAACGGTGTTGCTGAAATCGCTCCGATTGCCTGAAGAGTCAAAGGCTCGCATCTGGTAAAAGTAGCGCACCAGAATGCGAACAGATTTGTCGTGCCAGAAGGCGGTGTCCGGCGACGTCTCCTCTACCTCTCCCACCGGTAAGGTAAAGATTAAAGAGAGCGCTGCCTCATCTTCAGCCCTGCGGTAGATCTCATAGCCAGCCAAGTCTTTCTCCTCCCCTGCAGTCCACTCTATCCTTATCCAGTCGTCTTGGGGTACTGCGTCGATGCCGCTTTCGCAAAAGGATTCTTCTGGGCCAGTTTCTAACAGAACAGGGGCAGCCGGCGGAACCTTATCCTGACGCGTAACCCGGTCACAGCCCACCAAAGAAATCACAATGAATACCGATGTAAGAAGTGCATAGGAAATGGGTAACCCACTTAACAAAAAGCTCATTCTTGGCCTCTCCACAGCGCTAAAACCTCAATCTTCCACTGACGCGATGTACTGGGCCCAGGGGTTGATTTACAAAGGCGTAGTCTAAGTGAAATATCCGATAACCAAGCCCTGCCCCGGCGCAGAAGCCATTTTGACCAAATCCTATCCTCACGGCCACTGGCCAGCTAAACTGATACTCTAATCCGGTTTTAACCCCCTGTTTATCTCTATCCACAGCTATCAGAACCTGGCTTGCCCTGCCGGGCAGCGGCTGTCGGTAGGCAACCCCAAAACGGGTGCTGTGAGAGACCACATCGGAGTGTTTTGTATCCCAGAGGAGCACAGTGTTGGCCACATCTCGAAATACCAGCCCCAAAGAGACATCCCCCAGGAAGTCGGCACCGAAGAGCCGGTCGGCACCGAATCTCACCATCGTCCCCAGATCAAACCCCACCGCTTGAGCAGAGGAACCACCCATAGACTGACGGATCAACTTCAAGTTGACCCCAAAAGGTACCTCAACCGGAAGGGTGAAATAGAGCCAACCAAAGTCAAGCTCGAACCGGCTGGTCTTCCCAAACGAGAAGAACAGGGCATCTTCGGTATCAGAGAAATAACCCACAGGGCCTCTCTCAGCAAAATCCTTTCTCTGCTTGATTTTCTTGAGATCCTCAGGGAAAGGCTCGTATTCTGGGATTCTATCCACGGAGAATCGCACCCAGCCTGCCGAGATCCCTACCCCTTCTCCTATGGGCTGAACCAAACTGAAACAGTGAAACTTCGCCAGACCAAAAAGGGAGGCATACATAAGCCCCGCCTCTCTATGCCTCAACAGAGAGATGCCAGCCGGGTTCCAATAGGGGGCGAAGGCATTGTCGGCCACAGCGCCGAAAGCACCACCCATCCCCATTGCCCGTGCATCCACCCCGATATCCAGAAAAGCCCCAGCCTGCTGAGTCCCAAAACAGGCAACGGCAAACGAAAAGACAACAATTAGAGAGAGAAGGGAAATCTTCAGTATTCTGATATGCATGGCATTAGTCCTCAAATAAGACCCGAAAGAGCTCTCAACTCAGTGGGGCCAGATAGACACGACCCGCCGGACAGTCTCTACAACATCACCTTGTTGAACCTCACCTCATCTTCACCACTTTCATGATCTCTTCCTGTCTCTTTCCATTCTTCAGGACTGCTTTGACCCGACAGAAATAGACTCCATTGGCCAGAGGACGCCCCCGGTCGTCGCTGCCATCCCAGGTTAATTCATGATAGCCTAATGCCTCCGCCGGGTTGCCGGCATCATCGGTGAAATCTCTAAAACTCCTAACCAGATATCCGGAGATAGAATATATCTTTATAGAAAGTTTTTTCAAGGGGTTACCATCTATCCGATAGGCGAAGACCGTCTCATCGGAAAAGGGATTAGGGAAGTTGCCCAACAACTTAATCTTAGTCTTGGAAATTGTATTAAATTCCATCTGCTTAGCGGCCCGATTGCCAGAGGCATCTTCAGCGATGAACAGGATGGTGTGAGCTCCGGGAGAAAGGGGAGCGAAAAGGTTGACAGGCAGGCAGTGCACATCTGACCCAGCCAGATGAAAACAGGAGGAGTCGGCAGGTGTTCCATCTATGAGAACCTGGATCTTGTCGATATTTATTCCATTTTCATCCCGCAGGATGGCTGATATCTTGGGACTTGCAGAGATGGCTCCACCTTGAATATAGTGCTGATTCTCCACAGAGAGCTCAATAGTCGGCGCAGCCCGGTCGCGGTTAAGCATAACCGAGAAGATACCGAACCGAGTGGCCTGAGTACAGATGGAGGTAGAATCTATCACTCCACCTAAACTGATCCAGAGATTGCTCTGCTGGTCCCATTGAGCTATCACCAGGTTTTCTCGTTCCTCAGCCAGTAAGGAGTCGGCTAAGGTGAGATCGAAGCTCACGGCCAGGTTGCTGCCAGCTTCTAAACATGGAGAAGGGCCAACTGGACAGATGCGGTAGGCACCCCCCTGATGGCCGTAAAGGCAGACAGGCATGAAATCAGGCTGCTGAACGGCAAACTTCTGTTCAACAGGAGATATCTGAAGCAACGTGCCCTCAAACCCCTGAGGCACAGTCACTGTCACCCTGCCATCAGGGCCCACTACCGTCTTGCCTCTCACAGGGAACCTGTCCACCACGATCTCTCTGGCGTAGGTTGCTTCAGGCTCTCCGGTCGCAAGGGAACTGATCTGAACGGTGATGTTCTTGCTGCCCCCCTCCAGTTTGGCAGGAATCCCGCAGGTGTGACACGAGTCCGGCGCAATGCCCGGGATAGAGACCCTGCCCAGTTGTTCTTGAGCACACCAGAAACTCACCTCCGAAGGCTCAGAGGCAACGTCTCCCACGTTTTTGATCTTTGCTATAAGTTCCACCTCTTTCTCTCCGGCCAAAAGGAGCTCTTCCACGGCCAAAAGCGCCCCAGAACTCACCTGGAAACGGAAATTCTTGCTGGTGAAGACTTCTCCGCCATTATCGGTCAACCTGAAGTAAAACTCCACTCTTTCCCCGGGCCACAGACCGGTTAAAGCGCTTTGGGTGACATACTGTTGCGCCTCACCAGTAGGTTCCAAAGAGATGCAATATTCCCGAGAGGGGAAACAGCACTCTGCCCTCTTCACGCCGCTTCGACTCTCAATACGGACATAGATGTAGACGCTGTCAGAGCTATTAGGCCGAGGGGGACTCACCACCACATCCCCCACAAACGGACTTAAGATGGAGAACTCCCTCTGCCCGATCCAGTCCATCTTCCGGTTGTCGGTGGCATAGACTTTAATCTGGGCAAGGCCGGAGGAGGCCGTTTCCGGGAGCTTCAAACTGGCTGAAAAGTTCCCTTCTTCTACCGGCACGTTGAGTTGAACCAGGGTTTTGCCTGAGCTGTCGAAGGCTTCTATCTCAGCGGTGCCAGAACAGGCTGGTTCGGTGGTGCCCTTCAGATGGAGGGAGTCTCCTGGAGAGAGGCTGGTTTTCCCGGCCAGGGAGAGCTCCAATTTGCTGCTGGGGAGAACCAGTCTGGTGGCCGGATCGCCCAGCAGAGTGCATTGTTTGGCCATTGCCTCGGCAATTGATCCGGAATATCGCGAGAGAAACTGAATTCGGGCCTCAGCCAGGATCTCCCCTACAGTCAAGCCTTCGCTTTCAATAAAGGCGGGAATAAGGCACTGGTCTAAATAGTAGTCATGCCAGACCCAACCCAATCCGCTGGCGCCGAATACACCCACTGCTCCCTTATCCTCGGATTTGAGGAGCTGCTCTCCCAGAGAAGTCCCATAGGGGCTGGCGAAGCTGGCGGTAAAGCAGGTGAGGCTGATAACAAAGGGAAGCCGTCTGGTATTGTGGAGCCGTCCGACATCCTGGCAGTTAAACAACTGCGCCCCTGACCATATGGCTCCCCCACCGTGGCCTAAGAAGTTAATAAGCAGAAGCCCCTGGTCAATCTTGTCGATTAAGGTCTGTGTGCCCCCGAAATAGGGGTCAGTCTCGGGGGAGCTGCTCCAGACATAGAGGCGGGAGGCATCGAACTGTGGAGGCACGAAATTGGCGATCAGCTCCTCGGACTGGGAGCGAAACTCCGAGCCCAAGCCTCCGATGAAAAGCAATCTCCGCCGCCAACTGCCAAACTGAGAAGAGGTCTCGTAGGCGATGATCTTGTCAATCACCGTCTCCAGCTCGTGGCTGGATGAGACAGGCAGTCGCCCTACAAACAGGTCGGGCAAAAGGTCATCTCCGGTGACGCAAGAGTATAGGTG
>Ga0164310_10002229_pt1 | contig 11100 bp, 6 predicted proteins | sample GuaBasSedimGuay1_FD_121795 | JGI IMG/M metagenome (GOLD analysis project Ga0164310, IMG submission 121795) | Subseafloor sediment microbial communities from Guaymas Basin, Gulf of California, Mexico - Guay1, Core 4569-9, 0-3 cm | ecosystem: Environmental > Aquatic > Marine > Hydrothermal vents >... | reverse complement strand
ATAGGACTCCAAGCTCTTGACCGACATCGAGTAGATACTATAGCTGACTCTCTCACCCTTCTTTTTCACCACTTGACCCCTTTAAGGGCTCCTTCACTTCCTCTTCGAGCTTCTTGAGCTCTTCTTCAAGCTCCTTCTCGATCTCCTCGACCGGCTTCGGCGGCGGAGTTGTGGCCAAGGTATATCCTATCCAAGCCAAGATCCCTAGTATTGCGGCGACCGCGACGAATCCGGTTAGCTGGAGCAAGAGCATTGCCCACTCCGTGAAGAATAAGACCCATCCATAGATTACTATGCCGGTCACGGATGCCGCTAAGATCAATGCTCCGATCACTTGATCCCTACTCAACCCAACAGATCACCTTAAGATTCACCAACTTAAATCATTTTTATCCTTTTCGGATTCAGAGAGCTCTTCCAAGGTTTCTCATGAATCTCCAGAATCCCCTGAGGCTTAGAACATCTCTTAAGGTATTAAGCTCTGGATGGCTCATTCCTGGGATGATTCTCGATAGTTGGAGAGCGGTTAGCCCACAGTAGAGTTGATATGCCCTGTCATTCTTCCAGCTCTCAGCATCCCTATTGCCCCAGCTAGAGGCGATCCTCCAAGCTCTCCAAGCATATCTCACCCCGATCTCGGACAGTAGTCTTGGGGGGCTTAGGAGAGATTTAACCCGCTTTAAGATCTTGATGAGCACGGATAAGACCTCACGGCTCTTAAACCTTATGCTCTCTAGGGTTGATGCCAGGGTTAGCCAACCCCTAGTGGCTGGGTCTAGATGCCGCCAGACCCTCCTAACCTTTAATCTATGTATGACATCTCTGAGTTGTCGCCGGATCTCCCCAGCAGAGGTCGCTTCTAGTGGAAGACCCGCACTCCACATCATTACGTATTTTTATAGATCCGCCGGAGCATATATTTTTTTGCTACCTCTAAGAGTTGGAATCTTGGGAGGCATGTCTCGCTCACCTCGGCCGATACACGGAGGTGTACTGGTTCGAAGAGACGGTATCGTGCATATATAGCATTTTCCTCCAGCCGCTCGGCAACTCTACCCATAAAGTCTTCCGGGGAGAGGTTTGAGGCAGCTATGAGAGATTATATTGGATGACCTTGCGAGGACTTGGATAGAGCTTTAGAAGAGTCCGGGAAATCTAGGCTTAGATGAGCAGGCTTTCAGACACGAGCCCGTTAATTGATAAGTAAATCTATGATAAGTTCAGCTCATCGACAGTCGTTTCAAATGTGATCCGTCAATTACCATGTAACCTTCTGGCTCGAAGCTTGGCTTCTAAAAAGATCGTGACAATGTAGAGAATGATTAATAAGATCAATCCAATCAGGTTCGAGACGACGGTATATTTGAAACCCAAGTACTTGAGGTCAAAATTCTCACCACTTAGTTCGAATATCGGAGCATAGCCTAGAGCTAAGGCTATAGGAGACTTTCCATCGAGTTCCCAAATTCTTCCGGCCGCGACATTATAGAATAAGTAATTGTTTCCCCTTATACCACGTTTCGGTTTCATATACTTAATCTTGACATAGTCCATGAGTATTGAGCCACTCAACTTATTGAACTTGATATTTATGTTGCCTCCTCTTGTCAGATCTAACTCGCCCACTTTAATGATTTCCCCTTGGGGTTTGTTGATCGACAAGATCTTTTCCAGATTGTTTAATCGACATTTTACTAATCCCGCGTTCCTAGAAATTATCTTGGCGTAAACTTCGTATTTGCCGGGTCCAAGCGATGGAACGTTAATTTCGATCACCTCAAAGCTCGCGGCCCTTCCACTAGAAAACATCGGGGAGTATATCTCTTCTATCTTTCCGCCCGCTGGATCGAAATCCTCGAAGTATATGATTGCCTCATCGACGTCGATAGGCTCGCCGATTTGCCGCACGAGATATAAGTTACTCAGCGCCAGCTCGCAGCCACCCCTCTTAATGATCTTTGCTTCCAGTTCTTCATCACTTATTACAAGTGTCCCGAGATAGGCTAATTTATAGCTGGGAGTACTGTTGCACTTAATGACGGAAAATTGATCGTTTACCAGCGTTTTAAGCAGACAGTTGTGGCCATTTCCATCAGGAGTAAGATATGATATATACATTTGATAGGTTCCCGGCTGGACTCGCTCTACGAAGCCCAGTTCACAGGCCCCCTTGCATATGATGAAACCATTCTCGGCAAAGGAATAGGCCCCATTATTTAAATACCAGAGAAGATTGCCGGAAACCCATCTATCTGAAAATTTGGTCGATATCGGAGCATGTCTCGCCAAATTTATCACCTTTATCTTCGATGATCTTGTTAAGAGCGTGAGAAATTTCCCATCTATCAGTATTCTATCAGGTTTAACGGACTTTATGAGGTCCTCGATAAAGACGGGCGGATACTCATCGAGTGGATAACCGTCCTCTAGGGCTGTCAATAGCGTCCTTCTATCCCCGTAAATTAAGGTGAATCCTGCAACCTCTCTGAGAACCTTTGGCGCGTCCTCAATAAAGTATATCTCATATTCACCCTCTCTCCATAGCTTCTTGAATCCCGTTAAGATCCCCTTGGAGGGAGAGATCTTTGAGAGGAATCTTAGGTCGCCTCTAAAATTGGGTAGGTAAGCATCATGCCTAATTACCAGGTATTTCGCCGAGAGAAGCCTCATTAAACCTCTGAGGTTGCTAGTATAGTTCCCGGCCATTGAGGCGTAAACCCATCTAACTAGATCAGATGATCTAGATACATCTTCATCCCCCTTAATCTCTATGGTGGGGATTTCTTGTAGGGAGATAACCGGGTCTAGAAACCACCTCCTCTGCCAAGAATACCTAGTAGCCCAGTTGGCCGCCGGGATATAAAATGCCCTATAGCTATCATTTAGGGAGCTGAGCTCCTTAAAAAGGCTCTTAAATTCCTCGTTTAAGGTCGTGCAGCCTATTCGATCAAAGACATAGAAATTCCATTGAAGGAGGAATACCGCTAAAATACAGGTTATCGTTAATGTCGAGATCAGTTTCGACCTCGAGTCTTTAAATCTACTATAGGCACGATCTATGAAATATCCTGAGAGGTAAGCCAAAGCCAAGCCGATGAGGTATAAGAACTTCGATGAGTCCCTGAAGATCCAGAATCCCGGAATCATCGTGAATAGTATGGAGTACACCGGATGCATTTCCTTTAAACCGCCGCTGGATAAGAGTATTCCTATCAGGGCTACAGCTGAGAATCCCGGCACTAACCTTGCCTTAATCCCCTCTTCGACGAAGTCTCCGCAACCTATCTTCTTGAAAGCTATTATTAATGGAACCGTGATCAGTATGATCTCTAGGAAGTGATCCCTAATCACCTGAATTATGCTTAAATCTAGATATGATTCTTCGATCCTGGTCAGGTTAAATGAGGATGCCTCAAGTTTCAACCTCATCAAGATAGGAGACCACGATGCCAAGATTGCTGAGTAGTGGGATCCAGCAGTATATATGAGGTTTTTAACCCGTTTCTGCCGTTTTTTATCGAGGAGCTTGGTGAACGTTATCAGTGGCATGGAGGCGATGGCTAGCATGTATGAGATGTGCGGATTTAGATAGGCGAGGCCTCCGATTAATGCCCCTGCCAAGAACCCCTCCTTGATTGAGTTATCTCTTAGAGATCTTAGCAGGAGAGCGATCGGAATCGTAGATAATGCATTCGCGAGGATGATCGTATTATGTCCATAAATGAATCTCATCTGAAGAAATGGGTTCGCGGTGAAGATAATTCCCCCGAGAATGCATGGCACCCAAGCGATCTTCACGGAGCGTAATGACAGGGCAAAGCTCAGGCACGAGAAGGCGACAATGAGGAATATATAGAATTTGTGAGCTAGGTCCATGGCGCCTTGAACGGGTATGGAAAGCAGCATGAGGCCCAGATTGTAAATGGCGTTCGAGGGCAAAACTTGCGGATAGCCTAGATTTGAATATGGATCCCATGGATAATTAAATGGCCTGAAGAGCTGGTGGAAGCTCCAGATGGGCGATAGATCGTGGAACGCGGGATACCCAGGCTCAAAGAGTATAGGGTGGGCTATCACCATAGCTAGTAACGCCGAGGAACCAATGGCTATGAGTAGCCATTTACTCAACGCCTTAACGGTCTCCTAAGAAATGAGATGACAAGAGCTAAGAATTTGATAAGCGTCAAGGAGAGCAGCGCGAGCTTTAGGCCGATCCCACTACATGACCTTAATGCCTCTATAAGAATCAGGGGTAGCTTAGAGTATTTTCTCGCGATGTTCTTAATGCCTACAGCTTTAATGGATTGAGGCAGAGACTCCGCGTAGGTAGACCATTTCTTCAAGTATTCGGTTAAATTATTTGGCTCTAGGTGGATTAACGGGTTTTTCAGCCAGATCATCTTTAATCTAAGCTTTTTAGCCCTGAGGCATAGTTCGTAATCTTCTAAGATCGTCAACTCGCTCCTAAGGGGTCCTATCCTCTCTAAGGCCTTTCTAGAGTAAAGTCTTGGAATGCAGGAGTTATCTCGATCTATTCTTTGGATCGCCTGTTTCCACGTTGCCGACGCCTTCCCCCAGATGGTTAAGCCGATAAACCTTTCAGGTATTAATGCTGCATCAAAACCTCTATCTATGAGATCCACCAGTTCCGATAATAGGGATTTTGAAAGAAATTGATCTGAATCTAGGAAGAGGATGTATTCCCCTTTAGAGACAATTATGCCCAGGTTTCTGGCCAGAGACCTGCTACATCTGACTTTTATATATTTTAGGCCTCTCACATCATGCCCGTCCACATTGCCTATCAAGATTACTTCGATTTTCGTCATAGTGGATTTAAGCTCTCTAAGCCTCCTTAACCATAGGCTTCCTAGAGACCCTACTACCGGAACTATCACCGAGAGTCTTTTCAAGCTTTGATCGCCTGTAGCTCGACTAGCCTATACAGTGCTATCGAAAGGATCAGGCTATTTGTTTTGTCTGTGAGGATTTTTATCGGCTTTCTATCTTCACGAATTCCTTCGTAGAATCCGTTCTCCGTCATCGTCAATGGCAGAACCTCATCTATCAGTATCCTTCCATAATCGGATCCTTCATACGCGTAGACTCCTAATGCTACTTTCGTGTAGATGACCTCTGTTAGGTTTAACCTCCTTCCTTCATGATCCGTTATTACCCAAGTTCCGAGCCCATCCGCCACAATCCACTCATAGACGTAATATGGTGGATCTTCTATAGATCCTTCGCTAAAAGCCGAGAGGTGCCCGGTTTCCCTAAATCTAAGCTTCGACGCCTCAATAAGCCTCCTTAGAAACTCTCTGGCCTCGGTGTGGTTCAGCTCATACATCTCCAAGAGAATGGGCTCATAGGTTATCCAAGCTTTAGGCAAATCGGCTCCATGAGACTTTATTAGCTCCATCTTACCCAGAGCTTGATAAAATCTAAGCTTCTCGATTATATGCGGATAGCCCGCCAATCCAAATTTCTTAAATCCTGTTGCAACGTAATGAGCATATGCCCCGCAGGTTGTCCTCCATGCTTTTGGATCAATAGCAATCTTCTTCATCCCATTTCTTCGGACGATCTCCTTAACCCGCTCCTTATAGGATGGCCGAAAGCTCTTTAACGAATCCAGTGCTAGGAGGAGCTTTCCAGCGTCACTTGGATTAGATCCCATGGCCGTTGCAGGTTCTCCTGTGTCCGAGTTATAGGATAGATAAGGTATGCCTTTAGGAGTCAATTTCCTCGTCTCTAGGAAATAAAGAATTTTCTCGACCCTGGCCTCAAACTCCTCTTCATCTATTAAGCCGAGCTTTCTCGCCGAGATGATCGCTGATAGATATGATGCTAAATCCCAATCGGTTATCCTATGCCACCATTGATTCGCATAATTTAATCCGGTCTTCGCGCTGACGCCTATTCCCGGCCTGAAGTAGCTCCAAGCGATCTTCGCCGCATTCAGCCAGAACTTGATCTCCCCCTCCCTAAACTTCCTTGATAGATCATAGATAACAACTTCCTGCCCTCCCCTATTCAAGGTCTGCACTATTAGACCTTCCCCGGCCAGCTCCTCTATTATTGGGTCATAGAACCAATCTTTCCCACCCACGATATATCTTACGAAATAGGATCCTGTCCGTAACTCCAGAGCGCTTAACTCAGGCTTCGAGTAGTTCATTAAGGGAGGTACGCTATAGATTTTAGCCGACCTCAGATAAATTCTGACTATATGTGGAGCATAATTTACTATCACTATTTTTGGGTCGTCAAGCTTTTGCAGAGCTTCCCTTAGAGCTGAACCCTGGCCCAAATCACTATCTGAAAGATATAAGATGGGGCGGCTTGACCATGGGTTGAGGTATGAGATTAGATAAGGGTAGGTCGAGGCTGAAATCAAGATATTGACAGTTATCGCGGAAATCGCTAAGGCAATCGTCACCTTTCGGCTCTTTGTGATCGATCTCTGAACCCTCCTCAAGCCATCCAGCCCAGCTAGGTATATTAGGGCTATGGAGTAGAGATGGTATCTCACTCCGACATATGGTAAGATTCCTCTCGGTAGAGACCACATAGCTGCAGCTAGAATTGGTATCGGGCTTCCTCCGAGGAATGGGGCTATCACCCCAAATGGAATCAGGGCTATCGAGATTGGAGAGATCTTGTAGATGGTTTCGGCTAGAAGCGCTGGATACGTGTTTGTTATGGTTATGGTGGAATAATGGGCGAATAGGAGATTTAGCTTGTTTATGAATGCAAGCCAAAAGAGCCATCCAATGAGCGTTAACCCCGCAGCAGTTATGTAGATCAGTAGATCCTTATGGAGCTTCTTGTGAGATCTATGCTCCAAGAAGCCCGTTAGAGCTAGGATCGGTATTAATAGTATTCCGTCGAATCTCGTTAAGATGGCTAGGCTCAGTGCTGCAGATGCAGAAACGCTTCTGCCTCTTAGGGCTAAGTAGGTTGAGAGCAAGGCTAAGGTTGTAAGTAGGGCATCCATGGTCGCCAGCCTTGAGTATGCCATTAAATTCACGTCGAAGATTATCAGGAAAGATGATGCCACGGCAATCAAATCGCCGTAAAGCTTCTCAGCTATGAGATAAGCCAATAACGGTGCGAGTGCGCTTATAAGGGCGACGGGGATTCTAATGATCCCTTCGGAAAACGTCCATGTTACGAAAGGAGCTAATAGGAGCTTTAGAAGGGGTGGATGCTCAAGGTTTACTCCGGTGAATAGAGTGTTAAAGAGGTCTTTGGAATAAGTAGCGTATAAGACCTCATCCCAGACAAATCCTATTGAGTCTAGGTGATAAAGCCTGGTGACTAGCGATACTATTAGGATCGAGGTGTAGATCAACGACTTACGACTCCTTGAGCTCATCGGCGATCATCAAACTCATACCTATTGATAGGGTGATTAAGGGCATGACGCCCCATAGCAACGACCCAATACTTAAACCTCCACCCGAGCTCTTCGATTCTATAGGGTCGACATGACTGTTAATCCAGATCGACGCGTCGCAGATCTGTCTATCCGGCCGATATCCATGCGCTTCTAGGATTTCCGAATACTCCTCATAGTGTTCCCTAACTATTACATATTTTAGTCCGTAAGAATCCGCCTTTGACAAAACCCTATCTAAAACTTCTAATCCATTACTCCAGTAAATTGCCGAATCCAAAGATTCTACGCCGCTTTGAGTAAGTAGCGGATCTCTTCTAGCCGTTGGATAAAAACCATCTATCGTCCTAGCGTTTGATAGAATCGAGATCTCGGAGGCTTTAGTAGAGAACCCTAAAGTCAGATATCTGCATCCTTCCCTGCAGTTCTCATGAAGGAATTGGGCTATTGCTCTAATACATGTTCTGTTGAGAGATGATTGTGAAGTATAGGTTGGGACGTAACCCCGCATCCATGCTCCGAGCTTGAGATAGACTATGGCTGAAACTGTAGCCAACCCTATAAAGAGTATTATTAGGAGGATCACGGCTAGCTGTGTGGAAATTTTCCTCGGATTTGAGGTAATTGATCTTAACAAGAGTATGACGGATAGCGGAGTAGCCCAAAAAGAAAATCTCTCATATGTTAGCCATTTGGAGAGACCTTGGAAGAGGAGTTGAGGTAACGGGGTTGATAATCCCAGTGATAATGCCGCTAGAAGAATGGTCGTAGCGATTAACGAGGCTAATGGTTTCAATTCCCTACCCCTTAGCACCAATCTAAGTATCGAGGCCGCTATTAATCCATAGGTTATGAGGCTATAGCATATCGAGAACTGGAGGTAATCGGGATTGAGGGGATATCTAGACCAGTGTGGGATCTCAGCCTGAGTTGGGGCGTTTAATGCGAACTCCACAAACGGGTATATACCCAAAGAGAAGGTGGCTGTTAGGGAGAGAAATTGTAGGATCTGCACTAAAAATCTCGGGGATCTCATCTTATCATTTAACCATAGATGGCTTATCGTCGTGATGAAGAGTATCGGTGAGAAGACCAACGCCGTGAAATGATGAGAGTATATAGAAGCGGATGCTAATAGGCTTGAGGCTAGCAGGTTCAGGCGCCTTCCTCTCTTAGCATACTCTATGAACATTGTAAATGATAGAAATGTTAGGGCAGTCGAAAGGATCGTTGTTAGATGTCCATAGATAAGGAAGCTTATCATGGTCGCCGGGGCCAAGATGGATGCTATGGATCCTAGAATGCCAACCCTACGTCCTAGGAAAAGGTTGCTATAGCGGGCTAGAGCATAGGCGTATAAGGCGATAGATATTGAGGAGAGGAGGGCGTAGCTTAAGGTGGGCTTACCTGATGTTAGCTCGAGGATGGCTAAGAGCTGATGAGCCAGTGGGGGATAGCTGGCCACGGTGAAGCCATTATACCATCTAGGATCCCAGAGGTCAAACCACGATCTAACGTAATGATCTCCGAAGAACATGTGTATCGGTGCATCATATCCTGATGTTCCAATGGATAGCGCGAATGGAAAGGCTAGCAGAGCTAATATGAATACCCAGAGGTTTGATGAGATCTTCTTATGTAAAGTTTCCAACTACTTCGACCACCTCATCTCTATCAACAACTACCTTGATCACATCTGGTTGGCTGTAGCCTGAGACGGGGGAGAAGTAGATGTAGTATGTTCCGGGCTTGACGGGCAAATAGTCTAAACCCCATACCGCGACCGGGGTTCCATTAACGTATATCGTGGACTTTACCGGTGGATCCGTCTTTACTACTAATAGGCCAGCTTTAACGTAATGTCCGGTAACTTCTACAATCTTTTTGGGCTCAACTTTGACCGCTACTTCTGTTGGAGTAACGTAGTATGGGACATCGCCGAACCTTATGGTATAAGTCCCCGGCTTGATGGGTAGATAGTCTAGACCCCATGGGTCAACGGGTGTCCCATTGATGTAGAGTGTTGCGGGTACTGGTGGATCTGTCCTTATCACTAATTGGCCAGCCAAAGTATAATTTCCTATAACTTTGGTTACTTCTCCTGACCTTACCTCGATGAGTACGTCAGGCGGGGTCACGTAGTAATCGCATAAAGGTAATCCAACGTCACCAAATCTTATGATATATCTTCCCGGTGGCAGCGGGAGATAGTCTAAGCCCCAGGGATCTCTTGGAGTTCCATTCACGTATAGCGTTGCAGGAACTGGAGGATTAGTCTCTACTTTAAGATAGCCTAGGGTCTCATCCTTTGGATAGGTTTTTCCGGGATTCTCCGTAAAGTTTCCGATGACGGTTATCACTTCATCCGCCTTAACTTCTACTGAGATGGGGTCTGGGGTGTCATATCCATCTACATCTCCAAATTTTACGAGATAGGTTCCGGGCTTTACCGGCAAATAATCTAAACCCCATCTGGCTACAGGAGTATTGTTTACGTAGATTACAGAGGGGACCGGCGGATTTGTCTTCACCACTAGCAATCCCGCCCTAACGTAGTGGCCTACAACCGTGGTTACATTTTTCGGCTCAACTTCCACTACTTGATCTGGAGGGGTTACGTAATATGGAACGTCGCCGAATCTTATAACGTATTTGCCAGGCTTTACCGGCAAGTAATCTAAACCCCATGCGGCAACCGGTGTTCCGTTTACGTAAATCGTGGCAGGTACTGGTGGATCGGTCTTCACCACGAGAAGCCCTGCTAGCTCATATTCCCCTCTTACGACCTTGATATCATCGATTAATACCTCAGCTTCTCGATCCTCAGGGGTAATATAGAAGTCGCAGAAGGGTGGGTGGCCGACATCTCCAAACTTCACACGATGCACTCCCGTTGATATCGGAAGATAGTCTAAGCCCCAGGGATCCCTCGGGACCCCATTCACATACAGGGTAGCTGGAACTGGTGGGCTTGTCTCTATTTTAAGCAGTCCTTTATCCACAGCGTACCTAACTGCTTCTAAGATCATACCGTTTGTCCTATCGATTATCGTTGATACGACTCTCCCACTCAGATCCACACCATCCATGAATCCGCAAGCATAGTTTTTACAGGGATCATCTGTGTGCTGTTGATAATGTTCCTCAAAGGCTTGAAACATCCAATTCATTAGCTCGAGGGTATATCTCGATGGATAGATCGCGTGAAGGCTTATCGCAACTTTCAGGTAGCTTATTGGAGCTATATCGGCGCTTGTTCCATCAGGCTTAGTTACGACCCAGCTGTTCCCACCGGGGGTAACTATCCACTCATAGACGTAGCTTGGATCATCCAGACCTGTATTACCTTCACTAAAAGCCAATAGTTCGCCACTTTCAAGATACCTATTGTAATGAGCTAGATATGTGTTGAAAAGGAGGTTTTCAATCATGGGGTCATATTCAGTCTCGAGATATAGATGTATGATAGGCTCCATGGTTAAATACATTTTAGGTAAGTCTATTCCATTCACTAGAACTCGTTCAGAGGAATTTAAGGCTTTTTTGAAGCCTTCGAGAACATTCCTAACAGGCTCATAACTATCATAGCCAAAGTATTTGTAACCTAGGGCAGAATAATAGTGATAGGGATTTTGGTCGTCCCATCTATTGGACGAAGCTATTGCCGCATAATTCGTCCTAACCTTGACTATGTATTCTAT
>Ga0164310_10002228_pt1 | contig 11101 bp, 6 predicted proteins | sample GuaBasSedimGuay1_FD_121795 | JGI IMG/M metagenome (GOLD analysis project Ga0164310, IMG submission 121795) | Subseafloor sediment microbial communities from Guaymas Basin, Gulf of California, Mexico - Guay1, Core 4569-9, 0-3 cm | ecosystem: Environmental > Aquatic > Marine > Hydrothermal vents >... | reverse complement strand
TAAGCCCTCCCAGACGCGTAGGTGTTGGTTCGTACATCGTTCTCCAAGGCAAATACTATTATTAAATTAATAAAATTCTATTTTGTGGAGTTGGTTGTGATGTTAAGAGATGTCTTTCGTGTTGTTTTTGTAACGTGTTCAGGTAAGGAGGAGGCAGAGAAGATTTCGAAGACTTTGGTTAAGGAGAAACTTGCTGCATGTGTAAATGTTGTTTCAACTGTTAAATCGTTTTTCTGGTGGGAAGGGAAAGTAGATGAAGCAGAGGAACACCTATTAATTATTAAAACTGGTGTAGAGAAAATGGAGAAGCTGATTGAAAAGGTTAAGGAGCTCCATAGTTATAGTGTTCCTGAGATAATTTCACTGCCAATTTTGGAAGGAAATAAGGAGTATCTGAAATGGATTGAAGACTCTTTAAAATAAAATGTTGATTGGGTTAATGAGCTGCTAGACTGTGGCAACCAAATCTATTATCGCAGCTAAAAGTATTAATAGAGATCCTAGTCCACCGCCAAAGATTAGTGAAGCTATTCCAAGCACTAGTAAAACAGTCCAATTCATTTCAGTCTTCAACGAGATTTTAATAACATTGTAGCCTGCGAAAATAATTAACCCAATTAATATGAGTGCTAAACCACTGATTACTTCTCCTAGACTGAAAATTACCATTTTTCCATGGAACATCCATAAAGCAGTCAAACTTATCCCAACAATGTAAGTAATACCATAAATCATCAAAAGGACTGCACCAATTAAAGCCAGCACTTCTGCAAGAACCTTTAAACCGTTTTTTCTTTTCTTTGGCATAAAATCACCAGTCGTAGCGATGCATTAATCTTCTACAATATTTCTATTTCACCTCTTATTAACCTAGTTATTCAATAAAAGTCTACATTAAAACCATGAGTAGATGGATGAATTGTACCACTAAAAATATTAATGTAAAATTTTGATAGTTATTTGAGGGTGGAAGGGGTTGAGTATTCTTAGAATAACCCTTCATGCCATTATCAGAAATCCTAGGAGAATATTAACCCTCGGTCTCGGTATAATTTTGATGACAGCATTCATAACAGGGGTTTTTCTATCAATAGACTACCGGGGTCAGGAGCTTTTAACAGAAATATTAAAACATGTAGATGTCGATTTCGAGATCGCTATAGCACATGAAAACATATCTAAATACATGAACATTGTAAGAGAACTGGAAGGAATAGATGGAATAGAAATAGTAGAGCCTTACACAGTAGAGCCCTATGAATTTCCTTATGCAGAGCCTTTTCTACATCATGTTGGTTATGAACTTAGATATACCATTACAAAGGGTGACGAACAAATTTATCCTCTCTACAGAAATGTAACTACTGGTTATGGAACGCATAGGGAACCCGCCTACTTTTTGTATGTTTATGGTTTTAGGCAGAATATGTCTATTGGGGAAATAAAAGTATTAGAAGGAACCTTGAACCTCACAGGAAACAACGTAGCGGTAACAAAAGAAATGGCGGAAAAACTAAACCTAAAAATAGGAGACAAATTAGTGTTTACACTGCTTTCAACATTTAAAAAAGCAAATGTAACCATTTGCGCGATTATAGAATTTGAGGGAAAGTTAAAAGAACTAATAGTGGATAGACATTCAATTTTTGCCGAAGAACAGGTAATGCACATGGTGGTACCTATTGAGTTTGCTTGGAGCTTTTTTGAACGTAGATTTGGGGACTTCTATACAGGTGAATCTCCTCCGTCAGCAGGTTACGGTTTCTGGGTAAATTATTGGGTTTTTATTGATCGTGAGAAGTTTTTGAATCCCTGGGATCCTGATCAGTCGGTTAAAAGGTTAAGGAGATTGGAAGTTGAAATAAGAAATGTGTGTATTAAGAATAAAGAGTCGTTTGAGGTTGAAAATCACCTAGAATATGTGATAGAGGTATTTAGCCGCCAGTTGGATTTCCTGAAGAAATCAGTCGGTTTTAGTAGTTTGCCTATATTCTTTTTGGCTTGGTTTTTCGTGCTAATTTCAAACTGGGTTTCTGTGAATGAAAGAAGGAGAGAAATAGGGCTATTAAAGATTAGAGGTGCAACTAATAAACAAATATTTGCATCTATATTCCTAGAAACTCTAATCATAGGGTCTATTGGAGGAGTTCTAGGAGTAGGTTTAGGCTACCTAATTAGCATATATTTTGCAGAATTCTTCGCAGAGAAATCTATAACTTCAATACCCTTGCGAGTAGTTTTTAGATTTTTACCTTTTTACACCCAATTTAGCGTAATTTTAGGCGTCGTGTTTTCCTGTCTTGCTGCTATTTTCCCTATTAGAAAAATTATGAAAATGGATGCACAAAAACTGTTGCAAGAATATCTGGAGGAAGTGGAAGCAGAGAAGTGGAAACCAAAATTAACACTAATATTATTCATGGTGGGGTTGATAAAAACAATAGAAATGGTCTTAGGTCTATCGATTGCAAAGATAGCAGTGCAAATGGAATTTTATCTTAGAAACATTGTTGTTTCTCTTCTTTTCATGGTTCTCATCTTCATCGATTTGATTCTTTATTTTCTAGGTCCTATATTCCTTATTTACGGTTTCAGCAAAATAGTTACACATTATGCTCCAAGATTTAGTAAACCGTTTAAAGCTATTGTAAAACCTCTTCTCGGAGAGTTAAGTGATGTAGTTGTGAAAAACTTTACAAGGAAGGCGACGAGAACCGCAAGAATAATGTTTCTATTGGCAATAACATTAAGCTACGGCGTAACGATGATAGTCGGGCCAGCTTCTGCAAGGCACCATGCGATGGAAGTAACAAAGATAGATGTTGGAGCAGATGTAAAAGCTTCACAGGTATTTCCCATAAATGAAACGGAATTGATCAGAAATGTAAGCAGCGTAGAGGGAGTGAACTTAATTGCAACAACTAGGGAATGTCAATATGTTGCGTCTATAGAGGGGGAATACACAGAACTCTTTATTGTCGACGAAAATTACTTTAACGTTTCGTACATCAGAGAGGAATATTTGGAAGGTGCATCTATAGAAGAGGTCTACAGCAAATTCAGAAGCGGTGAAAACTGCTGTATAATAAGCAAATATCTAAGTAGAGAGTACTTGTACGATGTTGGGGATGAAATACGCATATCATTTACCGCAGGTGGAAATAGAATAGCTATGGACTTAACAATAATAGCGATTGCAAAAGTTCTTCCAGGGTTAACTTGGACAATTCAACCATACTTTTCCATAATAATCGTTATTAGTTATCAATGCGCGCAAAAATATTTTGATCCGCAAAAAATAACACCAATACAACTATTAATCGATACGGTGGAAGGCACTAATAACACAAAATTAGCTGAAAAACTCGAAGAAGAATACACAGAGATACGTTCTGCAACAACCCCTGAACAGGAGATCCAAAAAACGTTAAATGATCCGATAAGCGCTTTCTTCTTCAAACTATTTCAAGTTCAAGTTATTTTCGCATTTTTAATAGCTGCAGTTGGCTTATCACTAGTTATGACAATGGCAACACTCGAAAGAGAGCGAGAAATTGGACTGCTAATAGCAAGGGGAATAAGTAGAGAACAGGCAGTAAAAATATTTCTAGGGGAAGCCCTACTAATAACCGTTATTTCTTTCACACTAGGAATTGCAGAAGGATTATCAGTAACATACGGAGTCTTCAAATCAACGATGCCCATGATACCGGAAATAACAGACTACCCCATCAAAACACCACTCGTTTTCCCCATCAATTTCTACCTTCTCATAATCGTAGGTTTCACCGCACTTCTACTAACATCCATTGTCCCAGCATGGCATCTAACAAGGAAAAACCTAGCAAAAATATTAAGAATCCACCACTAACAGTTTATAATCGAATTTCGACTTCACGCAGCTTAGTAGGCTCTTAGGGAGTAGGGTGCCAAAAAATGTCTACGTTAACGTTCATTCTGAAATCGGTGCTTCGAAACCCCAAAAGATTGTTAATGCTTATTTTAGGTGTTGCCTTACCGTTAATGTTACTAATTGGTACCTTTCTGACGGTTGAATATCTGGGTAGGGAATTTTTGGCGGAGACTCTTGAAAATATTGGTGTGGATATCGAAGTTAGCGTATTTGGCGCTGCAAACATTTCTAATTACATGGATGTCATAGAGGATTTGGAAAAAATAGATGGAATAGCAAACGTGGAAGCAGTAGTTCCAGGTTATTTAGGGGCATGTAATATTACAAAAGATGGAGAACTCATATGGCCACTTCGTGAAAAAAATGCAAAAAACTACACAATGCTTACATATTCTAAAATTCATGTTTTTTGCTTCAGACCAAATTTTTCCAGCAACGAAATAGGAATTTTAAATGGTACATTAGATCTTATTGGAAATAATGTAGCCGTAACAGCAAAACTAGCTGAAGTATTAAAGTTACAGCCGGGTGATAAAATAACTCTTTCTCGCCAGCATTGGAAAGAAGAAAATGGAGAAATGGAAGTAGAGATAGTAAAAGTTAATTTTACAGTCTGCTCAGTCATAGAATTTGAAGGTAGACTGGAAAATGCAATATCCGGAGAATTTCCATCTTATCAAGGTCTTTGCTTCATCGTCTCGATGGATTTTGCTCAAATTTTTATTGAAAAATTTAATTTTTCTCCTTTTCTAGAATATTGGGTTTTTGTTGATTATGGCAAGGTTCTAAATCCTTGGAGCGTGGACTGGTCAATAATAGGTTTAAGAAGGCTTGAAAGAGAAATAGAAATTGTACTACATAAGAACTATTCTGACTTCAGTATTACAAACATCCTATTGTACGAGATAAAAAACTGCAGAGAAAGAGTATATTATCTAAAATTTGGTTTTGGATCTACTATTTTACCCGTTATATTGCTTGCTTTCCTTTTTATACTGATAGCAAATCAAATCATAACAATGAGAGAAAGAAGGGAAATTGGATTACTAAAAGTTAGAGGTGCAACCAATGAACAAATTCTCTCATTCTTATTGGTTAAAGGCTTTATAATCGGCGGAATTGGCGGAATTGTTGGGTCATTTATTGGATATCTAGCTAGTATGCATTTCATAAAAATTTTTTCAGAAGAATTAATTCTATCACCAGAACAAACTATCAGCAGATTTTTATCCTTTTACCTTGAGGTTGGGGTTGGGCTAGGAATAGTTATGTTAACCTTGGCTACATATATACCAGCTAGAAAGACTGTAAAGATGGAAACACAAAAACTGTTACAAGAATATCTTGAAGAAGTAGAGTTACCAAAGAAAATAACAAAGAAAACATTAATGATTTTCACAATTGGTCTAATGAAAGTAGTAGAAACAATTCTGAATACATCAGTTGCTGCAATTATAGCTTCCATGGAGGCTCCCGAAAATTTCGTTGTTTTCTTCGTAGGAACCATCATACTTCTCGCAGATCTAATTCTCATCCCCCTCGGCCCAATATTTTTCATTTACGGCCTCACCAAAATAGTTACATACTATTCAGTAAAGTTTCACAAAATTTTCAAAACAGTTATAAAACCGCTTCTTGGGGAACTAAGCGACATGGTTACGAAGAATTTTTCAAGAAAAACTACAAGAACGATAAAAATCATGATCATAACGTCAATCGTATTAATTTATGGAATAGCAATAATCACTGTTCCGAGTTTAATGGCGCGGCAGGCAAGAATATTTGCAGAGGCGCAGAACGGGGCGGATATTTTTGCTGAGCCAGGATATGTCATCAATGAAACTCAACTCTTAGAAAATTTGAGTAAAATTGAAGGAATAGAACTTGTGTCAAGGGTTATGGCAGATAATTTTATGTTTAGAGATATAGAAAAGCTATCACTTCTTGTTGTTATTGATGAAAATTACTTTAACGTGTCTTATTTCAAAAGTTCATATCTAAAAGATGTGTTAATTGCGGAGGTTTATGGGAAATTTAAGAGCGGAGAAAATTGCTGCTTGATAAACGAGTATTTAAGGGATGAATATGGCTTTAAAGTAGGAGAACAGTTGAATATGACGGTTCTAGTTGGAGAAAACGTAACAAAAACAGTAAAACTAAGAGTGTTGGGGATTATAAAAGCTTTGCCGGGAATAGTATCGATATATGTGATGAAAAACCGCCCCATAATTGTTATAAGCTACAATTGCTTACAAAACAACACGTACATTCAAAAATTGTTGCACGGCTATAATTTACATCAATATCTAATTGATGTATCTGAAGATGTCAACAGTACAGAAATAGCTGAAAAGTTGGAAAGTTATTATGAAATACGTTCTGCAATATCCATTGAGCAGGTAATGCAAAAATATATGGACGACCCTCTATTAACTATTTTCTCTCTCAAATTCTGCTATGTTGAATATGTTTTTTCACTTACAGTTGCTACGTTCGGGTTATCTCTACTGGTGGCAACATCGATTTTAGAAAGGGAAAGAGAGATAGGGCTTTTAATTGTGAGAGGAATGACCAGAAAACAAATAGTAAAAATGGTCTTTGGAGAAACATTGCTAATGATTATGGTATCCTCTCTTCTAGGCATAGTAGGGGGCTTACTTATAGCCTATGGGTTCTATTTACTTCTTATACCTCCAGAAATGAAAATATTCTTCATTAACGAACCAATTGTTATTCCACGTGAACTATATGTGATTCTAAGCCTTGGAATAACAACATTCTTGGCAACTTCTTTAATATCGGCGTGGTGTGCGACGAGAAAAAGCTTGGCAAAAATGTTAAGAATGCATCACTAATAATTACGCATTGAGTTCACGGGAGGGTTTAGGGGAGGGATCTACGTAGTAGGTGTGAGCTGAATTGTTCTTCGTTCTATAAAGGGGAACTCTAAAAGGCTAGTGATGCTTAGCTTAGATATGGTGGTGTCAATATCACTATAGGGGTTTTCTGACAGCAAATTATATATGGGCCAGCAACAAAATTAATTTAAAAATTACACGCCAAATTATAAACTGGGGTTAAAGAGCGGGGTACACTAGAGTATCATTATTTTCCTTTATTTCACCACTTCTATTGGTATTTTGGTATTTAACAAGAAAGAAAGTAATAGAAATATTAAGGTCACACCATTGAGAGGGATTAAGCTTGGGAGTAGCTATATTTGCTCTTCATTCCATAGTTAGAAACCCCAGAAAAATGTTAACTCTTACAGTCGGTCTTATAATAGCTACTTCACTTTTGACAGGTACGTTTTTATCAGCCGACTACATGGCTCAGATAATTTTACAAGAAACCTTGAATGACGTAAGTTTCGACATGAGGGTCGATATATTTCCTCAAAATCTATCTGAAAGTTCCAGCATTATAAAAAACCTTGAAAAAATAACTGAAATTAAAAAAATAGAACCATACATCGTGAAAACCTTAACGGGTTTAAACATAATAAAAAACAATGGCACCAGCTTCTCAACGATAAGGTTTTCTCAAAGCTGGAAAATCATCGCATACGGTCTTAGAGAAAACATATCTATCGGAGAAATAAATGTTATAAAAGGTTCACTACCTCTTATGGGAAACAGCGTTGCAATAACAGATAGCCTTGCAAAGAAATTAAATCTTAAAGTAGGAGACGAAATAGCACTTTTATTTTCTCAATTAGATGGAGAGGAAAAAAAGGTAAATGTAACGGTGTCTGCCGTTGTTAGATTAGAAGGTAAACTTAAAAAAACACTGGATGACCCATATTCTGAAACCTCTGTTTGTGGTTGGAAAATTTACCGAGTAGAACAAGAAGACTATCTTATAATGTCCATCGGGTTTGCTTACTCAGCTTTTTCAGCTAAGGGCGTTCGTTATTGGGTTTTTGCCAACCGTGATACTGTTTTAAATCCGTGGGACATTGACCGATCCATTACAAATTTAATTGACATAGAGAATAAAATAGAAGATTCATGTCAACAATATTTTCATGTTGAAATTTGTGATATTTTGAGATATGCATTAGAAACATGTAAGGGAAGTATATTATCTTTAAAATTATTGGCTGGAGTTTGTATTCTACCCACAACGTTTTTAGCGTGCTTTCTCATATGGACTTCAAACCAAATGTTTATTTATGAGAGAAGAAGAGAAATAGGTCTACTAAAGGTTAAGGGTGCAACCAACAAACAAATATTAGCTTTAATTGCTCTTGAATCAATAATTGTAGGAATAGTTGGAGGAATAATAGGCTTCACGGTAGGAAATATATCCTGTGTATATTTCTTAGAGGTTACAGTAGGGCGTTCTATAGCTACCATATTTCCAAGTCATATATTAGTCAGACTGCTGGTTTTCTACCTGCTTATTGATATTATATTTGGTGTAGCCATATCAATGTTCTTTACAACAATTTTAGTCAGAAAAATTATAAAAACGGAAACAAACAAGCTCCTGCAAGAATACTTAGAGGAGTTTGAAAAAGGAAAATGGAGACCAAAACTAGTATTTACCAGCTTCTCAATCGGATTAATAAAAACAGTAGAAATGGTACTGGGAATACAACTTACAAGAATAATTACACAAATAGAGGCGGAATACATAGTAATCTCCTTACTTTTAAATCTGCTCTACATAATCGACATCGTACTTATTTTTCTAGGCCCATTGCTGCTAGTTTACGGTTTTAGTAAGATTGTTACGCATTACGAGACAAAATTTAACAAATTGTTTAAAACAATCGTAAAACCGTTGCTTAAGGAATTAAGTGATATGGTTGTAAAAAACTTAGTTAGAAGACCCGCAAGAACAGAAAGATTGCTATTCTTACTATCACTAGTATTAGCTTATGGAATAGCAACGATAACAACCTCCGCTTCTGCCATGAACATGACAATTAAGGAAATAGAAATAAGTGTCGGAGCAGATATCAAAGCGTTTCCAGTGCAATCCATAAATGAAACACAACTAATAGAAAACATAAGCGGAATAGAAGGAATAAACTTGGTGTCAATCACTGGAAAAACTGTAGCAAAAATAGGGATAAGGAACATAGATCTTTTCGTTATAGATGAAAATTATTTTAATGTTTCCTTTATTAAAGAGAAATACTTAAAAGACGTATCTATTGAAGAAGTGTTTCTTAAATTCAAGAATGGCGAGAATTGTTGCTTAATAAGCCAACATTTATCGGAAGAATACATGTACAACGTGGGAGACGTAATGCAAATAACAATAGGGACAAATATCAACAAAACAGCATTAAGTTTAAATATTATCGGAATAGCAAAAATTCTTCCAGGATTGCAACAAACACTTTACGACCAATATGAGAAAAACGCAGTCGTTATAGGACGTAAATTTGCAGAGAAATATTTCAACCTTTACAGTGAATCATCTATAACATTCCTGATTGATGTAAGCGAAGAAGTGAATGCTACATCAGTTGCAGAGATACTGAAAAGTCAAAGTTTTGGCATTTACTCTGCTTTTTCGCTTGACGAAGAGATAAATAAGTCTGTGCATGAAGTTTCAGTTTACTTGTCCCCTAAATTCTTTTATATCCAGTTCTACTTTGCAATTACGATTGCTCTAACAGGGCTAACTATTGTAACAACAAGTTCAGTGCTAGAAAGACAAAGAGAAATCGCATTGTTAACTACAAGAGGTTTAAGTAAAAAACAAGCCATTAAAATATTCACTGGAGAAACAGCGCTTATAATCATATTATCGTTCATATTAGGGATCGTAGAAGGATTGTCAATAACCATTGGATTCATGAGTCCAGTTTTTATATTTAAACCTAAGCTACCAATCAAAATAATAGTTTTCCCATCTGAACTCTGCCTAATGTTAGTTATGGGGGCAATTATAGCGTTTTTAGCCTCCATAATACCAGCATGGCATTTAACACAGAAAGAAATAGCAAAAATTTTACGAATTCATCACTGACATCTAAATAACCATATTATCAGCTAAGATCAAAAGGATAAACACGACTTGCGAGGGGGATTAACATTGAATACATTTAATTTCGCTCTGTATCCATCGATTAGAAGTTCTAGAAAAATGCCAACTTTAAATCTTAGGAATAGTAACATTCTTGGTGATATCCTTGACATCAGTATGGGTATGTAATAGGAAGAAATCTAGCAAAAATGTTAAGAATTTGCCACTGACAATTATCATTAGCTTTAATAGCTATGTCAACAGTTCTGGAGAGAGAAAGAGAGATAGGATTACTAATTGTGAGAGGAGTGACCAGAAAACAAATAGTAAAAGCAGTCTTCGGAGAAGCCATGTTGATAATTGTAGTGTCTTTCGCATTAAGTATAGTAAGGGGTTTATCTATAGCCTATGAGTTCTGTCAGTTTGTTGCACCACCAGAAATGGCAATTTTCTTTACAAAACCTCAGTTAACCATTCCATTTCAAGTCTACACAACTTTAGGCGCAGGACTAACAATGTTTCTACTCACTTCTCTTATAACCACCTGGTATGTAACGCGGAAAAACTTGGCAAAAATCTTGAGAATTTACCATTAAGAAACTCTAAATATCATGGAACTTTAGCTACGTTGATAGTTCTGGGAGTACTTTCGCTGCTTCTGGCATTATAAATATTTTTGCGTTTTTGCCTTTCTTTGCGAAGGCCATTTCTAGTGCGTCATCCAAATTTTTTGCCGGCTCTAGTCTGAAGATGTTTTTTACTTCTTTGGGTTTCATTTTTGAAATTAAGATGATGTCGGCTTTTTGTCTTGCTTTTAAAATATAGTAGGCTTTATGACCGCCTAACTTAAAGTTTGTTTTTATTTGTTTCTCCATTTCCTCTATGGTTTGATATTTTTTCATCCATTCGTAGAAGACCTTGTTCCCATATCCATCTCTACATTCAGCGGCTACTACTAGTACTCCTCCGGGTTTCACTACTCTTAGGGCTGAGTCTATTGCTTTATATGCTTGGTAAAGATCTATGTCGCTTGGGTATCCTCCCGCACTAACCAAAACTATGTCTGCTTGTTTATCTACCTTCACCTTGTAAATTTGGTCCACGAGTTTTACTCCTTGCATAAATGCTTCCTCTAAATCTCCTGCAAAAGCTCTAACAACTTCTTTCTTATGATTCATCACCACATTTACTATGAAATCTGGT
>Ga0164310_10002226_pt1 | contig 11104 bp, 6 predicted proteins | sample GuaBasSedimGuay1_FD_121795 | JGI IMG/M metagenome (GOLD analysis project Ga0164310, IMG submission 121795) | Subseafloor sediment microbial communities from Guaymas Basin, Gulf of California, Mexico - Guay1, Core 4569-9, 0-3 cm | ecosystem: Environmental > Aquatic > Marine > Hydrothermal vents >... | reverse complement strand
GAATACGTGCATGCCTATACCCGCGTCCTGGTGGCACACGAAATCGGTCACACTATTGGTTTCCGTCACAATTTCAAGGCGTCGACAATCTACACTCCGGAGCAGCTCTCCGATCCCGACTTCACTCGACAACACGGAACCTGCGGTACAATCATGGACTATATTCCGGTGAATCTTCCTTTCGAAGGATTAACACAGGGCGAGTTCTTTGCGTCTATTCCGGGGCCATACAGCGATTGGCTTATCGAGTACGGCTACTCTGATTTCGGAGCCTCTTCACCCGAAGAAGAGCTACCAATGATCGATCAGATAGCATCCCGGGCAGGTGAGCCTCTGCTCGTGTTTGCTACCGACGGAGACGTGGTTGGGCGAACTATGAAATCAATCGATCCGCTCGTGAATATGCATGATCTCGGCAACGACCCACTCGCTTTTGCCAAAGAGACGGTGAGAAAGTCACGAGTACTGTGGACCGATGCTCTTGCCAAATTGGAAAAACCCGGCGCCCGTTACCAGGATATCAGCCGAGTGTTCCGGCTTGGTTGGCGAGGTTACAGCAGGGTTGCGCAAATCGCACCGAAGTATGTTGGCGGTATCGACCACCTGCGAAGTCACATTGGCGATCCAAACGGTCGCGCGCCGTTCAAAGTAATACCGGCTTCGAGGCAGCGCGAGGCTGTGGCACTCATCAAGGACCTGGTTTTTGCTGCGGATGCTTTTGATCTCCCCGCAGGCCTGGCAAATAAGCTACAGGCTGAGAACATGGACACATTTTCAAGGGGACCCTCGCAGATCGACTACCCCTGGCATCAGAGAGTGCTGGCAGTACAGAACATGGCCCTCGCCAATCTTTACGGCACGTACGTGCTGGGAAGACTCGTGAACAACGTCAACTTGTTTGATGCCGATGAAGAGAAGTACACTATTTACGACATGTTCACGGAAGTCCGTCGAGCTATCTGGAGCGAGATCGTCAAACCTGAGAATGTCAACTCGTTGCGCCGACAGCTACAGCTTCTGCATCTGAATCGAATTATCAGGATATACTTGAGCACACCTGCTGGATATCCGAGCGACGCTCGCACCCTGGCTGCAAATGATCTTGATATCCTTGAGAAGGCTTCCCGAAAGGCAGTCAACTCCGGACTTCTTGACGGCATGACCAAAGCGCATTTCAAAGAAGTGATCCTACAGATCGAGTCCGCCAAGAAGGCCCAGCGGACTTACTCAACAAGATGAGGGAATTCGTTGGCTGAGTAGGGATGGAATCGCACGCAGGAATCTTCGTGCCTGTTGATTGAAATAGAACGAACGACGAAATCACAACAACCTTGTGTAATCCGTCACCCCCTTACCTCCTGTCATTCCCGCGAAGGGGTTTGTTGAAGAACTGATTGACGGTGGGCGGTGTACGTCCTCGTGCGCCGCCTGGCACCAGGATATCGGCAGACGGGGACGTCTGCCGCGCACAGTGCAGGGTTTATCAACAGGCCCGAAGGCGGGAATCCATCTGAATCTACGACTTACTGGATGCGCCCCCGCCTTCGCGGGCATGACATAGCACATATTCAACAGCCTCCTAAAATTTATACCTGAGCACCTCTTCGCTGTCCGGTGACAACTTGATTCTCTGATTATCTCCAACCTTGAGAGGTGGAAAGGCATCAGGCAAGAATGTCTCATCCAATCCACCAAGCCCCACATCGCTGATGAACCTCAGGCTTCCGTCGTTGCGAAACACAGCAAAACAATCAATACAATTGAAGTACCTCTCCTTCGAGGACGAGAGATGTCCTGGTCTTCGGAGATTAAGCCTTAGATGGTGTATTCCCCTGACAGCTAGTGGCACCACCTTTATTTCATAGTCAATGATGTCAGCTCTCGAGACTGTGGTCGGAAGCCGCTCAGGATTTGAGACAACCTGCATGCCTCTCCCTGTCAACTCAATCTCCAAAGGAACGTTCAGATCGTCCCCAGCAACGAGATGATACCGCACTGTAGAAGTATCGCCGATATTGAATGGAGGACAAACAGTCATGGTGGTGATGAATAGCTGCTTGGGATCAGGATACGATTCCATGTCGCGCTGAATCATATGCACAGAATCTTCGTTAAAAAACGTGCATTGATGCAATGTACATTGATTTTTGAACTGGTCTCCGATCTCCTCCTTGCCTAGGAAAGTCAGGGAGCCGTCCTTGTCAAAACACCATTTCACATCAAGTGCCCCGTCTTCCTCTTCACCCGGCATGTACAATTGGAACCCGTTGAAGCCTGACAAAAGCGGAACCAGTTCGAAACTACCAGAATAAGTTGAGCCGAGTGAATGTGAGCCTGACCAAACGAACACCGAGTCGCCCAGAAGACGCATCGCTTTGCGGTCCCAACCCAGCTTGATTTCCCAGTCTCCCTCAGGAATCACAATATCACGTGCAATCTCAAGAGTGAAATTGACTTTAACCGTCTCGAGTGGTGCAGGAAGTTGTTCGAAATCGAATTCACCCTGGAACAGTCTCATGTGAAACGGTAGACTGGTCCATTTAAGCCCGATCTTCTGATCATAGCCATCAATGTGTTGATTGATCTGTCCAATTACTTGCGGAGCAAGAAGAGACAGAGCTAGTAAGAACACGATTAGTCTCATATCTGACCGATTCTTCACATCCAAAGATTTACCATTCGGGTGCGCTCGCTGCTCCATTCGCTTTCCAGAAGTACTTGATGTAGTTCCAGGCGTCGATAGCTTTGTCGGCGTACACGAACAGACTTATATCGTCGGCGTCAATAGTCCCCTGATCGACCAGGTATTCGAAATCAATCAACTTTCTCCAGAACTTCTCACCGAACAACACGATGGGAATACGCGGTGCTTTTCCTGTCTGCACCAATGTCAATGCTTCAAACAACTCATCGAGCGTGCCATAGCCACCGGGAAATGCCAGGAGGGCCCTGGCCCGCAACAAAAAGTGCATCTTGCGGACAGCAAAGTAATGAAACTGAAAACAGAGTTCAGGTGAAATATAGGGATTGGGTTTCTGCTCCAACGGCAACGTGATGTTCATTCCAATCGACTTGGCGCCAACATCGTAGGCACCTCGATTAGCAGCCTCCATGATACCCGGTCCACCGCCGGTAACAATAACGTACTCGTGGTCACCACCATCCTGACTTTCGGACGACACCAACCGCGCAAACTCACGTGCTTCGTCGTAGAAGACAGACTTCTCGAGGATAGAACGCGCGATCTTCAACTCCCGTCTCAGTTCACGGTCGCCGGGTTTCTTCTTCAGTTTGGCTTCGGCCTTCCGTACGCTTTTCTTTGCCTCGCCTGATTCCACGATACGTGTACCGCCAAAGGCAACAATCGTTGATTTGACATTGTTATGCCGCATCCCGATCTCGGTCTTGAGCAGTTCAAGCTGCAATCTTGCGGGGCGCGTGTACTCACCACCGAGGAAATCGGGATCCTTGTATGCAATCCGGTAGGCCGGTGAACGCTTAAGGCGGTCAACTAACTTCTCAGTGTCTGTTTTCTTTTTTGCCATCTCTATAGGTCTGTCCTATTTTCAGAGTTCTACTGTTTCGTGAAGAGTCGGGATATGACAATCCCAGCCACGTTCCTCTTTGATATGCTGAGCCATAGCTTCAGATTGCTGTTTCTCACCATGCGTGACAAAAACGCGGCTCGGTGCATTTGTAATCGGCTCCAGCCAATGAAGCAGTTCATGAAAATCAGCATGTCCGGATAATCCCTGCATCACCACCACCTTCGCCCCTACTTCCACAGGCCGTTTGTGAATGCGGATTTCCGTAGCACCGTCGGCCAGGCGCCTGCCGAGAGTTCCCTCGGCCATGAATCCCGCCAACGCTACAATATTGTTCGGACCAGGCAGCCGGTGAATCAGATGGTGTAGTATCCTGCCACCCGTGAGCATTCCGCTCGCTGATAAGACAATGGAAGGCCCTTTGAGTCTGTTCAACTCCATTGAAGACTGGCGTGAGCGATGAAGGAAAACGCGCTTGCCTTCCAGGACGCATCCGTGACCACCCATTTGCTTGAGGTCAATGGCATGGTAGTCGTGAAACTTACAATAAGTTCCGGTAACAGATATAGCCATGGGCGAGTCAATATGCACATCGATTGGCGGAATAAGATCGTGCCGCGTCAACTCGTTGATCAAGTAGGTAATTTGCTGGGTGCGACCAACGGCAAAAGCAGGTATCAGCAGGATCCCTTCACGCTCGACAATCTCCCTTACCAGGTCGATAAATACCGAACGCGGGTCTTCAGGCGCATGCAATCGTCCGCCGTATGTCGACTCACAAATGAGATAATCGCAATTTGATGGCTCACCAGGGTCTCTGGTGAGCGGGTTACCGTAGCGACCAATGTCCCCTGAGAATAGTATCTGAATTGTTCTGCCCTTGTCGGCAACTTCCAACTCCACGCTCGCCGCTCCCAAAATATGTCCGGCCGGACGCATACGGAATCTCACGTTGTCAGTGATTGAGACCCAATCGTCGTAGGGAACGGGATGCATCTGATTGATAGCAGTCTCAGCGTCAGCCTTCGTGAACAGCGGCAGGGCTTTCTTGTGATGAGTCAGCTTCTTGCGGTTGCGAAAGTCGGCATCTTCCTCTTGTATATGTGCACTATCCAACAGGGAGATCACTGCCAAATCAGCAGTTGGCGCTGTACAGTATGCCTTCCCGCGAAAACCCTGTTTGGCCAGTCTTGGCAAATACCCGATATGATCAATGTGAGCATGGGTTAGGATAATGCCTGATATCTCTGCCGGATCAAAAGGCGGCGGATCCCAGTTGAGCTGGCGCAACTGACGACGTCCCTGGAAGACGCCACAGTCGATCAGCACAGCACTATCATCAGTCCTGAGAAGATACTTGGAGCCTGTAACGGTACCGGCGGCACCGTGAAATGAAAGTTGAATCAATGCCCAAACCTCCTATGCAGGGCAGTTACAGTTGGAGTCCCGCCGAATTATGCCGGCACGGCCTCCTCGAACGCCTCTTCTATTTTCTGTTCAGCAGCTACTCCGAGGCACACCCCAGTCGACTCGGCAGTCCTGATCCAGGGATGGTCCGGAGTCACTTTGCGAAGCTTCCCGGCGACATCTTCCAGTGCCACCGAACTGATCTCGTTGCCTCTCAGGGCAACCATTCGGTTGAATTCCCCACGCGCTACCATATGGAGTGCTTCCATGCCGAATCTCGTAGCCAGAATACGATCACGAGCCGAAGGCGAGCCGCCGCGCAGCAGGTGACCCAGTATCGTAACACGGCATTCGATATTGATAAGCCCTTCAAGTTGTGCCGCCACCTGGTTGGAGACACCTCCGAGGCGAATGGCGTCCGGCGAGTTCTTGATACGCCGTTTGACAACCATCTCTCCCCCTGCCGGTTTGGCTCCTTCGCCAACAACTACAATCGAGAAGTTTTTGCCCAGCGAACTGCGCAATCTTGACCTGGTCACAAATCGCGCTGAGATCGTATGGAATCTCCGGCAAAAGAATGATATCTCCACCACCGGCGAGTCCGGAACCAAGGGCAATCCACCCCGCGTATCTGCCCATAACTTCGATGAGCATCACCCGATGGTGTGATTGGGCTGTAGTATGTATGCGATCTATCGCCTCTGTCGCCACTCCGAGCGCCGAATCGAAACCGAAAGTTACATCGGTACCCCACAGATCGTTGTCTATTGTCTTGGGCACACCCACAATTGGCAGTCCCTTGCCGACCATACCTGCCGAAGCTGCCATCGTGCCATCACCACCAATAGCAATCAGGGCATCCAGACCAAGAGACTCGAAATTGAGCACGCCTTGTGCTGATCGATCAAGACTGACATAGTCATCTCCCTGCATGACAGGGAAGTTAAACGGGTCTGCACGGTTGGAAGAACCCAGAATCGTCCCTCCTTTTGAGAGAAGGCCGGACATGTCACGTAAATCCAGGGTCCTGAATCGGTTTTCTATGAGACCCTCATAGCCATCGAGAAAACCAATCACTTCCATATCGTAATCGTTGCTTGCCGTCTTGACAACCGCGCGGATCACAGCGTTGAGACCGGGGCAATCACCCCCGCCGGTTAGAACTCCAATACGCTTGACTTTTCTCATACTTCCAAAACCCCAGCACAATTGATTCAATTCAACTCTCAATGTTACAGTATATCGACCGATTTGAAACAAAAAAAAGGTGCCTCAATGAATACGTGCCGATCTTACTGAAGGTGGGACGGATGGGAATATTCTTGTTGCATGGGTCCGCTGATTTGGATACCTAAACAAGGCTATTGTCATCAGATGATGCCGGAACAGCAACCAGGACACAAAATGCGCGTAAAGCAACTACTTGTACTACCGAAACTGCCTGAGAAGATCAGCAAGCTACAACACCTTGCCAGTAATCTCTGGTACTGCTGGAACTGGGACGTGGTCAGGCTGTTCATCAGACTTGATGCCGACATGTGGGAACGGTGCTATCAGAACCCTATCGAGATGCTCTCCAGACTCCCGCAACGCCGCCTCGAAAAAGCCGCTCAGGACGAAGCTTTCCTGGCCAAGCTGGACAAGGTCTACGGGAAGTATCAGGACTATCTTAAGCGCAAGAAGTGGTTCCATTTCAAACACAGTGGCTACGAGGCCAATCGTGTTGCCTATTTCTCACTCGAATACGGCTTAGACACCGGCCTCCCGGTCTATTCGGGCGGTCTGGGCGTACTTTCAGGGGATACGCTCAAATCAGCTTCGGATCTGGGTATTCCTATGACAGCCATCGGGTTGCTGTACCGATACGGATATTTCCGACAGATCCTCTCCTCCGATGGCTGGCAACAGGAACGCTACGAAGAGAACGATTGGTACCATATGCCGGTACAGTTGGTCAAAGATGAATCAGGGCAGCCGTTGAGGGTGTCTATGGTTCTCGACAATGTCCCTGTACAAATACAGATATGGAAAGTCTCCGTAGGGCTGATCCCTCTCTATATGCTTGACACCAATATTCCTGAGAATTCCAGCAAAGGACGCGAGATTACATCGGTGCTGTACGGCGGCGACAAGGACATGCGCATCAGGCAGGAGATTGTCCTTGGTATCGGTGGCTTCAGAGCGCTTAAAGCTCTTGGCGAAGTACCCCAGATATTTCATTGCAACGAGGGGCATTCCTGGTTCCTCACCCTGGAACGCATTCGTGATCTTATGATCGATAAGGGACTGACTTTCAAGGAGGCAGCTCAATTCGTCTGGTCAACTACAGTCTTCACAACGCATACACCCGTCCCGGCCGGCAACGAGAAATTCGATCCGGTGCTGATCCAGCGCTACCTGGGCGGTCTGGTCAAAGAACTGGGGCTCGGTTGGAATGAGTTCCTTGATATTGGACGCCTGAACCCCGGCGACGGCACCGAGCATTTCGGCATGACAGTAGCTGCCCTGAGGTCATCCGCTTTCTGTAACGGCGTGTCAGAATTGCACGCAGGCATCTCTCGGCAGATGTGGCACAACATCTGGCCGGAACTTCCTAAAGAAGAAATACCAATCAAGGCGATCACAAATGGAGTTCATCCAGCCTCCTGGACCTCGCACGATATGCATGATCTTTTTGAGTCCTATTTCGGTCCTCATTTTGTTGAACGCCCCGGAGCTCCAGAAACATGGGAACGGGTTCATCGCATTCCAGACGTAGAAATGTGGAGAATCCACAACAAACGACGAGAGCGGTTGATCTTCTTCGCTCGCAAAAGAATAAGAGCTCGTCTTCAGCGTCGAGGAGCCACCCAATCCGAAGTACAGCATGCCGATCAATATCTTGATCCGAGTGCACTGACAATCGGCTTTGCTCGGAGGTTCTCGACATACAAGCGCGGCAACCTCATCTTCGCGGATCCTGATCGCCTGGCCAGACTTATCAGTGATAAAGACCGACCAATACAGCTTATCATATCAGGGAAGGCGCATCCTCTTGATAATCCTGGCAAAGAAATAATCCAGGATATAATAAAGTATACCCGTGAGTCCCGGTTCCGTAACCGTGTTGTGTTTCTTGAGGACTACGATATAAACGTTGCCCGCTACATGGTCCAGGGGTGTGACATCTGGCTTAATAACCCGCGTCGTCCCCAGGAAGCCTCCGGTACTTCGGGCATGAAAGCCGCCCTTAACGGCGTCCTGCATTTCTCAGTCCTTGACGGATGGTGGGACGAAGCATACGCAGAAGAGACCGGCTTCAAGATAGGTAGCGGCGAAGAATATGAAAACGTGGGTGTCCAGAACAGCCTGGAATCCGAAGCACTATACAATACTCTGGAACGAGAAATCATTCCCCTGTTTTACGAACGTAACGACGTTGATTTGCCGGAACGCTGGGTCGGAAAAATGAAAGCTTCGATCCACATGGCTGGACAACGGTTCTCAGCACAGCGCATGTTAATGGACTACACTAACAACTGCTATATACCGGCTATCGACGCCGCAAACAACCTCTCTAACGACAACTATTCCGTGGGAAAAGAACTGGCGGCCTGGATAGACCGCGTGTCCGGCAGTTGGGACAAGATCGCTATATCAGACATCGAATTTCCCGAAGTCAGCGCCACTGTCGAAGTCGGTGAGAGAATCAAGGTAATGATGAAGGTTAATCTTGGGGAGATCAAACCGGAAGACATCGCGGTCGAAATAGTCTCCGGTCGCCTTAATTCTCAAGAGCAGTTCCTGGACTACTCTCCGCAGCCTGCTAAATTCGAAGGTCCCTCCGCTAATGATGAAAGTCAGGACGTCTATTCATATACAGGTGAAGTCACCTGTAGGGAATCAGGCCGATTCGGCATAACCGCGAGAATTGTACCTGACAACGAACATCTGCTAAAGGCATTCAAGCCTAAATTGATAAGTTGGTGGTAACTCTTTTTGCTGTGCCGATATGGATTCGCCCGGCTGCCAGACAGAGACATCTGGCAGCACTGTGGGCCTGCTAATCTCTACTGGCGATAGTTGATGTCATCGTCCATCTCTTCAGCCTGCCAGTTGGCGTGATAGCCTGACAAACTTCCAGCGCGACTAATGAGATCCAACAGTTCTCGAGTCTGCTCGGTGTGGAGTTGCCGATCAACATCCTGTGCCAGTCGGGCCAGCTCCTGGAAGCTCGTCTCAGAGGCATAAGCGGTATTCTTGAGCATTCCCCCGAATCTGGCCGCAACGATGGCCAACTTCAACTCGGCCCGAGCTCTTTCAGGTTTTTGCCAGTGCTTGCGCAATACGGCCTCTTCTTTGACTTCTGACACTTCCGTCTCATCGGGGTTCTTCCAGCGGACAAAGACCGTTGCGACTCTGGCGTCGCGGCGACGGTTTGCAAACTCCAATTCATACAGGGCTGTGACTTCGTGTCCAACACCAACCTCTCCCCCATCCTGCTGATTGTCACGGAACTGGTGGTCTGGCACATCTCTGTTCTCATAGCCGAGAAGGCGATAGGACTTGACCACTTTCGGATCGAACTCCACTTGAATCTTCACGTCACGCGCCAGCAACTGCATGCTGCCAACAAGGTCGTCCGCAAACAGCCTCTGGGCTTCCTGGCGGTCGTCAACATAAGCATACCTGCCATCACCCTTGATGGCCAACTGCTCGAGCAGAACGTCATTGTAGTTGCCCATGCCGAACCCAAAAGTGTTGAGAGTGATTCCGCGACGTGCAAATCGCTCGATTTCGCCCATAATTGCGTCGGGGCTGGTGTGACCGACATTGGCGACACCATCACTGCAAAGCACTACGACGTTATTATGACCGTTTACGAATTGGTTGTTTGCCATCCGGTAGCCTTCTCTCAAACCAGCCTCGGCGAATGTTGACCCACCGGCGGAGAGAGCATCTATCGCACGGAGGATGGTTCCGGAACGGTCGGTGCGGGTCGGTTCCAGAACGGTCCAGGCACTGGAACCATAAGCCACCATCCCGACGCGATCATTGCGATCAAGCTGGCCTACCAGCATTCTGAGCGCGTCTTTGACGAGGCCGAGTCGGTTTTCTCGCCGCATGGACCCGGAAACATCGATCACCAGTGTCAGGTTGAGCGGTTTGCGATCGCGCCTGTCGATTTCGCGTCCCTTTATCCCGATCTTGAGATAGCCTCTGCCCCGCTCAAACGGTGACTCAGTAAGTTCAGTGAAGACTCGAAACTTGCGATCAGATGGCGGATTGTAGCCGTAGTCGAAATGGTTTACGAACTCCTCCACACGGATTGAGGCAGTGGGAGGCTGAAGACCATCGAGCAGGTAACGTCGTACCAGCGCATAAGATGCGTCGTCTGTATCCACAGCAAATGTGGAAAACCTGTCATGACGCGTTTGCACAAATCCACTGGTACCGTAATCACGGAAAAACATATCCTGCGGCGGCACTTCGTGATACTGCCAGTGCTTGTCTTTCTTGCGACCGGGATAAGGTGGACAAACAGGCTGCGGGCGCTCAGGGGCGGCCAGATTGCCGCCGGAACTCGGTGCAAGGACCTCATCAGTCGAAACTATTCCGTTCACCTGCACACGCGCCTCATCCCGTATGCCCTGTTTGTAAGTCGTTGTTGCATGCTCAAGTTCCGAAAAATCGATATTGGGTTTCTCTTCAGTGCGGGAAATCGTTATTGTCAGGGTAACTGAGACACCGGCTTTAACCATCGCGCGAAATTCAGAAAGCCCAGTCACAGTACCATAATCAGGGTGGGTGATTATCAGATTGTATGTGCCGGAGCTCAAATCAAGAATCTCAAACCACCCGGTAGAATCGGTCCTGGTTCCGATATTGTTCTCAACTATCGCTACCCAGGCTCCAGCCACGCCGGTTCCGTTGGCTCCGTCAATAATCCGGCCTTCAATAGACCCTCTTTCAGGACCTGCAATCGCTGCAACGACTGCCAGGCTTACTATCAAAACCGTTGCTACACTTAGGGTTCTCATGACTTTCTCCTTCTCATGGAAGTCTTGTTGTTCTGATTTCAAAGCAGATACAGCGGACTTCGTTCTTTCTTCCCGAGATTCTATCCAAAAAACGGACGCAACGTCAGAACCTGTGCAACAAATGCACATAAT
>Ga0164310_10002221_pt1 | contig 11108 bp, 6 predicted proteins | sample GuaBasSedimGuay1_FD_121795 | JGI IMG/M metagenome (GOLD analysis project Ga0164310, IMG submission 121795) | Subseafloor sediment microbial communities from Guaymas Basin, Gulf of California, Mexico - Guay1, Core 4569-9, 0-3 cm | ecosystem: Environmental > Aquatic > Marine > Hydrothermal vents >... | reverse complement strand
TCTTAAAGGAAAAGCAAGAATCATTATCTCACAAGATAACAAGAACCTGAAGGTGGTGATGATGAAGAAAAAGATTGTGGAGCAAAGGAAGGGGGAAGGCGACATAGGGATTGGAACAATGATAATATTCATCGCTCTGGTTCTAGTATCTGCTATTGCGGCCTCTCTTTTAATAACGACCGCAGGGAGATTGAATCAGCAAGCTCAGGATACTGCGGAAATAGCCCGACAGGAGATTGCCACAGGCTTACTCATAAGAAACATGGCCGGTGACCGTCTTGTAGATGGACAGGGTGCCACTGCCGTAATGCCCACCTTAGACAGTACATCTCCCACCCCGGGGTCGGTATCCGTCACCGCTATAGGCTATGATCCGGACGGATTGGGCGGTAACCACACCGATGGAGATGAGGAGTATTACGGTTACAAGATTCTTGTGACCACTGCACCTTCCGATTCCGGGAGTGGCATCCTCAAAGTTCAACTGTACCGCTCCCCAGATAACACTTACAACACTGCTAACAATGACACTCTTATAAAGACCTGGACTGACCTGGCCGGGAATCTTCCCACCGCAGGAACTGTTGCTTATGACGCTCCCCCTTCGGGGAGAAACATCTACTTCTATTATCTTAAAGTGTATGACAAAGCCGGAAACGTCGCGTATTCTACACCCGACACCTCCTCTACTAGACTCACCAACTATGACACGGTACGCCCCTCCGCACCTACACTGGCGGCCACTGGCAGCTTTACAGCCCTCTCAAGGGGGCCGAACTCGGGGACTATACAACTGGTGGTCACGGACCTGGATCTCTCCTCACAGACGGACACTCTCTCCACTTCTAACGCCGTCTGGAATATAGAAGAGACAAGCGACTTTACCTCCTTACAGCAAGAGTACCGAATAAGAGGGTTTAACGTTTACCGTTCAACCGCCCCCATCCCACCTGGTGCTATAGCTACAATGCAGCCTATCGGCTTTTGGGACATCAATGACTTCACCGTTGATGAGAATCATCTTGCCGATGGTGTATGGTATGACTATATACAAAAAACCGGAGGTTCTGAGAAGACTGCCTACTATTACGCTCTTGCTGCCGTGGACCTGACGGGCAACGAAGGAAATTCATATCATTCTGACGGAACCCAGGTGTCATATGGGCTGGTTACATCCGCCGCCTGTGCAGCCTCTTGCACCAATGACATAGTTCCACCTACGTTCTCCACGTATACTGTTACGGCCACGGCCTCTTCAATGGGAATAATAATTAGTTGGGTGGGGGAGGCAGCAGACAGTGGTTCAGGCATGGCTTATGAGGACTTCACCGGAAGTGTCATGAATCAGCAGAGTGAGCATTACGCCTATGAAATCTGGAGGTCATTAGAGCCCATATACAAGGTGGAACAACTGCCTGTTAATGGAAGGGTCAATCCCCTTGTGAAGCTAGCTGGATATGCCACTGGAGATCCCACAAACCCTGCCAATGCCTCCACGTTCATAGATTACGGAATTGATTTTTTAACGGGTTCTCCCGCCTCCACCACGGGGAACACCTACTATTACGCAGTGGTCGCAGTTGATAATGCAGGAAACAGGGCGATCCAGCCAGGTCTTTCTGTGGCTTTGGAGGTTATAGAGATCAAGGTGACGCTGGCAGCGGGATCACCCCCTGTGGACTTTGATATGGTTTCTCTGGACATCTCAGACGGATCCAGGGATGTGGCGTTGACCTATGGGGGGATAGGAACGCCCGCCGATGCCACCTCAACCACTTTTACCGTAGAAGTCGTCAGAGACATAGACGGGACGTTTATTGAGGGAAATATTCTCACTCCTGGGTCCGTGGTGAAGATCTACATAAATGCCCATAAGCTGGATTTCAATTTGCTGCCCCAGACCCACGTTACTCTTCATATAAGGCCGAAACATGGAGTGCCCGCTTACGAATCTTTCATTACGCCCTCAACATACGTGGATAGATATGTTGAGCTTCTTTGATGGAGGAAGAATGAAGAAGAGGTACTGCCAGGTGGTCTTATGATAGACTATAGGAACCCCCGGGACGTGGCCCCTGCAAAAGGAGACGACAGATATGGAGATAGAGCGGTTAAGTTTACGCTTAAGAAGGGTTTAAGAACGGAAGAGGAGGCGCTACTCACTGAGATACCCCGTAATGCTAGGTCACTGATGTTCACCCTCAAATGGGTGGATTTCGTCTTGAAAAGGGTACCGAGAAAGAGAGTCTCAGACCTTCTGAGGATGTACGCTGACATCGGATGGCTATCAGAATATGCCAGATATCAGCTCATGGGATATTTTAGGGCATCACTCCCTGATAGGGATTATGAAGAACTGGAACCACTTGAGGAGGATATGAACGGCGAGGTTGTCCTGTCTGAAAACAGTGTGACGGATGATTTCCGTATGACAGCATCGGACCACATTAGAAGCCTCCTCTTCATACTTGCAATCAAAGGTTTGAAGGTGGAGCCAAAACTTGTGGACTCTGTGGAGGAGGAAGTGAGGTCCATTCTTGAGTTTGGCGGCACCTGATCAGAGAATAAGGAGGAGCGCGAGGAACGTTCCCACTCCCATGCCCATAGGTATGGGGAGCCCCGGGAGGAGTGGTATCCTTTCAAGAAGCCTCTCGGTGATGTAGAACCCTACAAGGAGGCTTAAAAGGACAGGGAAGAGGAAGAGAGCCCAGGAGAGCTCCCCCATCACGGGGTTGGTAAAGCCGTAGTATGCGGCGTGGGAGGTGAGAAGGGAGTAGAAAACCAGGTCTCCCATCCCCAGCTCCCACTCCTTTCCCTGATAGACAAGGGAGGAGAAGATATCCCGGGGTTCCACCACCGCAGGGGAGCCTCTTACAGACATGCTTGTGATCTCCTTTATAGGCCCATAGAAGACAGCATATATGTCGTAAGCGGAGAGCAGTAGAAGAACGATGAGGACGGTCCAGGTGGGGAGTGTGACCGCCATGAAGCCCCCTAGTATACCGCTCAGCACCATAAGGGAGGTATTCTTTCTCCTCCTGTCGGAGTAAGGACTGAAGAGCTGAGAGGCCACTATTGCCGACACCGTCACCCCGACAGCAAAGGGAGCGTCCCAGTTGAGGGAGTATAGCACCGCTCTGTAAGAGAGAAAATAGCCAGGGAAGTAGGGTATTGTTCGGGACTGGATAAGGTAGAGGGGGATGTCCCCTATGAAGTAGAAGACCATTGAACTCAGAAGGAAAAAGAGGAACTTATAGAGTGAAAGGAGAAGGTTCAGCCTTCCTTTTCTTATTAGATAGAGGATGATGAAGCTTCCACCGGCAGCAGGAATAACAAGGATCAAAGCATTTAGGAGTCCCGCGTGAGCTTGGGCACTGACTCCTTCCCCCTCCGGGGTGAACACCTGGGCCTGGGGTAAGGTATGGGAGATGGCACCTGCGATGGATACCAGTATGGCGAAGAATATCGTTATGAAGATGGGAGCATAAGGTCTCTCTGTTAGGGCCCTGCTAAGGAGGCTCTCCATGGATGAGAGGATATGGGAACCCATAATTAATCTTCTCCTCTTCGAAAACCCCTTCAAATTTTTTATACTATGCCGTACATCCCGCAACAGATGCTACGCCTCAAACCCCTCACGGGAGGAAGAACCTCTGCCGCACATCTTCTGGTGCTCACTTTGCTCTTTACAAGCCTCTTTCCCGCTGCCAGTCCCCTCTCCCCTCCGGAGGAGATCGACTACGGTCCGAGGGGGTGGGTATCGGAGGAGAATGTGACTATCTTCTCCCGAGTGACTGACCTCGGTGGGATAGCCGAGGAGGGAGAGTTCAGGCTCTTCAGAGGAGGCTCATGGAGCACCTGGATGGGGGCGAACATCAGCAGGTCTTCAGGAGCTCTCAACCTCTCTGCCGTGGTGAGTCTTGAGGAGGGGGAGGAGGTGTACTACCAGTTCAGAACGCTTTCCGGCGGCGAGGTGCTCTCCACCTTCCCCCACCATCTCACGGGAAGAGACTCCTGCCCTCCTATTGTCACTTCTGTAAACGTCCCCCCCGGCCCCTTCTTCGGGCTGCCCGAAGTCACGCTGGAAGTCACCTTTGGTCCCTCTGGTCCCTCCTGGGAGATACCGTTCAATGTAACTGGTTCGGACTGGAGTGCCGAGGGAAGAGCACACCTCTTCTCACGGGGCGATGGAAGATATGTGGTGGTGGCCCTATCCGTGAAGGAGGAGCTGGGGGTGGGTGAGGCACAAGTGAGGATGGAGGTCTCCGATGGGGCAGGAAATGTGAAAACAGTGAGGTTCACAATACGCCTTATCCGGGGTGCTGAGGTGAGGGGGATGTGGCCGATGGGGGGAGTGCTCACCGAAGCCCTTCAGCAGAGGGGTTTTGTTATTGAATCCCTGGGAGGGTTTGAGGGGGCCGAGAGGGTTTACCTCTTCAGTGGTCCCTTAAATAGGACTTACACCTCCGAGGTTGAGGGTGTGGAACATATTCCGGGGAGGGGAATTGCGCTCAAAGCCCCGGATCTTGAAAAAGTGATCAGAGCCCTTCCCCCAGGAAGCTACTTCTGGCAGGCTTTCGTAAGAATGGATGGATATGGTATTCTCACCCGAAGGGCAAATTTCACCCTTCTGGGGAGCCTTAGAGACGTATCCCTTGGACTCCCTCCGTGGGCTGCCAGCTCCGAGATGGTAGAGCTCAGCCCCCCAGATCCCCTAGGGGAGAGGATTCTAGAGGGTCTGACAGGGGTGAACGTAACTCTTCTCTCCCCTTCGGGAACTGTGGTGGAGGTGAGGTTCCTACCTCTGCTAGCTGGTGGGGTGGTAAAGCTCCCGCAGAACCCCTACCCATATCCACTCTATTTGGAATTCCCCACGGGAGAGTGGGTGAGGCTGGAGCCTGAGGAAAAGAACTGGAGCGTAGAGATTGTGCCGGGGGCACCGCCGGACGTGAGGATATCATCTGCAACTTTAGGGATCGATCCCACCACTCTGAAACTCATCCTCCCTGGGGGGAGGGTGAGAGAGCTTTGGCAGGAGGTGAGGGTGACCACAAGGGGGGAGATAGTTTCAGGCAGAGAAGCGCCCACGGGGGTGGAGGCGCCGCTTTGGGGACTGGAAATTGAAGAGGGCTCCGAGTTCGTGATCAGTTTCCAAGATGCCCTCCCCTCCTCACCGTGGCACAATATCACCTTTTCAAAGGAGGGCCTTCCCCCCCGACCCAAGGTTGTGGCGAGCTTTCTCCAAGGATCTCTCACCTTATCAGTAGTTTGCCTTGGGCAGGGCAGGATCCCCATCGAGAGCGTGGACATATTCAGGGTAGTGGAGGGAAGGGTGGTCCCACTGACCACCGCCCTTGAGGTGAATGTGACTGGGGAGGAGGTCATCGTTACACCGGAGGAGAGGGTGGAGATTCTCGTGGAGCTTGGGGCTGGTGGGGATATCTACTACTGGCGCGGAGAGATCAGCCCTATACCTTTTGCGGAACCTGAGATTCGCTGGGAGACCTCTGGAGGTGATGTACATCTCTGGATTGAGAACCTTCCCCCAAAAACAGAAAAGGTTCGCTGGAGGGTGGGGAAGGTAGTGGCGGAGGGAAGGGCTGTGACCCTCTCTCTTGAGAATGTGGGCGGAGAAGAGGTCAGGGCTACTGTTGTGACAGAGGAGGGCACTCTGAACCTGACAGCCACCAGCAGTCTCCCCAAGGGCCCCGAAAGAGGCATAGGTTCTCCTCTACTCCCCATCATTCTGGTTGTAGCTCTTGGTCTCATTCTCCTAGGCATCGTAATATATACGCGGGTGAGGCCCGCCATCCCGGTTAAGATGGAGCTTGTCCAGGAGGAGGTCATACCCGGCTCCAGCATGACCGGTCGGGCGGCTGGGGTAAAAAGGGTCTCCCTCCACGGGCCCGGGAGGGGAAGGCCACGTCTCCCCTCCGCGTCGGCGAAGTCCTTTTCTCCCACTTCAAAAGTGAAGGGGGCCGAAGACATATACAACTGTGCCATATGCTTGAAGCCTATTCTCCCCCCTCAGGAGCCGGTTAAATGCGCCTGTGGAGAGAGATTCCACCGCGGGTGTGCCCTTAGGAAAGGTATATGCCCCCGCTGCGGAAGGGATATCATGGTAGAGGAGGTGGGTGATCTGTGAGAGCCCTCCTCGCTTCCCGGGCCGGAGTGTTCTCCCTTATCTCCCTGACACCTGTATTGTTCGCAGCCATTTTGCTCCACCCTGCTGGGGCGGCCCCGGGCCCCTCGGGCGTCAGCGAGGAGGTCCCTAAAGTAGACTACCAGCTTGATTACAAGCCTGAGCTAAACATAACCGCACCCTTCACACTCAGTCTGTCTGTGTATTCAGACGATCTCAACCTCTCCCACTTTACTGTAAGGTTTTATATGAATTGCACTCTCCCGGGGATCACTGGGGGTGGAATATTTTCAACGGAGGTTATGGGAGAGGGAGGACAGGCAAAGATTATCCTGCACCGCCCTTTCCTGCCTTTCAACTTCTCCTTCTACCTAGTTGTGGTGGCAGAGGGAGTGGAGGTTAGGATTCCCTCCCTCTCGGAGCTGCCAGTCTCCTTCTTAGGGGGGGTGGTGGACAAGGACGGTGACGGTATGGACGACCGCTGGGAGGCGGTATACGGCCTTGACCCCCTTTGGGCAGGGGATTCCGAGGCCGACCCCGATGGAGACGGCCTCGGAGCCAGAGAGGAGTATCTTGCACTTACCTCCCCTACCCAGCCTGACACAGATTCCGACGGTTTAGACGATGGTTGGGAGGTGAGAGAGGGGACGTGTCCCTTCCTTGAGGATGCTGAAGCCGACTACGACGGAGATGGCGCCACAAATTATCAGGAATACATCTTCCAGACCGATCCCCGAAACGCCGAGAGTGTACCCGATCTCGCCCCTACGACCCCTTGGTATTATGTGGTAGCCATAGTGGTGGTGGTTCTCATATTGCTCATATATTTTGTAGCTCAGATGGTGGTGAACAGACGGGAGGAGGAGATCCTCACAGGCAGAGAGAGGGATAATGAAAGTGAAGATCCGGGGTGAGGGCCCGCAGTTTAGTGGCTTATCAAAAGAATTTATATGCTGATTGTTCATTATACTGCAAGAGGTTCCGAGACATGATTGACCCTGAAGAAATGAAGTTCCTGAAGATCATGGAGATAATAAAGAGGGCGCAGAACCTGATAATAAAAGTTAGAAGAGAGGGGGGTGACACAAGAAAGGCGGTGGAACTCCTCTCCGAGGCCACCTATGCCCTGAAGCTCAGGGACTACGATAGTGCCCTCGCTTACGCCAAGCAATGCACCCTTGAGATCATAAGGATAAAGAAGGAGCTGGATCTGGGACGGCCTCTCAGCGTGAAAGAGCTTGAATCACTTCCCAAGGAGGAGCTTCGAGAGCTGTGCAGGAGGTGGGGCTTGAGCCCTATTGGGCTGAAACAGGAGCTTGTGGATCGGTTGGCACCGATAGCGAGAAGATATGGGGGAAGGATACCTCCATACCCGCCGCCGGAGGAGATTGAAAAGAAGGCTGAGAAGCTGCCTGAGAAGGTTGAAGAAAAACCGGAGAAAAAAGAAGTCAGAGAAGAGGAAGAAAAGAAGCCGTCTAAAAAGAAGGAGGAAGAGGAGGGCGTGCTCACCGTAGAGGAGGCCCTGAAGCACATCTCAAAGGGGTTCTCATATCTTCTGGAGGAGAGAAGACCTGAGAAGTGTTTCATAATATTCCGTGAACTTCTGAAGGACAATCTGAGCGGCCTCATTTTCACAAGGACCAACCCCAAGGTCATCCAGAAGAGGTACGGTATTGAAGGTGACGTGAGCATATACTGGCTAACGGATCAAGAGGACGCTGGACAGCTAAGAGTTTCTCACTCCCTGGAGACCCTCATATACCACATAGAGGAGTTCGTGAACAAGCACAACGAGTGCGTTATCCTTCTGGACGGACTTGAATACCTTCTAGGCAACAATACCTTCAACGCGGTCATGAGGTTTCTCAGAAGACTGGTTGACAGGACCTCCCAGCAGGAGAACATATTTCTAGTGTCACTCTCCCCCTACACCATGGAGGAGAGGGATGTATCACTGCTGGAGAGGGAGATAATCCCCTTGAAGCTTAAATGATTACCTCTTCTTCAGCAGAAGCGCCGCACCGGTTATTAGAGCGGCCACGAATATTATGAGAAGTAGCGATATCTCTGTTCCCAGTCCCCCAGAGGCCTCCCTCTCCTTCGGAGGCGAGATCACACAAACCCATGTTGACACCACCGGAGAGCTCTGGCCTGCAGAATCAGTGGCCTTCACCTCAAGAAGGTGTCTGCCGGGGGGCAGGTTCTCTGTGGAGATTACATATCTCCAAGTTATGGTCCCTGGACCTCTCACCCCGGGGATCTCAACCCACTTCCCCCCGTCAACCCTCACAGAGACGTTCCTCACCTCTTTCAGGTCAAAGGCCTCTCCGGAGAGAACGATGTTGGAGGGCTGCTGGAAGCTCTGATTCCACTGGGGAGAGAGGATGGTGACCGTCGGGGGGGGATCCCTTATGTCTTTCAGGTTATAGTAGGCCTTCAGGAAATCATCCCAAAATTTCTCCCTGCCGAAGTCCAGCCTACTGTAGAGAGGATCATACACTGTGGCTACGGGTCCCTCTGGATTCTCCCTGTTGGGGAAATAAATGGTTAATCCGTGAGCCCCGGGGTGGTAGGGGTCTGCCTTCGCATAAATTACAGCTTCCGCCACAGCTCCCTTCACCTCGTCGATAACATCGTGTATCCTGTTGTCGAAGGGGATGTACTGCTGGAGCTTGTCGCAGAAATCTACCACATCGTAGAGGGGGTAATTGGTAACGTCAAAGGGCCCGATGTTCGCAAGGTCATAACCAGTGGTCCTCGTCCTTGCAGTCCATATTTGCAGACTCCTTAAAGTCACCTGGGTAGAGAGCTCCATGGCAAGGTGAGATATAGCTTCGGCGGCCTTGGGATAGGCCCTCATATTGAAAGCGGTCATGGTCACCGCTGGGCTGTCCTGGGGATCATCCATCCGGTCAGTGTAGGAGCGGACGTATTCATCAACCACTATCTTTGCGAGGTCCTCCCCTCCCATAGTGGGTCTCTGCACCAGCTTCTCTAGAATCTCTTTATAGGGCCAGCCGTCGTTGGGCTCAGAGTAGCCGGATGCGAGGACGATCTCGGAGAGGTCCCTCACTTGATAGAGGACGGAGGTCTCTGCCATTAGACAGGCGTCAAACCCTAGGATATCTATCCTCCTGCCTACAATCCCGTAAACCTCCTCCATGGCGCCTTTAAGCTCGCTCATGTTTATGTAATCTTTATCTCCCTCTCCGTCGTCCTCGTCGTAGCAGACGCCCCAAAAGGATCCCCCGTGGTCCCACAGGATCAGCATGTACCTCTTCGCCGGATAGTTCTCCACCCCCCAGCTCACAAAACTAACAAGGGCTTTTTGGGTACCCATGTTGGTCTCGTTTAGGTCCTCTACTTCCACGCTGGTAATAGTCTCTGTGTCGCTGTCCTGAGTTATGTAGAAGCGCTTTGTCCCCGTCCAGTCCCCATTGGAAGTATCGTACTCTTTATGCCGGTCCATTTGGACAACTATATTTACCTCCTCCGTTGAGCCCACCTGCTCCATCTCGTTGACGTCTTCAATGCCCGCAGACTCAAGGTTGTTGTCCGCCACCATATAGACTAGGATAGTCCACTCTGCCACTTGGACTGTCTCTTCCTGGGCATGGACGGTGGGGGGGATCAGAAGAAGGAGGGGTACGAGAATGAAAAGAAGCTTCCTTGACATTATCATTCACCCAAGGAATCTAACCAAAGCAGTGATAAAGAGTTTTCGTTAATAAAAATTACAAAATGGGCTCTCCCCCCTTCATCCTTCTCAATTCCGGGGAGAGTCTCAGCGGATATTTGACCTCTACTCGGACTCGCTTTCCCGAGAGCTTCTCAAGGTGTAGTGAGCCACCCACGCTCTTCAGGAGGTCTCGGGAGAGGGAGAACCAAAGGCCAGTACCTCTCCTATCAAGTTCCAGGGAGTCAAAGCGCCTCAAAAATAAGGAGTAGTAGGAATCAAGGTCCCTTTCGGAGGGAAACTCCAGATGGACGATATAGTGATCTTCCCTCTTCTTCCCTTTGACCATGATGTCTCTGGCATTTAGGGGGAGGTCAGCCCTCACTTGAGAGAGTACGCTCTGAAAGGCCTGTGAAAACACCTCAGCCGCCGGAAGGGTGGCCTTCTCAATATCTAGATGGACAGCTTCCTCCGGCAGGGAAGGGTCCAAGAAAGCCTCTTCCAAAGCCGCCTGAATAACCTCAGATGCCTCTGCACTGCCGGAAGGGATGCCTATCTTCGGAATAGCCGATAGAAGCCTGATGCTGTTGAGCAGTCTTGTTATCTTCTCAATAGACATGCGCGCCTTATTCAGGCTTCTCTCCACCCTCTCTGGCAAAGTGAAATTAAGGTCTATATAGTCCATGTAGCCATATATAGGGGTCATGAAATTCGCGATGTCGTGGACTATAATGTCAAGGTAAGCGTCCGCCCTTCTCAATGCTTGAAGGAGAGGTGTTTCATCGACGAATATGACCAGCATGTAGAGCTTCTCATTCAAGCCGGGGAATGCAGATATTTCAAGCAACAGGCGTCTCTCTTCACCACTTTTTTTATTCAGACTTACAACCTCCCCTCTCCAGAAGGCAGGCTCCTGGGGCATCTCCAGCGGCCCCTCTCCTTTAAGGCACCCCTTCAGCCTCTCATCCCCAGTGGGGGTGAAGAATACCTTCCCCCTAGGCTCTTTTATGTTGAACACCTTCGAGAAGGTCAACCCCTTCATCTCTGCGGCGCTCTCCCATCCTAGAATAGATGCAGCTCCTTCACTAGCTCTGGATATGATCAGGTCCCCTTCAGATGCCAGAAAACCGATGTTGGATTGGGAGAGGGCGGATATAAACAGTCTGTAGTTGCGGTTCAGCCTCTCTATATCAGTGAGGTCTGCAACAATACCGTAAAGGAAGCGTCTCTTCCCCTTTCTCACGAGAAGGGGCTTGAGGGAGACCACTCTGCGGGTTCCGTCCTTTCTTA
>Ga0164310_10002219_pt1 | contig 11113 bp, 8 predicted proteins | sample GuaBasSedimGuay1_FD_121795 | JGI IMG/M metagenome (GOLD analysis project Ga0164310, IMG submission 121795) | Subseafloor sediment microbial communities from Guaymas Basin, Gulf of California, Mexico - Guay1, Core 4569-9, 0-3 cm | ecosystem: Environmental > Aquatic > Marine > Hydrothermal vents >... | reverse complement strand
TAGCTCCCCGTGCGCGGCGCGGCCTCCGCTCCCCAGGCCCCACCCGAACTGTCGGCGCGGCCCGGATTCGTAGAGCCCGTCCTGGCCAGCCGCTTCCGAGCCGATATGTATGCCCTCAATCTCTTGGACCCCCTCCCCAGTTACCGCGCTCTTTCCCAGAGCCGCGACGCCCGCGCCTACGCCGAGATACTCCTGCGCGATGCCCCCGCCGACGCCGTCATCCTCTCCAACTGGCACTGGGCCACGCCGATGTGGTACCTGCAACGGGTCGAGGGGCTGCGTCCCGACGTCACCGTCAAATACATCGCCCCCCGTGGTGAGCCGCTGGCGCAGACCTGGGTGGCCGCCATCGAGGAGTACGCCCCCCGACGACCGGTCGTCGTCGTGCGCTACTTCGAGCGCGAGTACGGCGACCTGTCCTACCGCTTCGAGCCGCTAGGGGAGGCTTTTCTCGTCCGCACCGCACCCCGCTTCGCCCCTCCTCCCGGCCTGACTCCCCTCGACGTCACCCTGGGCGAGAGGGTCGCGTTGCTCGGCTACCGGCTGGAGACGGACGAGACGGAGCCCTCTCGCCTGCTCGAATTGACCCTGGCCTGGTCGCCTGTTGTCACCCCCATGTCCGACCTCGCTCTCTTCGCCCAACTCCTCGGCCCCGACGGGCGGCTGTGGAGCGCCACACAGGATTGCTCTCACCCGGCCGGCAGGTTAGTTGACGGAGAGGTCGTCGTCGAGCGCTTCGTCGTCTACCCGCTGCTCCACGCCCCGCCGGACGATTACACCCTCGTCGTGGGCGCCTACCTGCCCACCGAGCCAGGCGCGCCTCGCCTCACCACCACCGACGGGACCGACGTCGTACCGTTGACCACCGTGCACCTCCGGCCATCCACCCTGCGGCCCGTCACTCGCCACCCCACCCTCGTCCACTTCGCCGGTGGCCCCACGCTCATCGGCACTGGCTACGACACCGGCGTGCCCGGCCAGGTACGGGTCTATCTCCACTGGGCGGGGCCGGGCGCAGGGGCTGTCGTACAACTACTGGACGAAAGCGGCGCAGTGCTCGGCCAAGGCCGCGTCCCAGTATTGGAGCGCGGTCAGTACGCCACCACGGCCCTCGACCTCCCCGCCGCGCCTGTCCGGGTCGTGCTGCTCGATGGCGATTATCCCCGCCGTTGGGGTCTGCTCTTCGACGGGCCTGCCCCGCTGCCTTCACCTGCTCCTCACGAGCGCTATGTCCCCTTCGGTGATGCCCTCGTCCTGATCGGCTGCGACCGGCCGGTTGGGGCGCTGGAGCCGGGGACCTAGGTCACACTGGGGCTCCGCTTCCTCGGTGCGCGTCCACCGGAGCGGGACTACATTGTCTCCACGGCCCTCACCGGTCTCAACCCCGACGGCACCTGGGCCTGGCGCGAGGCCCACGACACCGTCCCGGCCCTGGGAGCCATCCCCACCCTCAAGTGGATCCGCGGTTCGGCCATCTTCGACCCGCACCGCCTGACCGTCCCCGGCAACGCTCCGCCTGTCCCTGCCGTCGGCTCCCTCGTTATCTACGATCACTTCACCCAGGCTCCGCTCCCTCCGCTCGACGAGCGGCTTGGCCCCACTGTCCCCCTCGGCACCTGGGCCGTCGCCTCCCCATAGCCTCTCCCACCGCCCCTTCCCTCTCCTGCCAGAATGTGCTACAATTATGCCAGGGGAGAATCGAGATGCCCGACGATCTGGCGAAGCAACTCAGGCGAATCTCGCTATTTGCCCAACTCAGCCGGCATGATCTCAAGGCGGTCGCCAAACTGGTCAAACGGGAGCGATACCCGGCTGGTAGCGTGATCTGTCAACAAGGCCAACTCGGCCTCACGGCCTACTTCGTCGAAAGCGGTGAACTACGGGTTTTGCACATTGACCCACAGGGCATCGAGCGAGAGGTCGCCCGCTTGGGGCCCGGCGCTTATTTCGGCGAGACATCGCTCCTGCTGGGCGAGCCACGTGACGCCACCGTCGAAGTCGTTCAAGACGCCACCCTGCTGTATCTGAATAAAGAGGAGTTCGATCAATTGCTTGAGGAGCGCCCCTCGGTACTCCAGACATTGCAGATGCGGCCCGACGTGGCGGAAAAGCGGCGCGCCAAACGTTTCAAGTGGCAGGATCCGGACGAGGTCGTCATCGTCCGTCTGCACAAACACAAAGCGGTGTTGATCCGCCATCTTGCCTTTCCTGCCTTTGTACTTCTGGTAGACCTGGTCGGCTGTGGCTACTGGTATTGGCAATCCAGGACGACTACATCCCTGATAGCAGGGGCACTCCTGGCCCTCATCCCACTGGTGTTCGCGCTGTATTTGATCGTGGATCATTACAACGATGACTATGTTGTGACGAACAAGCGCGTCGTGCATGAGGAACGTATTCCCTTTGTGCGCGAATCCCGCACCGAGGCCCCTTTGCGCACCGTCCAGGACATCCAACAGTCACAGGAGGGGCTGTGGGCTCAACTGTTCGGCTTCGGCGATCTGATTATCGAGACCGCAGGAGAGCGGGGGCACGTGGTCTTTCGCGAGGTTCCGAATCCGGGGGAGACGCGCGATGCCATCTTTGAACAAATCCGGCGCGTGCTGGCCGGGGCGCGGGCCGAGGAGCGGGCCGCCATCCGCGACGCACTACGCCGTCAGTTCGGCATCCGGGCCCCTGAGGAGCAGGCTGCTGCATCTGAGGGGGCCCCCGCAAAGCGGCGCTTCAAACTGACCGTACCAGCGTGGCTCCTCGTGCCCCTGCGTATCTTGCGCTATTTCCTGCCCCCCTTGCGCCACGAACAGGGGGACACTATCACCTGGCGCAAACACTGGGTCGCTTTGATCAAGCCCATTTGGCTTCCCACAGTGCTCATCCTTGTCGCCACGCTCATCGCCGGTGGGTTGCTCTATAGTAAAAGAGGTACCGACTCGGTACCGATCCTGATCGGCTACGGCGTGGCGGTGGTCTTCCTGTTCCCCTGGTGGTTATGGAAATTCGACGATTGGCAGAACGACATCTATCAGGTGACGGCCACGCGCATCATTGATGTCGAGCGGCTGCCCTTCTACCTGCGCGAGGAGCGCCGTGAGGCCAGCCTGGGCATGATCCAGAACATCAGCCTGGAAATCCCCGGCTTTCTGGGCAAGTTGCTGAACTATGGCTCGGTGACCATCGAAACGGCCGGGGCCGGTGCCTTCACCTTTGCCTACGTCAAGGACCCCCACGGGGTGCAGTCTGAGATCTTTCGCCGCGTGGAGGCGTTCCAACAACACCAACGCCAGCAGGAGGCCGAGCGCCGTCGGGCCGAGTTGCTCGATTGGTTCACCGTCTACGATCAGATTCGCAATCGGACGGCCCCTGCAACCCCTCCACCATCTTTACATCAACAGGAGATTTGAACTATGCCCGTGCGTCCCATTGTGCTTTCCGATAATCCGCTGCTGCGCAGAAAATCGCGCCGTGTGCGGCGCGTGACCCCGGCCCTGCAGCAACTCATTGACGATATGGTCGAAACGATGCGTGCGGCCAACGGCATCGGCCTGGCTGCCATTCAGATCGGCGTGCCCGAGCGCGTCATCATCGTCGAGGTGCCTGAGGAGAATGAGGACGAGAACCAGGAGCATCCTCGGCCCAGGACACTCCACGCCGTCATCAACCCCGAACTGGCGCGCAAGTCCCGTGAGATAGAAGACGGCATCGAAGGCTGCCTCTCCATCCCCGGTTGGATTGGAGAGGTCCCGCGCCATCGCGCCGTCACCGTCAAAGGGCTGGACCCTCAGGGGCGGGCCGTGCGCATCAAGGCGGAAGGGCTTCTGGCCCGCGCCTTGCAACACGAGATTGACCACTGCGATGGTATCCTCTTCATTGACCACATCAAAGACCCGGAGAAAATCTGGCGCGTGGTTGAGGGAGAGGAGGAGGCGGCGGAGGCGGCCCGACTGGTGTGATTGGAGGCCGTACCCTCATCCTTCATTTAGCAAATCCTCACTGGCGACGTATACTACTACCGAAACTTTTTTGACCCGAGGGGGTTATCTCATTGGGAGAGGGATATTGTTTGACCAACAGGACACCGCTGCCCCGCTGGTGATTGAGGGGCTCACCTTCCGATATCATACCCGCCCCAAAGCGGCGCTGCGCGATGTCTCATTGACATTGGAGCGTGGCGAACTACTTCTCGTCGCCGGCGCCAGCGGCTGTGGCAAGACGACACTTATCCGCTGCATCAACGGCCTCATCCCCCGCACCTACAGGGGTGACCTCGAAGGCCGTATCTTACTCTACGGTCAGGATGCCAGTGGGATGACGATGGCTCGCCTCTCCCAGACCGTCGGCACCGTTCTCCAGGACCCAGAGCGGCAGATTCTAGGCAGTTTCGTGCTCAATGAGGTCGCTTTTGGGCTGGAGAACTTAGGGCTGCCCCGCGAGGAGATCATCCAGCGAGTGGATGAGACGCTGGACTATTTGGGCATCTCCCACCTGCGTGATCGGGAGACTTTTTATCTCTCCGGGGGGGAAAAGCAGAAGGTCGCCCTTGCCGGCGTGCTGGTGATGCACCCCAGCATCCTTCTGCTGGATGAGCCGCTGGCCAGCCTCGACCCCGCCAGCGCCCAGGAGGCCCTGGCCCTCTTCCGCCGCCTGGCCGATGAGGGAGTCAGCATCATCCTCGTCGAGCATCGCGTCGAGGACGCGCTGAGCATCCATCCCGACCGGGTGCTCTTTATGCAGGAGGGCAGGACCACCTACTACGGCCCGCCGGATGACCTGGCGGAAGTGGTGGACTACCGGGAAGTCAAAATGCCAGCCCATATTGTGATTCGGCGTGCAGCCAGCGATCCACCCCCTTCTTTCGTACCGCTCATCAAGCCGGACGGTCGCGAGCCTCTGGTCACCTTCGAGAACGTCTCCTTCGCTTATGAGGAGGACGGCCCAATCGTCATCCGCGACGTCAATCTGACCATCCACCGTGGCGACGTCATTGCGCTCCTCGGCCCTAATGGCGCCGGGAAGACCACGCTGGTCAAGCACGCCATCGGGCTGCTGAAACCCCGTCAGGGCAGGGTGCTGGTCGGCGGGCATGACACAAGGGAGATGAGCGTGGCGCAGATCGCCCATACGCTGGGCTACGTCTTCCAGAGCCCCAGCCATATGCTCTTCGCACCGACCGTGCGGGAGGAACTGGCCTTCGGGCCGAAGAACCTGGGCTACGCAGAGGAGGCCATCACGGAGGGGGTGAACCGGGCCGTGGAAATCGTCAACCTGAGAGGGCTGGAGGAGTACCCGCCGCTGGCCCTCTCGTTCGGGCAACAGAAGCGGGTCAGCATCGCGGCCATCCTGGCCATGCGCTCCAAGATTCTGGTGATGGACGAGCCCACCGCCGGCCAGGACTACTGGAACTACATGGCCTTTATGGATTCCATCCTTCAGATGCCGGGCTTTGAGGCCATCCTCTTCATCACCCACGATCTCGACCTGGCGATCTGTTACGCCAGCCGGGTTATTCTGATGCACGAGGGGCGGATCGCCGGGGACGGCCCACCGACTGAGGTGCTGACCGACCTGGAACTGCTACGCCACTGCCACATTGTGCCCACCTCACTGCTACAGGCGAACCTGAAATATCTGCCTCGCACCGGGCGTTTTATGCGGGCTGAAGCATTGGCCCACGTTCCGGTGGCCTGAGGCCGAAAGGAGGGCCTATCGAGAGTAGAGTGCAAGTGAGCGATAAATAAATGAACCGGTTTCTATCATTATTCCTAAAGGAGGTCAATCATGGACAAGAAATGGTACGCTTTTGGAACTCGTGAGGTGGTTTTCGCAGCCCTGGGCGCGGCACTCTATGGCGTCCTCTCCTTCGCCACTAACATGCTCGCGCTGCCGGCAGCCGGCAACATCGCGCTGCGCCCGGCCGTCTGCATCCCGATGTTCTTTGGCGTCGCCTTTGGCCCCTGGGTCGGCTTCATCAGCGGTTTCCTCGGCAATATCATCGGCGATGCGCTTTCTGGCTGGGGCTTCTGGATCTGGTGGGACGTTGGCAATGGCCTGATGGGCATGATCCCAGGCTTCGCTATTCCGCTGCTTGCCGGTTATCGTGATGCCAAGTCACTGGTCATCGCCGACATTTTCGTCATCGTGGGTGTGGTGGTCGGGATGGGGTTCTCCTCGTTGACCGAGATTTTCACCTCCGGTATTGATTTCGCCACCGCCTTCGGCGGTTACTTCATCCCGGCTGCGCTCACCGACGTCATCAACGGTATCATTCTAGTGCCGATACTGATGGTGGCGTATGACGCTATCGCCGTGAGAACGGGCCGTTAGCAGGGGCAACGTTTAATGATGGCGGGGGAGTCCGCCTTCCCCGCCATCTTCCCAAAAGGGCTCATCTGATGCTGGTCGCCTGGAAATACAAGGAACGGAATACGATCATCCAACGCCTGGACCCCCGGGCGCGCTGGATTTTCCTGCTTTCACTCACGTTCTCCATCGTTCAATTCTGGGACATCCGCTTTTTGCTATTCTTCTTCGTCATCTCATTTGGCCACTACTTTCTGTGCAGGCTGACCTGGAAGGAAACCCGCCGAATATGGACCTTTGTTCTCACCCTGGTCGTTGTCATTATCGGTATCAACGCTGTGCTGACCGGGCGAGGTGGGCCAGGAGAGGTGCTGAAGGGGCCCAAGCACATTCTCTGGCAGGTCGAGTGGGTCGTGCCGTGGGTGGGCTGGACCATCAGTCCAAACATCACAGTGGAAAAGATCGTATTCGCCATCACACAGATGGTGCGTATGCTTTCCATCACCGTCCTCTTCATCCCACTCGCTTACACCTTCAACCCCAACCAGTATGGCGTGACTTTCCGTGGCCTGGGTCTGCCGGACAAGGTTGCCGTCTCAATGGACCTGGCTTTCCGCTTTGTCCCCACACTGGCCCGGGATTTCAGTATCACCCTCGATTCGCAGCGGGCGCGGGGGTACGAGGTGGAGAGACTGGAAGGCGGCCTGATCGCCCAGATTCGCAAGATGGCCCCCCTCGTCGTCCCGGTCACCATCAACGCCATCGTCGGTGGCGAGGACATCGTCAACGCGATGGACCTGCGCTGCTTCGGTCTGCGCAAACGCACGTGGATTCACAAACTCGAGTACAGGCCCCGCGACTATGTCCTGATCGGGCTGAGCGTGCTGATCCTGGCCGGCTCGACCTTTGCCAATCTGGGCCTGGGGCTGGGCAACTTCTGGATGCCGGGGTGGGCTTTGAGGTTGTTCGGCTTCTGAGTGGCCGCTGGGTGCGATGGCGTGCAAGAACCAGCCGCCCCGCGACCGACGAGGGCCACGGGGCGGTTATCCTTCACAAAAAGAGAAGAAACGCTTGACGATTTGGGTTGGATGATGTATCATTTCCAAGGGAGTTCCTGATGACCAGAAAACGATCACATAAGCGGAAAAAACGCACTTCGTCCTTCCGGAAGCACCGCGGACCGATCCGTCGCCGCACGCCCCCTCCACCCAGCCGGGATGAGCGTGTCCTGCGGGAGCGTATCCAGAAGTTCACCTACCAGGACCGCTTTAAAGACGATTTCGAGCGCGCCATCCGGCTCTACTTTGGTGAGGGTGTATTGCAGGACAACGTTCTAACCCTGGACGAGGAGAAAATACCGGGCTTCCAGGAGTGGTACATCTACGATTATATTGTCTCTGAGGGGGAGCGCATCATTGATCTCTTCGCTCGCGAGGTTGGGCCGCGCCTCCCTGCCGCTCAGCGGCAGATGCTCGACGACTGGCGACGCACCAACCGCTACCGCCTGTTCGAGGTACAGAAGGTCGAGCCGGGCATCGGTGTGACGGTGCAGGACCTGCTTAGCGGCGAGGTGTTCGAAGTCAACGACGTCTCCGCTTCCTACGCGCTCGTGAAGTGGCAGGTCTTTCTGGCCCGCCCTTTATTGACGGAGGGACGGCTCCACTTCACCGGGAGTATGATCCCTCGCCCGCCGATGGATAAGCCTGCACTGTTGGACTTCGCCCGCGAACTGTGGGAAGAATACCAGAAGGAGCATCCCCAGGCATCGCTAGACAACTTCTACCGGGATCACAGCCTTGACCTCCATCGCCGTCTGATAGAAATCGCTACCGCGCCGCTGGTTGTGTACACCCCGGAGGGCCATCTGGTGTGTGCCTCTACGGCCCGCTACGCCGTGAAGGACCCTGGGGCGGTCGAGGAGCGCCTGGATCAGGCCGAGGAGTTCGTCTATGTAGGGCCGGCCGACGAGGACGAGACGGCGCTGGCCTATGTCTGGCTGCTGCGAGGCCGCTCCCGCGTGCCCGAAGTCCCCGTGGAGGGGAAGGGGCTGATCATGCGAACGGACTGGATGGCCGAATCGGGGGAGCCCACCTACCGTTCGCTAGGAGACGTGCGGCTGTGGCAGGAGCGGCTGGAACTGAGTTGCCTCTCGCGGGAACGACTGGCGGCCGGCAAGATGCTGCTCAGACGAGTCCTGGGCCGCCTTATCCGACACCTGGGCGATGAGTACCGTGATCTGGACACAATGCTCGAGTCGGTGGAGCCCTCTCCCCCGCGTCGGAAGAGGGGGGGCTTACCCCAGGTTGAAGAGGCCCTTGTCCAACGGATACTGGCCGACCAGCGTGCAGAGTGGCTCGACACCCCGGTGCCCATGCTGGGCGAGAAGTCCCCCCGCGAGGCATCCCGCGACCCGGCAATGCGGGAACAGTTGGAGGAACTGCTGAAAGCCGTCGAATATATGGAAGAGCAGAAGCGGCGGGCAGGTGAGCCCTATATGGACGTGGCGGACCTGCGGCGCGAACTGGGACTACCCCTACGCTGAACTCCCCCATCGCAGGGATTTCTTGATGACCTCCAGCAACCGGCAACTGCCCTCCCGCCTCCTGCCTCTTGCCTCCTGCCTCTTTATAGCCGTCTTCGCCCTCTACGCCGCCACCGCCGCTCCCGCCACTCTCTTCGGCGACCCCTCCGAGTATCAATTCGTCCCCGCTATCCTGGGCATCGCTCACCCACCCGGATACGCTTTCTACACGCTGCTGGCCAAACTCTGGCAGACCCTCGTCCCGCTGGGCACTATCGCCTTCCGCACCAATCTACTGGCCGCCGCCGTCGGCGCCTGGGCAGTGACGGCAGTTTGCTTGACGGTGCACAATCTCCAACCTCCAACCTCCGGCCCACAACCTACAATTCGCAACTCCATTCTCCCCCCCCTCTTCGCTGCTCTGTGCCTGGCCGCCTCCCCCGATTTCTGGCAGCACTCCATCCACGCCAATGCCCACATCGTCAGCGCCGCGCTGGCCACTACCCACCTCTGGCTTCTAGTTCACTGGTGGCGCACCGGACGCGACCGCCACCTGGCTGCCTTCGCCGTGACCTTGGGGCTGGCTGCCACCCACCATCCCATCACCCTGATGGGGGTTCCGGCCTACGGCCTCTTCATCCTGGCTGTGCGCCCGCGCATACTGCGGGAGGGACGGACATTGCTGATGCTGGCAACCTGCCTTCTCTTGGGACTGACCCCGCTGCTCTACTATCCCTTGCGCAGTCCCAGCGCCTCCTTCGGCCCCGCGCCCACCTGGGAGAGTCTCTGGCGACACGTCACCGCGCAGGGATTGCGGACCAACCTCTTCCACTTCGGCTTAGCCGACCAGCCCGACCGGGCGCTGGTCTTCTGGTCGCTCCTACGGCTCCAGTTCCCCCTCCCTGTCATCGCGCTCATCATTGTCGGCCTCGTCTGGCTGGCCCACCGCGCTCCCCGGCCTGCCCTCCTCATTTACCTTTTCCTCACCACCCATCTGCTTTTCACCCTCAACACCGTGCAGGACGTAATGGCCTATCTCCTCATCCCCTTCGCCGCCCTCGCCATCGCCGCCGGCGTCGGTGCCCTGGCCCTCACCGATTGGGGATTGCAGATTGTAAATTCGAGATTGCAAATTCGAATCCGTAATCTACAATCTGCAATCTCCAATTTACTATTCATCTTCCTTCTGCTTCCCTGGCCCTTCATCCAGGCCACCCTCAACCTCCAACGGGGCATCTCCCTGCGCGATTTCACCGCTGCCGAGGAGTACGTCACCGCCGTCTACGACCGCTTCGCCGGGCGTGGCGAGGGCGCGGTGCTCTTGTCCGACTGGGAACACCTGACCCCGTTGTGGGTGCACATCCACACCCAGGGGGAGTCGCTGGACGAGGAGGATGTGAAACCGGTCTACGTCAACCCGGCCAATCCCTGGGTGGAGAACGTGTGGCAGCACATTGAGGAAGGGCCGGTTTACGTGGTGGGCTATCGGCCTGCCGTGCGCGACGCCGGCTTTCGCTTGTTGCCCGACGGCCCTTTCTACCGGGTCATCGCCCCGCCGGTGACGGATGCCCAACCTTCCTGTCCGCTCGACGTGTGGGCCGATGAGCGCGTCCATATCCTGGGCTACGACCTGCCCACGACAACGGTCCGCGCGGGTGAGCCATTGGTGCTGGTCCTCTACCAGAGCGTGCCGGAGCCGCTGGAATCCATCTGGATGCCCTATGCCCGCCTGGGACCGGTCGAGGCCCGCTGGACGACCGACAGCCGCCTTCTCACGACCCAGTGGCTGCCTGGGGAGGTGGTGGTGGAGCGGTACGAACTGCCGGTCCCCTTCACCCTACCGCCGGGGGAGTACCCGCTCCGGCTGGGCTACGCTGACCTAAGCGGCGGGCGGGCGGAACTAGGTCTATCTACCGGCGGGACCACCGTGGATCTGGCGACCATCACCGTTTTGCCCAGCCTCGATGCTCCCCCGGCTACAGTGCTGGAGCGTGCACTGGCAAACCTAGACAACCAGGTGGCACTAATGGGGGCGCGGGCACGGGTTGGCCGGCAGGTGCGGGAGGCTCCCTGGCAGGAACCGCTGCTCGCGCGGGCCGGGCGACCTCTCCACCTGATCCTGACCTGGCGCGCTCTGGTCTCCCCCCGCGATAGTTACACCGTCTTCATCCACTTGATTGACGGCGCGGGCCGTCCCGTCGCGGGGCACGACTACACCCCCCTGGGCGGTTCCTGCCCCACCTACCTGTGGTTCCCCAAGTGGCTGCCGGGGCAGACCCTCACCGACCCCTACCG
>Ga0164310_10002217_pt1 | contig 11123 bp, 7 predicted proteins | sample GuaBasSedimGuay1_FD_121795 | JGI IMG/M metagenome (GOLD analysis project Ga0164310, IMG submission 121795) | Subseafloor sediment microbial communities from Guaymas Basin, Gulf of California, Mexico - Guay1, Core 4569-9, 0-3 cm | ecosystem: Environmental > Aquatic > Marine > Hydrothermal vents >... | reverse complement strand
GCTTTATCTAGGTTCATAAAATTTCTCCCTGATTCTATTAATTTTGCGTCTAATATTTTTGATTAATGAAATAAGTAAAGATAAAATGTTATAATAAATCATCAATGCGGATTATTGGATTTCTCTTCTATTTTAAAATATCATTTTAAGCCTTGAAAATGAAAGGAAATATAATTTAGTTACATATCAGCGGATTCCTTAAAACATTTGACAAGCAAACGACCCTTCAAAGGATTGTCCAAATTTTAAAAAGAGAATGCTTTATGATCAAGTTTTTAACTAAGAAACTTTTTGGTGACAGGCAGGTTCGGGAGATGAAGAAATACCAACCCATTCTGCAGGAAATCAAAGATATATATCCAACTTTGGAAGCCAAGAGTGATGATGAACTGCGTGAACGCATTAAAGAAATTAAATATGCAATTCGAGAAGAATTAGATCCTCTTGAACTTGAGTTGAAAGAAGCAGAAGAAGCCTATCAGACAGAACCTAGTGAAAATAAAAAGATCTCTATTGGAAACAAAATTGATAGATTATCTGAGCAGCTGAAGCAAATGAACCAGCAGCTATTGGATGATAATATGGCAGAAGTGTTTGCCATCGTTAAAGATACTTGTCGTCGTCTGGTGGGTTATGAGTATGAAGTTCGTGATAATAAAACAGTTTGGGAAATGATTCCTTTTGATGTTCAACTTATCGGAGCAATTGTACTTCATTATGGTAATATCACCGAAATGGCAACAGGAGAAGGAAAAACACTGGTTGCAACCTTACCGTTATTTTTAAATGCTTTACTTGGGCATGGTGTTCATCTTATTACTGTTAACGATTATCTTGCTCAACGTGACTCGGAATGGATGAGTCCTATCTTCGAATTTCATGGTCTTACTATTGGTTGTATAATTAATGGCATGAGCAATCAGGATCGGCAGGAAGCTTATAATTTCGATGTAACTTATGGAACAAATAGTGAATTCGGTTTTGATTATCTAAGAGATAATATGGCTGTCTCCGAAAGTCAGTTAGTACAAAGAAAACATCAATTTGCTATTGTGGATGAGGTTGATAGTGTTCTAATTGATGAAGCTCGAACACCTCTTATCATAAGTGGTCCTGTTCAGGAAAGCAAGAATTTCTTTCCAGAGTTGAAGCCAGTAATTAAAAAACTGGTCAGTACTCAGAATATTCTGGTAAATCGTTATATCAGTGAGATTAGAAACTTCTTGCAGGCAGATGAATATAATGCAGATGAAGTTGGAAGAAGATTGCTACTTGTCAGTAGAGCTGCACCAAAGAACAAATCTTTTACTAAATTCATGAAAGAACCCGAATTTAAAAAACTTGTTACGGATTTTGAAGGATATTATCTGCGCGATAAGAAGATGCACGAAATCGATTCGGAACTTTTCTATGTGGTTGAAGAAAAACAGAACAGCGTAGAGTTGAGCGAAAAAGGCAATGATCTGGTTGCTCAAAAAGATCCTGATCTTTTTATAATGGAACAGTTGGACGACATTTTAAATGCTGTTGATGAAAATGAAGAACTTTCTTTCCAGCAAAAAAGTGAATTGAAAGAAAAAGAAACAAATCGCTTCATGGACAAAAGTGAGAAGCTGCACAATATTAAGCAACTGCTTCGCGCTTATACACTTTTTGAAAAAGAAATCGATTATGTAGTTGTAGATAATAAAGTAATGATCGTAGATCAATTTACCGGCCGTATGATGCCTGGTCGTAGATTCAGTGATGGACTTCATCAAGCTTTGGAAGCTAAGGAAAACGTTACTATTGAAGAAGCAACTCAAACCTTTGCTACTATTACATTACAAAACTATTTCAGGATGTACGAAAAACTGTCTGGCATGACAGGTACTGCTGTAACAGAAGAAGCCGAATTTCAGGAAATTTATAAACTTTCTGTAATCGAAATTCCCACAAATGTTCCCATAACCAGGATAGATCACAACGATATGATCTATCTAACAAAAGCAGAAAAATATAATGCAATTATTAATGAAATTGAGAACTGGCATAATCTTGGAAAACCTGTTTTAGTTGGTACCGTAACAGTAGAAGTATCCGAAACTCTTAGCCGACTTCTGCGAAGACGCGGCATCAAACATAATGTTCTCAATGCCAAATATCACGAGAAGGAAGCCGATATAATAAAATTCGCCGGTGAAGCGGGAGCTGTTACTATTGCTACAAACATGGCTGGTCGTGGAACCGACATCAAATTGGGTAAAGGCGTAGTTACTGCCGACAAAGAATCTTATAGATCTCTTGATAAAAAAATTACCCATGAACATCCATATGGCTTGCCTCTTGATGGATTGCATGTTATTGGAACCGAACGTCATGAAAGCAGGCGTATTGACCGTCAATTGCGTGGTAGAGCCGGACGACAGGGCGATCCAGGAACATCCCGTTTTTATCTTTCTTTGGAAGATGATCTTATGCGTTTATTCGGATCTGAAAGAATTGGACCAATGATGATGAAATTCGGGCTTCAAAAAGGTGAAGCAATTACCCATCCCTGGATGACAAAAGCTGTAGAAACAGCTCAGAAAAGAGTAGAAACTTATAACTTTGAAAGCAGAAAACAACTTCTCAAATATGATGAAGTTATGAATCAACAGCGCGAAGTTATTTATAAATACCGTCGTAATGTATTAAAAGGTTACGATCTTAATCTTGAAATTATCGAGATGATCAAAGATACGATTTCTGATATCTGTGATGAATATATTGGTGATGAACGGTATTCTGAAAACTGGCCTCTTGATGAGATCATCTCATGGATTAGAACAAACATGAATGTATCGATTAGCAGAAAGGATATTTATTCTGATCATATGACCTTTGAAGATCTTACATCTGATCTGCATGATTTAGTTTTAAAGGCTTATTCACAACGCGAAGAAAAGCTGTCTTCCGAGCAGATGCGAGAAATTGAGCGCCGTGTTCTGCTTAGCGTGGTGGATGATCTCTGGCGGGATCACCTGCATGAAATGGATCTTCTAAAAGAAGGCATTGGATTTAGAGCTTATGCCCAAAAAGATCCATTGATCGAATATAAGAAAGAGTCTTTTACTCTTTTCCAGGACCTGGTGGCAAAGATAAATCTCAATGTAACAAAAAAAGTCTTTACAACATATATCGTACGTCCTGAGAATCTGCAGGACTTTTTGAGAATGGCCAGACAGCAGCATGCTGCCAGTTCTGCTTTTGATAAAGCTGAACCGAAAGCTGCTCCTGTACAAACAAACCAGGCTGCTCCTGAAAAAATCCAACCTCGGGTTGTAGATGTTAAAGTTGGCCGTAACGACCCTTGCCCCTGTGGTAGTGGAAAGAAATATAAAAAATGTTGTGGCAAAATTTCCTGAAGTTTGTAACTTATAACCAAGAAAAATGAATTTTGTAAAAGGATTAAATAATGTCTCAAACTAGATTTGATGATTTATTGGATATTGTTATTACCGACAAATCTTCAAAAGCAAAAATGAAAAATGAAGGGATTTCAGATAAAGACCTGAAACACTTTCTTAATGTGCTGCTCAGGAATGAAGATGATAGAGCTTATCATCGGATTCTGGCGGATGATGAAAAACGTGTGATCTCACCAGAAGCTTTTGGATATCTGGTTCATCTGTTAATAATAAATTCCATTGATAAAAATATTTTTGAAAAAGTTATCAGTATAAGTATGCAGTTAAATTTGTTTCTAAAAAGACGCATAAATAAAGAGATGATGGACGAAATAGTTAATTATCTTATTTTTTCTGGTAGAAAAGAAATTTCGATAAAAGAAATTCTAGATATATTTTTCATACAGGAAAACGAGATTGAATTCGAAGAGGATGTAAATTAATATGGCAAAAGATCTGATTATAGTCGAGTCACCCGCAAAAGCAAAAACAATAGGCAAATTTCTACACAATAAATACAACATTAAAGCATCAATGGGTCATATACGAGATTTACCGCGTAGTAATTTTGGAATTGATACTGAAAACGATTTCCAGGCAAAATACATAATAGATCCCAAAAAGAAAAAGGTGATCTCTGAACTTAAAAAAGCTGCAAAAGAAGCCCAGAATATCTATCTCGCATCTGACTTTGACCGTGAAGGTGAAGCTATTGCCTGGCATCTGGTGCAAGTTCTGGAAAAAGAGATCAAAGACAAACCTGTTCATCGTATTGTTTTTAACGAAATCACTCGAAGTGCTATTCAGAAAGCTTTAGATAACCCCGGAGTAATTGATGACAATAAAGTAGATTCACAACAGGCTCGCAGAATTCTGGATAGAATCGTTGGGTATAATATTAGCCCGTTACTTTGGAAGGTCATCACTAAAAATTTAAGTGCAGGACGTGTTCAATCTGTTGCGTTAAGAATTATCTGTGAACGAGAAGAAGAAATAAAGAATTTTGACCCAAAGGAATACTGGAATCTGGAAGCTGTTCTTTTCAGGAATGAATTAATTCCTTTTAAGGCGATGTTGCAGAAATGGCATGGAAAGAAATCGAAGATAGAAACCAAAGCTGCGGCTGATGAAGTTCTGGAGAATATAAAAGGTAAAGATTTTATCCTTTCTAATATAAGTGAAAAAACACGTAAAATCCAGCCCTCACCTCCATATATAACAAGCACACTCCAACAAGATGCAGCCAGAATTCTGGGATATTCAGCTAAGAGAACTATGCAGATTGCACAACAGCTTTATGAAGGTATTGAACTCGATGGCGATATTGTTGGTTTAATCACATATATGAGAACAGATTCTCTGCGTATTGCCAATGAAGCTTTGGGAACCTGTAGAAAACTTGTTACAGAACGTTATGGTAAATCCAAGTTATGTACAAAAACCAGAGTATTTAAAACCAGAAGTTCTGCTCAGGATGCTCACGAGGCAATTCGGCCAACTAATGCTTTCCGCACACCGGAGAGTATATCTTCATTCTTAAGCCCAGAACAACTAAAGCTTTATACTATGATCTGGCAGAAATTCGTTGCTACACAAATGATACCGGTAGTCTTAAAATCTAAGATCCTTGAAATCTCAGTTGGAGATGCAATTTTTGGAGCTACAGGCAGTACAATTCAAGAGAAAGGCTTCACCCTGGCTTTTCCGCATACAAAAGTAATTCTTGGAGAAACAATCGATGCCGGCTACAGTAAAGATGATATACTTGATTGCAAAGAATTAAATGCAAATCAGCTTTTTACAAAACCACCTTCCCGCTTCACAGAAGCTATGCTAATAAAAGAATTGGAATCCTTGGGAATCGGCAGACCTTCCACTTATGCCTCAATCACAAATACTATTCGAGTAAGAAAATACGTAGACCTTAAAGCTCGCAAGTTCTTTCCCACAGACCTTGGTATGACAGTAAATAAATTCCTGGTAGCAAATTTTGCAGATTACTTCAATGTGAAATTCACTGCCGAAATGGAAAACAGTTTAGATAAAATTGAATTCGGTGAAGTAAATCGTGTTCATTTATTAAAAGAATATTATACTGCTGTTAATAACTCAATTAAGAAAGTAGATTTTTACAAAGCCAAAAAAGAAGTAACTGAATCCACGGATATCAAATGCGAAAAATGCGGAAGTGAAATGCACCTGAAATGGGGTAGAAATGGAAAATTCCTGGCTTGTTCAAATTTCCCTGAATGTAAAAATATTAAGAATTTTACACGAGATGAAGAAGGTAAAATTCAAATTGTTGTACCTGAAAAGCTGGGTGAATATTGTCCAAAATGCGGCAAAGAATTAATTCAACGTGAAGGCCGTTTTGGAAAATTCATTTCCTGTTCAGATTATCCTAAATGTAAATTTACGAAGCCATATACAATTGGAATAAAGTGTCCTGAATGCGAAGATGGGCAGGTTACTGAAAAGAAAAATAAGAAAGGCAAGTTTTTCTATTCTTGTTCAAATTATCCAAAATGTAAATACCTCACAAATTATAAACCTTTAGATCTAGAATGCCCATCGTGTAAGAATTATTATATGGAAGAGAGGATTTCAAAAACTAAAGGTGTTTATAAGAAGTGCCCGAAATGTGGGAAAGAAGTATATTAGTCGATTGCGCTTAATTTTTTAGAAAATGGTAAAATAGCTATGCATTTAATGGAAAATGTCGGTAGTAGTTTTCAAAATATACTTACCCATAAAATGCGTTCAACCCTTACATTGCTGGGAATACTGATCGGTGTATTTGCTGTCGTAACCATGTTTTCCACAGTTTATGGTCTTAAGCAGCTTATCTCACAAAAAATGGAAAAAATGGGTTGGAATAATTCTCTCATTATTTATCCTTCTACCGGTAATGAAAAATCCAAATCCAAACGTCGCAAATTTCGATTTAGATATATAAACCGAGAAGCCAAACCACTAATGTTAGATGATTATCAAATGCTGAAAAGTGAAGTTGACTCAAAGTCGATTTATGGTTATATAAATTCATGGCAGCGTTTCTTACATAAAGATAATGAAGAGTGGTTACGCTTAAATGCTACAAATAATGAGTTCTTTAAGAATAAAACATATATTCTTAAAGACGGTAGATATTTCAATGCCTTTGAAGAAGCAAATGCTTTGAAGGTTTGTGTGATTGGATATTATTTTGCTGAAGAATATTACAAGGGTGTCAATCCATTAGGAAAATACATAACTGTTGGTCAAAGCCGTTATAAAATTATCGGTGTATTGGATAAGGACGAATTGAATAAAACAGGTATGGATTTTAATTCCTGGGAACGAAAGCACGATCTTAGAGCCGTTTATATTCCACTTTCTACCGGAGCTAAATACTTGCGTGCCGATAATGCGATAGATTATATTTACGTTCAATCTCATGACAGCAGTTCATTCTGGACACTCAAGACCAAAGTAACGCAATTATTGCTGGCTAAGCATAAAATGGCACATGATTTCTCTTTCAACGATGTAGGAGCCATGATGTACCAGATCACTAATGAAATTGGCGAAATGATGAAAAAATGGAATATCATGCTATCGGCAATTGCTTCCATTTCTTTAATTGTGGGTGGAATTGGACTTTTTAGTACATTATTAATATCAATTAATGAAAGAATGACTGAAATTGGCATAAGGAAAAGCATTGGAGCTAAAGACAACGATATTTTTTCTTTGTTCATTATTGAATCAATTGTACTGTCATTGTTGGGTGCTTTTGCTGGAATTGGACTTTCTGTAATGCTGATTTCAATTGCTGCAAAGCAGATAGATTTCAATTTTCCTATACCTTGGGAAGGAGTTTTGCTGGGAATCAGTTTTTCTCTTGTTATTGGTTTGCTTTCCGGTTTATATCCTGCAATTAAAGCATCCAGAATTGATCCGATTAAAGCAATTTATTATTTTGAATAAAATACTTATTCAGAATCCACTGAATTAATGTCATTTTTGAAAAACAATTCAGAAGAATAATCCCTGGTATCTTTTTCGAATTCTCCAACTACAACGCAGTTCTTACCTTTTCTTTTGCCGCGGTATAAAGCACGATCAGCTATTTTTATGCAATTATCTATGATCATTTTTCTATCATAAACAGCTACGCCAAACGTTATAGTTACTGGTATTTTATTTTTACTGAAAAGATATGGAGTCATAGATATGTTGTTCTGTATTTTATCTGCCAGTGCTTTACCACCTTCCAGATCTGTATCTGGTAAAAGCAGAAGAAATTCTTCACCACCCCAGCGGCCAACAATATCCTGTTTACGCACAAGAGATTTCATCTGAACTGCAATTGATTTTAGTACAAAATCTCCGCCATCATGTCCATATTTGTCATTGATCAATTTAAAATCATCTACATCCGCCATCAATAGAACAAATGGTTTTCCATTCCTGTCAAAACGCTGTTGTTCATATTCTATCTTGGCCAGCATATCTCTACGATTAGATAAGTTAGTAAGTGGATCTGTTGTAGCCAGTTTCCTTAGCTGAGAATTAGCTTTATTCAGTTCTTCATTTACTTTTTCCAGCTTACGGTTAGATTTATTTGCCATTCGAATCTGATAAAGTACGATACTTATAAATATAACAAATAAAATAAAAATGATAATATAATATCGCATAATAATCTTTTGTCGAGAAAGCAATAATTTATCATGGGCCAATTCAAGCTCATAAATTTCTTTATTATTTCGATATTCTTCTATAAGATCTTGCTTCATTTGCGCTAGATCTTTCAGAACCGATGAAGATAGTTTTTCAATATACTCGTCGTCTTTTGTTTCCTCACAAAAGAACGACGTCAATGATAAAACAAGCAACATACAGATTATCAGATACTTCATATAACACTTACCTTATTTCTTACAATCAAAGAATGATTTCTTTTTGAAATTTAGCAAGTATAATTATACTTTTTGATAATTTATCGCTTTCGATTCCATAATTAATTCGTACAAATCCTTTGCCATTAGAGCCAAAAGCAGAGCCGGGAATTACAATAACACCCATTTTAGATAAAGCTTCTGCCACCTTCCAATCATCACCATTAACTTTAACAAATAAATATGGGGAAGAGGAGTTCAGCAAAAATTCAATATTCGCATTACTAATGTAATCAATAGCAAATTTTCGATTTTCTGCCAATTTAATCCTGATCTCTTCTTTAGCCTGCATTCCTTCTATAGAAAGAGCTTCTAAAGCAAGAAACTGCGACATAACAGGTGCGCAAGTACAGATGTATTGATGAGTTTTAATAATCGGTGCAATTAATTCTGGTTTTTGTGAAATAGCCCAGCCGATCCTCCAGCCAGACATACAATGAGATTTTGATAAACTGGAAATTATAATTGTATCAAGATCAGTATCCAAAAAGGAACGAGAACGTTCATCCAAAAAAAGTTCTCTATATACTTCATCCACAATAAGGAGAATTTTGTTTTTCCTGCAAATATCAATTATTAAATCAATTTCATGATCATTAAGCGCAATTCCCAATGGATTAGAAGGATTACATAAGATCATTGCTTTTGTTTTATCTGTTATTGCAATTCGAAGAGAATTTTCATTTAATGCAAATTCATTTTGCGGATCTAAAGAAAAAGAAGAAACTTCTGCACCCAGCATTTCTACAATTGTTTTATATGCTAGAAAAGTGGGATTTGCAATGAGAACTTCATCACCTTTATTTATGTATGAGAAAAGTGCTGCAAAAAGAGCTTCTTCAGCTCCAGCAGTTATACAGACGTTGTCATTAAATTCACATTGATAATAATCGCAGATCGCTTTGCGAAGTTCAATAAGTCCGGCATTTGTAGAATAGCCAATATTTTTGAAATTAATAATTTCTGCAGCTTTTTGTTTCAGGAATTCCGGTAAAGGAAACTGGATTTCACCAAGACCAAGATTAATGGCATCAGCAGGTGCTGAATCAACCAGTTGTCGAATTGCAGATTTTTTCACAAACTTCATGTGATCTGCAACTCTGATTTCTTTCATGTTATCTTTTCTTACCTCAATTCTTCTTCCATGGAAACTGAAGTTTCACTGTGCTCATCTCGATATTTGATAATAATAGGACAATATATCGAAAAATCTTTATTGGAGTTAAGCGGTCGTGAACCGGAAACAACAACTGAATTTTCCGGAATGAAAACGGGTTTTCCTATTTCCTTTTCTAAATAGCAATTATTCACTGCATCGAATACAGGAGTTCCTGCCGTAATTATAACGCCGGCAGCAATAATGCTTCTTCTGCCAATAATTACTCCTTCGTAGATCCCGCAGTTTCCACCGATGAACACATTATCTTCGATGATCACCGGATTTGCTCCAATCGGCTCCAACACACCACCAATTTGTGAAGCTGCGCTTATATGCACGTTCTTTCCGATCTGAGCACAGGTACCAACCAGAGCATGAGAATCGATCATGGAGCCTTCATCTACAAAAGCTCCCACATTTACATACATTGGTGGCATCATGATCACATTATCCGCTATATAAGCACCATCTCGAACAGCAGATCCCCTGGGAACGAGTCGTAATGTTTTTCTGGAAGTTAAATCTTGAACAGGAAATGTATCTTTATCTAAGTAAGAATCCATTTGAACGATCTTTCCCATGCGAAAACCTGCTAAAATCCCTTTTTTCACCCAGCTGTTTGTTACCCATTTTCCATTTATTTTTTCGGCAGCTCGAATTTTTCCTGAATTTAACTTAACTTTAAATTCATCAAATAACTTTCGGTCATTATTATTGAATACTTGTTTGTTATATAGTTCCAATATCTTGTCTCTCATAGTTTTACCCTTATCAATCTAACACTTATTATCTGTTTTCTGCAAATGAGTTTTAAGGAATTCACCTGTGTAACTTTCAGGATTCTCAGCAATTTCCTCAGGAGTTCCCAGAGCTACAATTTGGCCGCCTTCATCTCCACCTTCCGGCCCAAGATCTATAATATGATCTGCACATTTGATCACATCAAGATTATGCTCGATAACTACAATTGTATTTCCCATGGAAACCAGTCTCTGCAGCACTTTTAAAAGTTTTTTAATATCATCGAAATGTAATCCGGTAGTTGGTTCATCTAAAATGTAAAGAGTCTGGCCGGTGCTGGTTTTGCTCAATTCACGAGATAACTTTATTCGTTGTGCTTCTCCACCGGAAAGTGTTGTAGAAGCCTGGCCGAGTTTAATGTATTCTAAACCAACTTCTTTTAAAGTCTGCAATTTCTTTTTTATAGCTGGAACATTTTCAAAAATATCAAAAGCTTCCTGAACATCCATATCCAGAATTTCAGAAATATTCTTACCCTTAAATTTTACTGCAAGAGTTTCTTTGTTATATCTTTTGCCTTTGCAGGTTTCACAGGTTACAAAAATATCAGGCAGAAAGTGCATCTCGATCTGCTTTACTCCAGCTCCGCCGCAAGATTCGCAGCGTCCACCTTTTACATTGAAACTGAATCTACCCGGTTTATAACCACGAAGTTTAGAGGCGGGAAGCTGAGAAAATAAATTTCTGATAGGATCAAATAACTTAATGTAAGTTGCAGGATTGGAACGGGGTGTTCTGCCGATAGGCTGCTGATCGATGTTTATAACTTTATCGAAATGCTCAAAACCAATT
>Ga0164310_10002216_pt1 | contig 11124 bp, 14 predicted proteins | sample GuaBasSedimGuay1_FD_121795 | JGI IMG/M metagenome (GOLD analysis project Ga0164310, IMG submission 121795) | Subseafloor sediment microbial communities from Guaymas Basin, Gulf of California, Mexico - Guay1, Core 4569-9, 0-3 cm | ecosystem: Environmental > Aquatic > Marine > Hydrothermal vents... | reverse complement strand
TGCTCTTTCTTCGGCAGATTCAATATTTCCCACAAAGAGGAATGCTTGTTCCGGCCATTTATCACAGTCACCATTAATAATAGATTTAAAACCTTCAATTGTCTCTTTAAGTGGAACATAAACTCCAGGTGTATTTGTAAATTCTTCGGCCACAAAGAATGGCTGCGAGAAGAATCTTTCCAGTTTACGAGCTCTGTTTACAATCAGTTTGTCTTCTTCAGAAAGCTCATCCATACCAAGAATTGCAATAATATCCTGAAGATCTTTATATTTTTGAATGATCCTTTGTGTTTCACGCGCTACAAAATAGTGATCATCACCAATAATTTTCGGATCAAGAATTCGGCTGGTAGAACTAAGTGGATCAACTGCCGGATAAATACCCAGCTCTACGATCCTTCTATCGAGAACAGTTGTAGCATCAAGATGAGCAAAAGCCGTTGCGGGAGCAGGATCAGTAAGGTCATCGGCAGGTACATAAATAGCTTGAACAGAGGTTATCGAGCCATCTTTTGTAGAAGTGATCCTTTCCTGAAGTTCACCCATTTCTGTAGCTAATGTAGGTTGATATCCCACAGCTGATGGCATCCTGCCCAAAAGGGCAGAAACTTCTGAACCAGCTTGTGTAAATCGGAAAATATTATCGATAAAAAGAAGAACATCTTTCTTGGAAACATCACGGAAATATTCGGCAATGGTAAGACCGGCTAGACCAACTCGCAGTCGTGCTCCAGGAGGTTCATTCATCTGTCCGAAAACCAGAGCTGTTTTATCAATAACACCGGATTCTTTCATTTCCAGCCACAAGTCGTTACCTTCACGGGTTCGTTCTCCAACTCCAGAAAAAACAGAATATCCGCCATGTTCTATGGCAATGTTTCTGATAAGCTCCTGAATGAGAACTGTTTTACCCACACCAGCGCCACCAAAAAGACCGATCTTCCCACCTTTAGAATAAGGTTCGATCAAATCTACAACCTTGATCCCGGTTTCCAGAATTTCTTCTTCTGTTGAAAGATTTTCAAAAACGGGAGCTTGTCTGTGGATGGGATATCTTTCTTCGTAAGCAACTTCACCTTGCTCATCAATTGGTTCTCCTACTACGTTCAAAATCCTACCCAAGACTTGTTCTCCAACCGGCACGGAAATTGGTTCACCCAGATCGAGCACGTTTTTTCCCCGCACAAGTCCGTCTGTAGAATCCATTGCTACAGTTCTTACTTTATTTTCTCCAAGATGCATCTGAACTTCCAAGATCAAATCTTGCTGATCCTCTCTTTCAATCTTCAATGCATTATGTATTGCCGGTAGATTTCCCTCTGGAAATTCCACATCGACAGCAGGTCCAATTATTTGAATAACTTTACCTTCTACCATAATTTTCCTCTTATAATTTTTTCATTTATTTTGTTACTGCTGGATCGCTTCCGCTCCGGAAGCAATCTCGATAATTTCCGTGGTTATTGCTGCCTGACGTGCTCTATTATAAGTTAGAGTAAGCGTATCGATAAGTTCGGCCGCATTATCTGTGGCAGAATCCATTGCGGTCATTCTGGCTCCTTGTTCTGCAGCCGAAGATTCCAGCATTATCCGCCACACATCCACGTTTACATATTTTCTACCCAATTCTTCAATAATCGTGTCTTCATCGGGTTCATATAGATAATCTAATTTCGACATCTCTTCCGATTCTATTGGAATAATAGGAAGTAACTGCTTAATAATAATATTCTGCTGAATGGCAGATTTAAATTCATTATATAACACTTCAATTTTGTTATAATCTTGATCCAGGAAGAGATCAATTATCTGTTGAGCAACATCCTTTGAAATTGAGAAATTCATTTCGTTGAACAAATTCAGATATGGTTTAATAATCTTGTCAGAACGTTTTTTGATGAAATCATAACCTTTTTTTCCAATACAAATAATGTCTGCATCGGGATTTTCTTTGATATATTCCAATGCTTTCTTGATAATTTGAGAATTGAATGAACCACATAAACCGCGATCCGACGTAACTACAACAAGAGCTGTTTTTCCGGTTTCTTCCGCATCTTCTAAAAGCGGATGCGTATTGCTGCTGTTTTTATACTTCAAGGTTCGCAGCATATCATTTACATGATTGGCATAAGGTCTTGCTTTTATAATGCGATCCTGTGCTTTACGCAGATTAGCGGCAGCCACCATTTTCATTGCATTGGTTATCTGCTTGGTGTTTTTTACACTCTCAATTCTGGTTTTAATTTCTTTTATATTTGCCATTCTTAAAACTTCTGCATTACCCTGTCACAGATCTTGTGCATTGCATCTTTTATTTCATCGTTGATCTTATCTTTTACCAGACTGACCATAAATTCTCTATATTCTGAATCTAATGTTGAGAAAAGCTCTTCTTCTACTTTGGCAACATCTATAGCTTCAACTTTATCCAGGTAGCCTTCGTTTGCCATAAAGATTATAAAGAGCTGCTTGGCAACAGGAAGAGGTTGATACTGACCTTGCTTCAAAATTTCAATAAGCCTTTCACCTCTTCTCAATTGAGCTTGAGTAGCCTTATCAAGATCGGAACCAAACTTGGAAAATGCTTCCAGTTCTGCATATTGAGCCAGATTTAATCGAAGTTGACCGGTAACGCCTTTCATTGCTTTGATCTGAGCACTACCACCCACACGAGACACTGAAAGCCCGGCGTTGATCGCAGGTCGAATGCCAGAGTTGAATAATCGTGAACCAAGATAGATCTGACCATCGGTAATGGAAATTACATTGGTTGGAATATAGGCAGTAATATCATCTGCCTGCGTTTCTATAATAGGAAGTGCGGTTAGAGATCCGCCACCTAATTCATTACTAAGTTTGGAAGCTCTTTCCAACAGGCGGGAATGCAGATAGAATACATCACCAGGATAAGCTTCACGTCCGGGAGGTCTTCTAAGCAACAGGGAAAGTTCGCGATAAGCAACAGCCTGTTTAGAAAGATCGTCATAAATTATGAGAGCATGTTTGCCTTTATCACGGAAATATTCACCTATAGTACATCCGGAAAATGGTGCCAGATATTGCAAGGAAGCAGATTCGGAAGCAGAAGCCATAACTATAGTTGTATAATCCATGGCATCATTTTCTTCTAAAGTTTTTACGAGCTTGGCGACAGATGATTTTTTCTGTCCAATAGCCACATAAATACAAATAACATCCGTTTTCTTCTGGTTAATAATTGTATCTATGGCAATAGCAGTTTTTCCTGTCTGCCTGTCACCAATAATAAGTTCTCGTTGACCACGACCGATCGGGATCATGGAATCAATAGCTTTTATTCCGGTTTGTAAAGGCTCTTTTACAGGTTGTCTTTGAATAATACCCAAAGCTTTTCTTTCTACAGGATTATATTCTTGTGTTTTGATCTCACCCTTTCCATCGATTGGCTGCCCCAAAGCATTTACAACACGACCCAGCATTGCATCACCTACAGGAACTTGCAGTATGCGCTTGGTTCGTTTTACGATATCACCTTCTTTTATCTTATGTGTCTCACCAAAAAGAATACAGCCGACATTATCCTCTTCCAGGTTCAAAGCCATGCCTACAACGCCACCAGGAAATTCTATCATTTCTCCGGCCATAACATTGTCCATTCCATAAACACGGGCAATGCCATCGCCAACTTGAACGACTTTTCCCGTTTCGGCAATATCGATCTCGAACTTGAAATTATTGATCTTATCCTTTAGTATCGAACTTATTTCATCTGGTTGTATTTTCATACTGACCTCATCTATTTTTTGTTAATATTAGCCAACTTCACCAGGTTATTCTTGATCGAACCATCGATCAAAATCGACTCAGTTTGAGCTACAAATCCACCAATCAAACTTGGATCGATAGATATATTAAATTCTATTTCTTTCTTTAAAATTTTTTTAATGTTATCTTCAATATCCTGCAATACAGATTTCGACTGTTCATGTGCAATTTTTAATTGTACTTTCACCATATTATTTCTATCTAAAATAGCATGATCCAATTGCAATAGAATATCTGAAATTATGGAAAATCTATGCTTCTTTACAAGAATATTAAACAGGTTTTCCCATAATCCGGTATTGGCAAGTTTGGAAGTAACTTCCTTGGCTAACGCCAATCTTTTCTTAAGAGGATAAAGCAGAGAATCAATGGATTTAACGTAGTCCGGATGCTGGAAAAAGGCAGTTTCCAGAAGTTTAATGTCATTTCGAAAAGATTCAAAATGACTCTTATCGATGTTCATTAGAACAGCATCAGCATAACGTTTTGCAACTAATCTATTTCTCACTTTTCTCTCTTTCTGCCAGCATTTTCCTTATCAACTCCTTGTCATCTTTGTCATCCAATTTCTTGCTGATGAATTTACTCGAAAGCTCGGAGATCATCGTTGCTAATTCACCTTCGATTTCGTGCATAACTTTCGTTTTCTCATTTTGCAGCTGGTCTTCAGTTTCCTTTAGAATCTTCTTTTCCTGGTTTTTTGCACTTTTTACTATTTGGGTTGCTTGTGATTCAGCATCTCGTTTAGCAGCATTTTTCATTTTGCGTATTTCTTCTGCCGATTCTTTCAGCTCTTCTTCTTTTTCGATAACGAGTTGCTCAGCTTCCTCTCGTGAAGCTTTTGCTTCATCAATATCGTCTGAAATCTTTTGCTGCCGTTCTTTTAGGAACTGCTTGATAGGCTTATAAAGAAGTTTATTCAATACAATAAGTAATAAAATAAAGTTCAATATTACTATCACAAAAGCATAATTTACAGTTATCATAAAATCTCCAATTCTGTTCTAGGAAGGCATACCTTCCTGCTACTATCCTCTATAACAAGAAACATCAAAAAAGATATATTTAGGAAGAGAATATCAACAGAAGTGCAATTACCAGAGAGTAGATACCTGTGGACTCTGATACAGCCTGACCAACAAGCATTGTTCTGGTGATAAGACTGGCGTTTTCTGGAGATCTGGCGATTCCTTCACAAGCTTTACCTGCTACAAATCCTTCACCAACTCCCGGGCCCAAAGCACCCATTCCCATACAAAGACCGGCTCCCAGCAGAGCTGCTGCTTTTACGATACCGTGTGCTAATGTTAATTCCATGGTTCCTCCAAGTTTATAATTCTAAATTTATTCTAATCTCGTTCCAATTCTCTGGGTTGGAACGCACTTTCTCTGCTCCTGCGGACATTACGTCTCACACGCAGAGCGTAAAACCTCTGTTACAACGCTGAGCATTGTAATAAGCATATCTATTATAATGCAAAGATCAACAGAAACGATATTACAAGTGAATATATCGCAGTTGACTCTGAAACTGCAGCGCCCAAAAACATGGTACGCATGATATTTGATTTCTGATTGGGAAAACGTCCCATTGAATCGTTAGCTTTTCCAGCTACAAATCCGATTCCGGTTCCAGGTCCTAAAGTTCCCAGTCCGATCGATAATCCTGCTCCGATCAATCCCACTGATTTTACCAGAATTCGTCCAACAGTAATTCCTTCCGGCTGGTTGGGAATGGAGTACATCAGCAGAAAGGCAACAACCAAGGCAAAGATAGCTGATGTTTGTGATAAAGCCTGACCAATAAGCATATTTCCCATAATTGCATTGCCGTGCTTTGGCATTCTAGCGATAGATTTACAGGCTTGTCCGCCAGCATAACCAGCCCCCAGAGACGGCCCGATAGAACCTAGTCCCATGGCTAATCCTGCCGCCAGATATGCAGCTGCTTTATACCAGCCGCCTTCCGGTGCATCCGATCTTCCATAAATAAGCAGCATAGAAATAACCAAGGCAAAAATACCTGCAGTTTGAGCTGCCGCCTGACCAATAAGCATTGTGCGGAAAAGCTGATCATTGGCTTTGGGCTGCTTAACGATACCGTAAGCACCTTCACCGGCAATAATCCCGGAACCAATTCCGGTAGTTACTGCTCCAATTCCCACACAAAGTCCTGCTCCCAGAAATGCTGCGATCTGTATATGTTCAACTGTAATCATAACCAATTACTCCGAAATTTCCACGCCAATATAAGTAAGCGCCAGCATTGTGAAAACAAACGCCTGGATAGTTCCTACAAAGACGCCAAAGAATAGATTTAATCCAACCGGGAAAACTACAAAGCTAACTAGAGATGAAACCACCAGAATGATGATAGCTCCACCCAATATATTTCCAAAAAGACGAAAGGAAATTGAAACGATCTTTGATACTTCACCAACAATGTCTAAAATGAAAAGCGGATTTTTGTGAGGCATATATTCTTGAATATGCTTCCAGGCACCTTTAAATTTTACAGCAGAAAAATGTACAACCACAACTGCCATTAAGCCAAGTCCCAGAGGTACATTCAAGTTTCTGGTAGGTTCCATAAATCCGGGAATTGGTATCATGCCGATCATATTGCAAATCCAGATAAAAATGAATAATGTAACAATATATGGTGTGTAATAAATCTTGTCTTTTCCCAATGTTTCACGAACGAAGTCTTCCAGCATAGTATAGATCATTTCAAAAATAAGTTGAGATTTAGAAGGCCTTCCAGATAGAAATTTACGAATAAATAAAGCCATAAACAATAAAACTATATCTACAATAAGCAGCATTCGAAGCAACTGAAAAGTGCCAACTGGTGTTTCTCCCATCGATAAAGTTTTAAAGACGCTAAAGAGTTTTTCACTTCCATAGAGATCTTTTACTTCTTCATGTTGAGCATTGTATTCATCAATCTGGAATTCTTCGGTTATTTTCTCTTGAAGATTAAATTCAGATTCTATCTGCCTGAATACAAATTTACCATTATCAAACCCAATTTCCAATTCCTTTGTGAAGTTGCCTGAAATAAGAACCAGAGCTATTTCCACTACAAAGAAAATAATGAATATCTTCATCATCGGGCTTTTCTTTTTCGTCATTCTATCCTCTAAAATATTTACTTTTCTTTAAATATTCTGCCAGCTCATTCAGATAAATAACAACCTGAGCGGCCAGCAATCCCAATCCAAAACTAATAAGGTTGGGTTTGATAAAGCTTAAAACCAATATTGAATAAATCAGCAGGAAGATCAATCTCAGATATGTTCCCTTCACCGCTTTCAGTTTCGATTTTGATGGTTGTAATTCTAAACTTGCTTTCACGTTAAACGCTAACCAGTAAAAGTTTATAGCACTCGCAAGCGAACCAAGAATCCACCCCAAACCCTCTTCAAAAACTATCAGCAAAGTCAAAATTGCAGGTATGTTTGTCAAGAGAATAATGGTTATAATTCGTTTTACATAAGCTTTGTTATCCATAGTATAATTAGTCTTTAAAATGTTTTTTCACTAATCGATAAGCTGCCATAATTCCAGCAATAACTCCCAGAACTATTCCTACAATGATCAGGTTTCCATTTGCATCCAGTTTTTTATCGATGTAAACAAATCCAAAAACAAATAGTAGAATGGAAATTATCACAGAAAAACCAAGCTGTGAGATCAAGGCAAAGTTTTTAAAGAGCTCTTTAATTATGGGATTATCAGGTTTTCTCATTCAATTAATGAACCTTTTACATTTAATCTGTACTTAGGTCTAACTCTGATGTATTTTGTTTAACGCTGGGTTTTACGATTCTGGAATATTGCTCACTTTCTCCGGAAGTCATTTGACTTACACCGTTAAATATTGCACCTGTATGGATCTTGATAATTTTGGCGACAATATTCCCGCTTAAATTAGCTGTACTGTCCAATTCCAAACCATCACTTACTGTAATGTTGCCAACAACTTTTCCAGAGACCAAACACTCTTCAGCTTTAACGTCTGCATTGGCTACTCCCGATACTCCGATCGTAACAAATCCGGTAGATTCTACTTTACCTTCGATATCACCATCAATTCTTACGCCGCCATCAACAAAAAGGTCACCTTTTATGCGACTGCCTTTTCCTAATATCGTTGTCAATTCCACTTTTCGATTTCTTGCCATAATATTATCCTTTAATCTTCTAAAATCAATTCCGGATCGATATTCTCACCGTTTTTTAATACTTCAAAATGCAGATGTGGGGCAGAGCTGTTGCCGGTATTCCCGACTAATCCAATTGGTTCACCTTTTTTCACAAAGGTTTTTGAATCATAAATTGCAGTTGCCAGATGGGCATACATAGTAGCGTATTCATTCAAATGATCAATAAGCACCACCTTGCCAAAATATTCATCTTCATAAACCGACAAAATTTCGCCAGTTGCAGAGGCGATAACTTCGGTTCCTTCTTCAGCTGCAAAATCCAGAGCAGGATGCTCTTCTTTGTAATGCTGGCTAATAGCATATTCTCCGTTAATCGGAATTAAATTTGGAATAAAGCGATCCTCTTTTTCGTATTTGGAAAGCTCCTCGGCCGTTACAACGCCATTGCGTTTATTTTCTTTTAGATATTTATTCAGAACCTTCAACAATCTTTCGTCTTCCGATTTAACTGGTTTTGTTCCATTATTGGCCTTATTAAGCTGATCATTCAAAGATTGAATATATCTGTTTGAAACTACTATTTCCTGCTGAAGTTGATCAATTTCTTCCTGTCTTTTCTTCGATGTTGAAGCTGTCATGATAAGAGCAACGATCAATATAACAATGAGGACAGCAGAGACGATTTTGTAGATCATTTTACCAGTTTTTTCACTAATTTTTCCAGCTCTTCTTTGCTGGAATATTGAAAGATGATCTTCCCTTTGTTCTGCGTACCGCTAATCTTCAAATCTGTTTTGTAATAAGTTTTTAAAGATGCTTCTAAAGTTTTAAGTTCTTTAGCTAAACGAAGGTTGGTTTTTGATTTACCAACTTTACCTGATTCCTTGATCTTTTTAGCTTCCTGTTCTGCTTTACGTACCGAGAAAATATTGCGCACGATCTGATTGGCAAAATTCAGCTGATCTTTTTCTGGAACCTGTAAAATTGTACGGGCATGACCGGAAGAAAGTTTCTCATCCAGCACCATGTTCTGGATCTCTTCCGGCAACTTCAGAAGACGGATCAAATTGGTTATTGTAGCTCTGTCTTTTCCCACAATATCAGAGATCTGGGCATGAGTTAAACCAAAATCTTCGTTCAGCTGCTGATAGGCTTTTGCTTCTTCGATAGCACTGAGGTCTTCCCGCTGCACGTTTTCGATAATAGCAAACTGCAATTGTTCTTTGGGACTTACACTTCGAATAATAACAGGTACTTTGTCATATCCTGCCAGTTTAGAAGCTTCCAAACGCCTTTCACCAGCTATTAATTCATAATTGGTTTCATCTCTTTTGGTTACAATTATCGGCTGTATAATCCCATTTTCCTTTAACGAATTTGCCAGTTCCTGCAATTTCTCTTTATCCAGTCTTTTGCGTGGTTGATATCTATTCGGACTGATCAATTCTACTTTTACAGTTGTAATTCCAGTAGTTTTATCAACCGATTCCGGCCCCGAACTGATCAGGGCTTCCAAGCCTTTTCCTAATCGTGTCATCTTGCCATTACTTCCTTTGCCAGTTCCAGGTAACTAATTGAGCCCGGCGATTTTATGTCGTAATGAAATATCGATTTTCCGAAGCTGGGAGCTTCGCTTAATTTTACTGATCTGTGAATGATGGTATTGAAAACCTGTTCCTGAAAATATCTTCTTACTTCTTTTGCCACTTGTCTAGATAGATTCAGGCGACGATCATATAGCGTAAGAAGAACACCCATTATATTCAGGTCCGGATTCAATCCATTTTTAATTAGGCGAATAGTTGTGAGCAATTGACTCACGCCTTCCAAAGCATAGTATTCGCATTGAATGGGAATAATAACATCGGTGCAGGCGGTTAATGCATTTACAGTAAGTAATCCTAATGATGGTGGACAATCTATAAGTATGTAGTCATAATCAGCTTGAACCGATTCTAAAATGGTTTTAAGTTTATATTCACGGGAATATTCCTTCACCAGCTCGATTTCCGCACCGCTTAAATCCACATTAGAAGTAGCGACATCAAGCTGTTTGAGAATGGGAGAAGTTTTGATAATTTCAACTAATTCTGCTTTGCCGATAAGAGCTTCGTAAACGTTTGGATTGCTTTTTTCCAGCCCTATACCACTGGATGAATTTCCCTGCGGATCAAAGTCGATGAGCAGTGTCTTCTTTTCGAAAATAGCCAGAGCCGAAGCTAAGTTGATGGTGGTAGTGGTTTTTCCCACTCCGCCTTTTTGGTTAACTATCGTTATTATTCTCGCCATTTTTTCTTAACAGGTTTTCACCATTTGGTTATTTCCACGATCTTTCGCTCACCGATCTGTGAGTGATTTACTTCATGTATCTGCACATTTCTAAAAAGATCAGCATCTTCCAACAGTCTGCTTTTATAAAGCAGGATCTTGCCTTTTTTCTTAAGCAGACTCAACATTCTATTTCTATATTTGGGTAGTATTTTTACTGATCGGCAAACGATCAGATCGAAATAGCCATCCCATTTCTCTTCCACATCTTCCAGCCGTGAAACAATCGTGAAACACTCCTGTACGTCAAGAGATTTGATAATATTTTTTACAGCCAACATCTTTTTTGTAATAGAATCCAGCAAGTGAACTTCGCAGGTAGGGAAGAGCAGCTTAATCGGAATCCCGGGTAATCCGCCCCCGGAACCAAAATCCAGAATTCTAAGATTAGAAAAATTGAAAAAGGATGCTGGTAAAATAGAATCCAGCATATGCAAAGTCCAATATTCATCCTTGGTGGTTTTACGTGAGATCAGATTGATCTGGGTATTGGTTTCCCATAATAGATCAAGGTAATTTTGAAAGGCTTTCATTATTTCATTTTTCCGCTTTGGAAAATATTCGTTTATAAAATTTTCAAATACTTTTTTATTCATAACTTTGCATTCCGTGCAGTAAGCTTTTGTGTCAAGCGGAAAGCGGAATAAATAAAATTAAATATGGTGCAAAATCTAATTTCTATTGCTCATTGGAAAGGCTATTTCAACAGCATCAATTTACAGCTTACTTCTATTTTACCACCTATTAGTTTGGCAAAATAGATCCCGCTGGAAACAGCTCTATTGTTTTCATCAGTTCCATGCCAAACAACAGAATATTG
>Ga0164310_10002213_pt1 | contig 11130 bp, 13 predicted proteins | sample GuaBasSedimGuay1_FD_121795 | JGI IMG/M metagenome (GOLD analysis project Ga0164310, IMG submission 121795) | Subseafloor sediment microbial communities from Guaymas Basin, Gulf of California, Mexico - Guay1, Core 4569-9, 0-3 cm | ecosystem: Environmental > Aquatic > Marine > Hydrothermal vents... | reverse complement strand
TTTTTAGCGCTTTATTTAGGGCTTCTTCAAATTCCTTTTTCTTTTCCTTAATTTTTTCAATTGCTTCGATTAATGCTTTTTCAGGAGACTTTGCGCCTTTGGTTCTCACGTGAATTATCGGGTTTCCGGCTAGTGGATGCGGAATATTATAGCCAGCTATTTCGATGTCCTCATCTTCAAGAAGAGTCTTTTGTAGAAGATTGCAGAATGTGTGTCCTTCACCTTCAAGTTCAAATTTTAATTCATTCCCTTCCTTCTTTAGGATTTTAATCTTCATTTAGAGTATTCCCCTCCCATAATCGGATGCAACTTTTCTCTTTTCAAGTTTTCCGCATCTTGCACATTTGAGGCGTCCTCTTTCCAACCTTAACATGTAACCGCAATTAGAACAAAATGCGAAGATTACGCCTAAATTTTTCTCCGCTGTCGAGAGATGATATGTTCGGTTCTTTTCACTTATAACTTTAGCTTTTACTATGTCCCCTGTTCTATAAGCATCGAACATATTTTCTACATATTCTCTTGAGGCATCTGAAATATGGAGTATGCCGCTGAAAAATCCGGAAAGCAGTTTCTTGCCTATTCTCCAGATTCTTATAACTGCTATCTTTGACTGAACATTGTAGACTTGACCTATAACTATGCTTCCAACACGCGGAACAGGAGCAGCATGCACAACTGGATAGACTGAAACCTTCTTGCTTAATACATCCACGAGGGTTCGGCCAGTAATTTTTGAGTAGATTGTTCCGTTATACACGTAAGTTCCTGGACCCGGCATAAACTCTTCAATTACACCTAGTTTTTCGCCTGGAACTACGAATCTTCCACTTCGTTTTTCTTCGTAAGCGTGAGACATGCTATTTTCCTTCTATTCTATATAGTTCAACTTTAACTGAATGTTTGGGTTTTGTGTGAAATGGGAAAGTGTGCGGAATCCATATTTCGAATGGAAATATTCCCGTAATTTTTCCTCCTTGCTTCTCAATAAACCTTTTGATGAACTCGCTGCTTTCAGCCTTATGAAGCGAATAAATACGTCTTCCAATTTCCAGAGCTTTCAAAAGAAATTTTCTATCGGCCCTTCTTCTTTGAACGCCGAAGGGAGGATTCTGCAAAACTGTATCAAATTTTCCAGTTAAAGTTTCTATGTCTCCGGTAATGAAGCAAATTTTGTCTTTAACGCCTAATTTTTCAGCGTTTTCTTCTGCTACGTACACCGCGACTCTGTCTATATCGATTGCAACAACTTCTTCGGCACCTATTAGAGCGGCTCCTATGGCGAGACGTCCCGTTCCGCAGCCTAAATCCGCAACTTTTTTGCCTATGATGTCATTGAATGTGTATGCCGCTAAATAGAGGATTTCTGCGGCGGTATCTGCCGGAATGGTGTATTGTTCTAAGTAGGCTTTTGGAGAGGGATGCGGTTTCACTTTTGAGAGCTGAATTTCTAGAGTTCGTTTTCGAACCATCCTTTTCTGCAAATTTCTTCCCAGCTTAACTCTCCAAGCATGACGCGGAGTTCTCTCGGAGTCAACATCGGCTTCCCAAATTTTGAGGCATCATCCAGCGAAAGCCTTGGACACGCCGTGTTGACATAAGCGTCAATTGATGGAAACTGCATGAGTCTTTCCGGAGTTATCTCCCTTAAAGCTATCAAAAATGTTTTTTTGCCAGCTTCTTCAAGTTTCTTTTTGATTTCTAGAGCTTCCTTAAAATTTTTTTGGCCTATTTTTAATCCCACAATTATTCCGAAGTTTTCCGCCTTTTTTGCCTCACTTATGTTTGCCCATCTCTGCTTTAGAATGCGATTAACTTCTTCATCTAGTAGGTATGCCTCTCTGGTGTAGGGGTCTGCAATCACAACTGGTTTTCCCGTTGAGAGAGCGATACCTATTGCGTGGAAGCGGCCTCCACCGAAGAATAGGAAAGCTTCAACTTCGTTGGCTATGGCTTTTGCATTGCTAAAGTCGCAGCCTATAACTTGGCCTGGATGAAGCGTCTTGCTTGCATCTCCAATTACTACTGCTTTGCCGGCATTTAGCAATGCTTGCCTAACTCTCTCCAGCATATGCAGATGCTGAATAGTCGCTAAAAGGCCTATTTTACTCCAATTCTTCAATAATGGCAGTGCCTTGCGAATAACCCCTGCCACTCTTACCTTGGCCTTAGCTGGAAAGTATACGGTTGGCACCTCGTTTTGCATAATCAATGGAGAATGCCCATAATGCACTATCAAGTCGGCTTTAAGGGCCTTTGCTTCTTCTAAAGCAAGGTCACATGCGCCATAGCATGGTTCACCTAATATTATTGGCGTTGCTCCAGCATCCTCTATTACTCTTGCGAGTTTGGCTGCTTCAGGCTTTAATCCTTCCGGCAACTGTAGAAGAACTCTTTTCGCTTTCCTCTTAATTACCTCTCTTTTGAGCCTTTTTTCCTCTAAATTGAAGGAACTCATCTAAACTCCACATAAAATTTTAAATAAAAGCGAAAAATGGAGAATTATTCTTCCCATTCTGGCTTCCAGTCTATTTCATTTCGGCTCTTGGCTCTTTCTATCAATTTCTCCTTTATTTCAGCCGTTCTCTCCAGCAGTATTTTCTGTTCTATGCTTGCTACAAGTTGACGTGTGCTTATAACCGCGTCGGCGTTGACTGATATGCTGTCTATTCCGCATCGAACCAGAAACTCGGCGAAATCCGGTAGGTTTGATGGGCCTTCTCCGCATATGGAGACTGTGCAGCCATTCTTGTGGGCTACGCGGATTAAGTGGGCTATTGCCCGCTTTATGGCGGGGTCTCTCTCGTCAAAGTAGCCTAGTAAGCCCAGCCTTTCAGAGTCGCGGTCTATCATGAGTATTCCTTGTGTAAGGTCGTTTGAGCCTATCGAGAAGCCGTCGCAGAGCTTTGAGAATTCATCCGCCAATATGATTATTGAGGGTGTTTCAGCCATGAACCACACTTTGAAGTCTCTTGAGCGTTCTAAGCCTTCCTCCTTCATGATTTCCAGTACACGTCTGGCTTCCCAGAACGTGCGGACTACTGGAAGCATTACCCAAACGTTTTTGAGTCCCCATTCCTCGCGGCACTTCTTTATGGCTTTACATTCAAGTCTGAATGCTTTTTCGTACCATGGGCTTATGTATCGGCTGCAGCCTCGCCATCCAAGCATCGGATTGTCTTCTTCAATCTCGTATTTTTCTCCACCCTTCAATTCGCGGTACTCATTTGTTTTGAAGTCGCTGAAGCGCACAACCACTGGTCTTGGCTGAATAGCCCTAGCAACAGTGGCTATTCCCTCTGCAAGCTTGTCAATGAACTTTTGCTCTTGCCCAGTCTCTATAAGGTAGAGTGGATGCTCTCCAATGTAGCTTGCAAGTATGAATTCAATACGCATTAGACCTATTCCATCAAATGGTAAATCCTTATAATCCTCAATTTTGTCTGGCACACCGAGGTTCATGTATATTTTTGTTGCAGTTACTGGGGCTTGCTGCACAACCGCGTAGGCTGCTGGTGCTCCCTTAGCTGTTGGCGGCGCAGCCGGCTTTACTAATTCTTCAACTATCCCCTCGTAGATTACGCCGTTTCGGGCGTCAACCGTATACTCTTTCCCTGTTTCCATCACTTTTGTCGCGTTCTCCGTTCCCACAACACATGGTATGCCTAGCTCGCGGCTCACTATGGCTGCGTGGCATGTTACTCCTCCCTTGTCGGTTACAATTGCGCTTGCAATTCTCATGTATGGGACAAAGTCCGGATTAGTCATTGTAGTTACGAGAATATCGCCTTTCTGCATCAGTTTTTCTGCGTCTTCAGGTGAGAAAATGATCTTTGCTTTTCCATAGCCTATATCGCGCTTTCCAGTTCCGATTCCCTTTGCAATCACCTTAAGCTTTTTTGCAGCTTCGGCTATAGGCCCCTTTGCTTCAGCCTCTTCATAGCCCTTAACGCTCCAAATAGTCTCAGGTCTTGATTGTACAATGAAGACGTTTTCTGGGAATGGCAAGTCGCGGTCTATCGCCCATTCAATGTCTTGGGCGCGGCCATAATGCTCCTCAATCTTCTTTCCAAGTTCCGCCAACTTCAGTATTTCCTCGTCCGTTAGACATGGAATTTCTTGACGTTCAGGCGGGACCTCCGCATGAATCGTTTCGCCAGTTTCCGGGTCTCTGACATATTCCACTGTCTTCTTGGCTATTTTACGCTCAATAATCTGCATAGTGTTCTTGTCTACTACGAAGTAGTCTGGCGTAACGGCGCCTGAAACAACGGATTCGCCAAGCCCCCAATTTGCCTCTATGACTATTTGGTTTTTATCACCAGTAACCGGATTAAGCGTAAACATTACGCCGGCAGCCTTAGCATTGACCATTTTCTGCACGCCAACACTTATGAGCACGTCCTCATGCCTGAAACCCTTTTGCGTCCGGTAGAATATTGCTCTAGGCGTGAATAGGCTTGACCAGCATTTCACTGTCTTCTCCAGAAGCTTTTCTTCTCCGCTTACATTCAGGTATGTTTCTTGCTGTCCAGCGAAGGATGCGTCTGGAAGGTCTTCAGCCGTTGCGCTTGAGCGAACCGCAACTGATACATTCGCAACATTCGTTCGATTACATAGTTCGCGGTATGCTTGCCTAATCTCCTCAGCTAAATAGTCTGGCATTGGAGTAGACTCTATTAAGGCTCTTATCTTCCTAGATGCCTCCTCATATTGTTTCGGATCATTCTTGTCTGTTACCGTTTCGTCAATTATCTTGTAGATTTGCTCAGCTATGCCTGTCTCTTCGATAAAGCGTTTGTAGGCGTAGGCTGTTATTGCAAAGCCGGGAGGAACCGGAATTCCCGCCTTCAGCATTTCCCCGAGATTTGCATTTTTCCCTCCGACAAGCGGAATATCTTCTTTATTAAGCTCTTCGAACCACAAAATCAGTTTCTTCTCTCTAATTTGCTCAGTTTTCTCTTCCATTTTTACATTTTCTCCTCAATCTGGAGTTTTCTCAATTATTATTCTACATGGAACAGGAAGCTTAGCTTTACCTCTTCTTAAGGCTTCTTTGGCTATGTTAATTCCGTCTTCATTAACGTTCACGGTTATTATTGCCTGATTAGGCTTGACACGTGCAGCTGTCCCTATGGGTTTTCCAAACGCCCTTCTCATTCCCTCCTGAAGCCTGTCGGCGTGGGCGCCGAAAATCATCTTATTTTCCCTAAGAACCACATGTGGATAGGGCAGAATTCTTAGGCAGTAGTTGTCGTTTCCAAGCATTTTCTGGAGATACCTATTTGTAGCTACTCTGGCTGCTTCTAGGGCGTTGTGCCTTACTTGGGCTGCTTCCTCGGCTATAAGCTTAAGTTGATAATCAAATTTGGCTGAGGCATTCCCCATGGTAAACTTGGTTATCTTTGGGGGAGGATGCCCCTTAATATACTCCTTCCTAACGTAAGGCTGACCCTTAACTTCGCGGTAGCAACGTGCCTTCAAGATTTTTCCCCTTCAGCATACAAGCTTGCGGCTATATAAAGGTTAAGCGTTTGAAATTAAATCCAAATTTATCTAGGTTAAGTATATAGTTTCCGAATTCAATATACAGATTACAAATAAGCCTAACCAGGAAATATCATGGGACAACAGCGAATTTCGGTCTGTTTTTAAACCATATTTTCGCAAGTTCCGGATAGTTTGGAAAAACCTTTCGCAGTATTGGAATGTACATTTCAATTTCCTCATCAGTCATGTATTGGAACTGATATGGCCCAGTGTAGGGTGAAGGTGCTCCGTCACGGCTTATAAATTCGATATGCATGAATGGGTCTCCACGCTTGATAACGATCGGCTTACGGTCATTGCTTAAATTTACAACTTCTAGGGCTAATCTGCCTACGAAGCCGCTGTGAACTTTGGCAGCGTTCAGAAATGATAGCCCCATTCTTCCATATTTACTCTTAGCGGTCAAATGTGCAACGTAATTTGGCGGAGTAAACACAACCTCGTAAGAGATTAGATTTTGATGCTCCAAATAGTGAAGTGTTACTTCATCCTTCACTGTCAAGACGTAGCCGTCGCCGTCGAGCAAGTTATTGTCAAATGGATAAATGCACTTATACTCTTCAATTAGCCTCTTCAGCTTATCTTTACCAACAATACACATCTAAATCCCTCAGCCAATAGCATTAACAAAGGCGGGATTATATAATTTTTCAACAAAATTAATGATAAATACAAGCATGGTTATGGTAGGTGAAGTTTGTGAACCTAACTGAATGTTATTTCTGCAGCAACCCAGCCATATATACGTGTGCAGTATGTAGAAAGCCCCTCTGTTCAATTCATGTAAAGGCCATGCCAGTATGCCATTCATGCATTCCAAAAACCCGAAAAGAATTTACAATAACTGAAAAAACCGAGAAAGATTCCTTGAAAATTAAAGAGCTAACCAAACTATTTTGGGGCGAAGAGGAACAGTTAACATTTGACGTCAAAGTTAGGGTGCATGAGCTTCCAGCCTACGTCGCTAGGTCGAATGGGAAATTAGTAGGTTTTGTTTCCTATATGCCGTTAAAAGTAGACATGTTAATTGCCGCTTTGGCTGTTCTCCCAAATTACCAAGGCGTAGGCGTTGGAAAAGCTTTAATGCAGAAAATTGAAGAAAAAGCAATGAAGCTTTCGAAAAGAAGGATTTTAGTCTCAACTTCAAACGATGATTTACCAGCTTTAGCCTTCTACCAGAAGCTTGGCTTTCAAATATTTGAAGTAAAGTCAAACGTGATAGCTGAAAAGCACGGTCAAACGGTCGCGGGTATAAATGGAATCCCTATCCGTGACGAAATTAGGCTGCGGAAAATTTTATAGGCCATATGGACGCCGGGCTTCAATCAAAACTATCCTTTCAAATGGAACCTTAACTTCAGCAATTATCCTAGTCTCTAAACCAAGTTTTTGAAACGCCTTCAGAGATTCATTTATGCCTGAAAGAGATGATTGAACAAGAAGGATTCGGCCGTTACGCCGCAAGAACTTTGGAGAGTTGAAAATGAAGCGGTCAATAACTTTTCTTCCAGTTTTGCCGCCTGACCATGCCTTTTCAATCCAGCTCTTCTCTTCATCTGGTTCCGCTGGCAAATATGGAGCATTAAACATTATCAAATCAAACACCTCTTCTGGTTTAATTGGGCTGAAAAGGTCTCCTAAAATGAATTCTATCTTATTCTTTACACCGTTTATTTCGACGTTTTTCTTGGCGCATTTAATCGCGTATGGATTAATGTCTACTGCCAAAACTTTTTCGGCTTTTTCAGCAGCCAGAATCGCCAATATTCCGCATCCGGTTCCCATATCTAGGACAAATTCGCCTTTAGAAACTTGGAGATTTACAGCCAAAAGAAAAGTATCTTCGGCCGGAGCGTAAACATTCTCGTCAATTAGGAATCTATAGTCCTTAAAGAATGTTTTTCTTGCATATTTCATTTGCAATTTCTCCGAAGTCTTCTGGAGCTAAGTCTCTAACTTTCTTTTCGCTGAAGGGAAGCTCAGATGCAAGTTTTTGGGCTTCTTGCTTGTCAAGGCCACACTCTCTAAAGTATAAGACAGCGGCGTTTCTAACCTTCTTATTTTTCTGAGTGAAAAGCGCTCTCACAACGTTTTGGAAGACCTCTTCGTTCTCAACTTTGAAGGGTGAAGTTTCCCTAGGCTTTATTCTTACAATTACCGAGTCAACTTCGGGCGGTGGATAAAAAGCCTCTTTAGGAACTTCATCTAAAAGCTCAATCCAAGCCTTATAATAGCTCATAACGGATAATCTGCAGTAATCGTCGCTTCCAACTGGCGCAGTAAGTCGTGCGGCGAATTCTTTTTGAAATGTTAAAACCGCTAAGCTGAAAGTGCTGTTGAGAATCCAGAAAAACAGATGCGAAGAAATCGAGTAGGGCGGAGTTGAAACCACCTTGTTGAAGCCTTGAATATCCAGCTTAAGTATGTCGCCTTGAACGATTTCTATATTGTCCATTCCCCTGAATCGCTTGCGGAGAACCCTCACTAGACGAGGGTCAATTTCTACAGCTATAACTCTGTCCGCCCTTTTGGCAAGCAGCTCCGTTAGAAATCCTAAACCCGCACCTATCTCCAAAACAATGTCTTCCAGCGCCAACTCAGCATAGTCAATAAGCAAGTTTAGATAGAACCTTTCAATCATGAAATTTTGGCCAAGACGTTTTCTTGGAAAAACTCTATAGCGTCTTAGCAACTGCTTGGCTTGATATAGAAGATTTACCATTTCTTTCACGATGCACGTGTGAAAAGCCTATATTTACTTTCTCCAGTGAGTTCCTCCAATATTCTTTTTGCGAGAAGCTTGGCGGGATTAGGAATATTTGCTCTTTTCTGTAGATCCTCAAAGCTTTCAAAGGGCTTTCGCTCCCTCTCATTTATTATCTGCCACATATACTTCTTTCCAATTCCGGGAATAAGCTCTAAGGCGTGCATTCTAGGTGTTATGGCTTGGGCAGAATTAAAAAAGCTCACAAAATCCTTTTCTCTAGCTAAAACTATCTTTTCTATTGCCGCCGGCAACTCCATCTTGGCGTTTGCAGTCAACTCGTCATAGCCTATTCTACCAATAATGTATGAAATTTCTTTTCGGTCATTTTTCCCAACGTATACGCGGTCGTGAGGCCGCAAAATAACTCCTTCTTTTGCGGCTGCTTCAAGAAGCGTAAAGTAGGATTCGCCTATGAGCTGAACTACTGCTCCTGCTCTTCTAGTTAACCTTAGGCCTGGACGGCCGTGGGGTAGGAAGTCTAGAACGTAAGCGTATTCTTCGTACCTTTTCTCCATTGCCCTTCGCCCATAAATTCCGAAATAACTATCTTGTTGAATCTCCTATTCTTTTTGGCGATACTCGTTTAAAAGACCTATTATCGCTTCTAACTTTGAAGTTTCAACAATTCTTCTTCCGCCAGCGAGAAATGTTCGAAGTTCCTCTATGCTTTCAGGCATACAATTTACAATTTGAATTGCCTCTTCTTCTTCTAGTTCATATTCTTCAACAAGCCTTTTGATAAGTTCTTTTGCCGATTTAGCGTCAATTTTAGAGAATTTTGTTGCATAATCCAAGGTTCTACGTTGAAACTGGTCTAGATTTTCTCCTAAGGACTCTAAAATTTCCTTGACTTCTGGAAGTGAGAGAAGTTTTTCTTTTAGGGCTTTGGGCATTTTAACCACCAACAAAAGGAACTAGGTGTTCGGGTCTAACAATAATCTCTTTAATCGCGTCTCCCTGCGTTACGCTCACAACGTATGCTCTTCCTCTCTTCTCCTTAATCACGCCTACTCGGCCGTGATATCGCCTATGGGGCATGCCCTTATGAACGCTTGGCTCAATTTTGATTATAACCTTCTCTCCCGGCTTATATTCATGAAGAAGTCTACTTAAGCCTATTTTTCCCTTTTCCCTTGGGCTTTTCTTTAGCAGGGAACGCGTGCCATGCCTATATCCGTGAGATTTTCTCATTACCCTTTTCCCTCTTACAAATTTACATTCAGCACATCCAATTCTAAGGGGACGGCCTTAACCTTAAGGATTTCTGAAACGCTCGGTTTTGTTCTTCCCATATCACCTGTAACCAGCTCTTTAATGTATAGTCCGCCCTCACATCTTATGCGGAGCTCTATCATGCTAGGTGTCAATTTGTTTACCTTTGTCTCATATATGTACTTTTCCCGAGTTCTGTTGGCTCTTCGATGTAAAACACGTATTGGAGTTTGCTGGGAAACCCTACAATTCGTCAGTTTGGACTCCAGCAGTTTAATGTCTTCGTCAGAAACTTTGCCTTCAAGCTTAACAACAACTCGATAGGTTTTTTCTTTTCGTTCGCCCCTTTTTACTCTTTCAACATCCTCTCTGCTCGCGAAAGTTAATCCTAAAACTTCAATCTTGCCCTTTGCATGAATGTTAATTGCATTCTCAAGTTTCCATAAGTCTATGAAGCGTTTTTTCGGCTTTTTAACTTCAATTACGAACGGTCGGCCGGTTCCAAGCATTCTTGCATCTACGTCCTCGCGTCCAGCCGCGTGAAAGGCTGTTTTTTCTCCTTGGGTCATTTCTAGAACTGGCGCCGAGATAAGCTCCGCCACGGATTCTGGATACTTCTTTCCTGTCCAATTGCAATCTTCGCAGCCTTTACCCATACACTTCGTGCATATCCACATTGACTGCGGAAGGTTTCGCACAAGCTTTCGGTATCTGCCATAAATGTATAGAGGATTAACTTGAAGCCTAACAATGTTTTTGAACGGATTTATGAGTGTGACTATATCTGGCTTTTTTAGGTCAGCCTTTTTCCCTGTTTTTTCAGCTATTTTCTTCCCTATTTCCCGACTGAAATGATTTTTAATGCTTTCTCCATGAGTTATTTCGAATTCAGCCTTAAATTCATCCTCTCTTTCTTCAACTCCCTCTGGAAGAAAAATCCCTACGAGAAAAGTTGAGTATTCATATTTGCCCATTTTTTCGGCTGCTTTTTCGGCTAACTGTTCAATTTTCTGGAAATTGTTGTTGCAAAGATAACAGGTGAATTTTCTTCTTTCAAATTTTTTGTTTGTTAATTTTTCTAGCAAATAATAGGCCATTTCAAGGTTTCCGTTGAAGGCAAGCTTTTTTAAAAAACTTATTGCCCGCTTATTTCCAGTTGAGGCTTTTCTATGAGCCTCCATTGCAAGAAGAAGTTTTATGGCGTATCCTCTTATCCTGTTTTCAATTCCATATCCCAAAAGTGCAAATTGTCTTCCTAGACAGAAATCGCAGATTGAATATTTATTTAGAATCTTCTTGGCTTTTTTTAATATCTCCATCAACGTGAGCCTCAGAATTTAAAGAGAATTTTATCCAACCGGGAATTTTTTGCCGAAAATTGCTGGAAGCTTCTTTCTTCGCAATGTTTTTAGCATCTTCCGCATGGTTGCGTACTGTTTTAGGAGTTCTTTTACGTCTTTCTCTGTTGTGCCGGAGCCTCTGGCTATCCGCCGTATTCTCGAAGCATTAAGTATCCTCGGGTTTTCACGTTCTTTAGGAGTCATCGACTGAATTATTACCTTCCATTTTTCTAGGCGATCTTCAGCTACCTCAAGTACATC
>Ga0164310_10002210_pt1 | contig 11135 bp, 14 predicted proteins | sample GuaBasSedimGuay1_FD_121795 | JGI IMG/M metagenome (GOLD analysis project Ga0164310, IMG submission 121795) | Subseafloor sediment microbial communities from Guaymas Basin, Gulf of California, Mexico - Guay1, Core 4569-9, 0-3 cm | ecosystem: Environmental > Aquatic > Marine > Hydrothermal vents... | reverse complement strand
GACAACTTCAGAAGACAAAGAAACAGAGTTGCAGAAAAGCTCAAAAACCCAAGAATTAAGAAAATCAGCCCCCTAACACTCAGACACTTCAAAGGAACCCTAGAATATCACCGAACCAAAGACATCATACACGTCATGAAGATCCTAGGACATAAAAACATCAAGAACACCATGGTTTACATCCAACTGGAACAAGCCCTCTTTAAAGGAGACACGGAATACGTCTGCAAGGCCGCTAGAAGCGTAAAAGAGGCTAAAATGCTCATAGAGAATGGCTTTGAATTCGTATGCGAATTTAACGGCGCAAAACTTTTCAGAAAGCCAAAATAAGCCCTAATCAAGCTTAATTGAGCATTCCAAAATACGGTGGGTTCGTCTGTGGTGCGGGGGGTGGGGTTCGCACTTTCTCGGAAGTGGCGATATCTCCCGCTAATACTTGGGCTTCCTAAATATTTTGGCTCCATTAAAGTCGCATACATACTCAAACCCCGCCTCTATTAAGGCGCACGCTTCAGCTTCCGTTCTGGCAACCTTTGAAATGAACTGCTGCTGATCCTTGAAGAGTTCTCGCTGTAAATGAACGTAGGTTAGCGTGTTTTTTTATGTTTTTGTGGCCCAGCAGCCGCATCACATGAATTATGTCCCGCGTTCTAGCGTATTCCATTGTTGCCTTCCAATGTCTAAACGTGTGGAAATGGATTCGCAACAGCCTTGGATTCTTAAGTTTCTGGGCCAAACGCTTGCGTTGCATGCTGAAGTGATTCGCGTGATGTCTAAGCTTCATGTTTGGAGTTGCAAAGACATATTCGCCATACTTTTTAGGTAGGGATTCCAGCATAGCCACAAGCTTTTGGCTTATGTGGAATATTCGGGGCTCGCTTCCCTTTTCTGGAGTTATCCGTATTGTTCTAGTTGCTGTATCAACGTCTTCCCATTTAAGCCTCCAAGCCTCGCCGGCTCTTGCTCCCGTCTCTTTCAGCAACTGGAGAAAACACGCCATCCGTTGGCTGCATCCTGCTATAAGCTGGTCAAGCTCTTGTTCTGTCGGGATAAAAGGCAATTTTTTAACTCGTCTGTATCTTGGAGGATTCCATTCCATGCCTTTAAATGAAAGAAAGCTTGTGTAGGCGTCAACGGCGTTTTCCTTTCTCCCTTCACTCCAATTCTGCTTGGCTATAACGAGCTTCACGCTTTCCGGTTCAGCTAGGTTTGCGCCTCTTCTCACCAGAACCTTCAGGAGTTTAACCTTGCTTTCTATTGTTGTTTCCTTCAAGCCGTTTTTTCGGAGCCACCATGCGAAATTGAACAGTTCGGATTTGAGGTTTTCGCTTAGCTTTGTGGGCCCCCGCGGCCCCATCGCTTCTTTCTCTATTTCTTTACTCAAGGCTACCAAGGCCTTGGCCGAGTTTTTCGAAGCGGGCTTTGAACCCGCAACGCTTACTCGGCGTTCTCTACTATGGAGAAGTAAACTATTTATGTCTTTCTCTGCATTAGTGAAATCATGCGCTCCTACATCTTCACGGAATGGGAAAGACGCCTTCTTCAGGCTTGGCTTGAAGGCCGGGAAGTTGACAGAGTCAGCCTCAGCAAGGTTCTCCATCGCTTCAGAAAGTTTACTAGGCTGGCTCTTGACGTTGAGCTTTACATGGCTGTGAGAAGAAAAGCTGAAGCGATATCCACAGTTTCTGCATAGCCAACGCTGAATTGCCCCATTGCGAGTGTAACGTAAGCCATCTCGCCAAACACGCCTAGAACCGCATTGGGGGCACGCGGGGGCTTTTTCCATGCCTACTCACTTTCGCCTTGAGCTTTCGCCTCCAAATCCTTCAAAACCAAGTTGCGGATGTAACGGCTTCCGCCTTGGCTTTTAATCCATTTTAGAAGTGGACGTGAAAGTCGGAAAGAGAAACGGTCGTAATTCTTGAAGTATGAAAGTTCTCTGAGAATTTTTGTCGGACATAGACTAGTGTTTTCTGCAACCTCTAAGCCTTGTGAACTGGCGCGTTTCAGCTTAAGCTCTTTCATTTCTTAATGTCTCCTTTTCTCTTTCTGAAAATTGGGCAGGCTTCCTCTAGGCAGAAACCGTATGCTTGAATGGTTCTGCATTTCCTAGGCTTATAGCCCCGTTTTAATGCGTGTTCAACCATGTATCGGCTCTTCTCGAAGCTATAGTCATGTTGATTCTGGAAAAGTTCGGCTACGTCTTCAGTTTTCCAACCAGCATTTAGAAATTCTATTGCGATAGCAAGCCTCATGAGATGGCCGGAGGATCCTTCTAATGGCTTTTCAAGTGCAGCCTTGATACAAGGCCGGATTTTCCCGTTGAATTTAGATGGGACATGTAGTGCAGTTTTGGTTTTGTGTTTCTCTACTGAAAGCACCTCGTTTAATGTTAGCCTGAATAAATCCTCCGAAACTCCGTAATTGCGATAGCCTTCAAGGCTGAAAACGAGCAGAGGCTCATGTTTTAGGTTAATTGGAACGCATGGCTGCTTTGTCTCTTCATGAATGCTGTAGGGAACCCTCGCTAAACGCTTAACATCCCCGATAACCCCGCGGTCCAAAGTTTCATAGTTGAGGCCCTTAAGCAGTTTTTCCTCTAGTTTCGCGTAAACTTTCTTCGCTAAAGGCTGCTTTCCAACCGGAAACTCTACAACATTCCATAGGAAAACGTAAACGTGATAGCCTTTTCTTCCAGAAAAGCAAATTAGAGGCTTTATATGGTAAAATCTGTCGAGAACACTCACGAAATGCGTTGTCTCTTTCCATGCTCTGCTTAAATCCTCTTCACAGTCGAAATCGAAGAATAGGCGGTCTAAGCCGAAAACAACGTCTCTTTCGCGGAAGGGTTGAACTGAAGCCCATGCCGGAGAGCCTTCTTCAATGCTACGGGAAACATACTCAATAAATTCGTTATGAGCCTGAAGGAATATTCTTCCGTGGTTAAAGATTTCCCTTCCAGCATGGAGGCCGAACCACTCAATCCAGAACTTCTCAAGGATGGAACGATATGAAGTTTTTATGTCTCCAAAAAACTTCAACAACTTCATAAACTTCAGCGAGGCTTCTTTCCGCGAAATCTCCCCGTTCTCAGCTTCTTTTGAATGTGTTACCGCTCTTGAAATAAGCCTATTCCAAGCTTCTTTTCGCAAAATAAGCTCAGTTGAAGTTTTTGAAGTTCTTGAAGTTTCTGTGAGGCAAAAACTACATATCAACTTTAACGCCGAACCTCCCGCATAAGTCAGAAAATTCTTTCCAGGTGAGAGTGTACCTATTGCCTTCCGTATGGTGCTTATACTTCAAGCCTAACCTTTTCAGAATCCAGCCTATTTTCCTAGGGCCATAAAGCTTATCGAATTTTTTCCTCGCCGCAACAAGGAGAGCAGCGTCTATTTTTTCGCTTCCAGTTTCTTCGTAGCCAAACTCTTCCTTTTTAAGTTCAAAGAGTTTATCGCTCAATTGTTTAGGGTAGAACGTTAATTCGCCGGGGTTTTGTCCTTCTAATGTAAGTTGAGGCTTGAAAAGCCCGCCTATAGCCGTTAAAACATCCTTCTCAGCCTGATACAGCCCCTCGTATTTTTGCGCCGAAATTTCCTTGGCCAAATTAAGCATTTCGCTGAATAATTCTTCGCTAATTATTTTGGCTATAACTAGAACTGGGCGCCAAACTTCATACTCACGCCCAAAAAGCCCTAAATCCATTTTATCGAGTTCTCGCCTAGCATCATCTACAATATGCGCCTGTGTTAACCGACAAATGTAGAGCCTATCGCGAATGTCCTCAAAATCCCAAGGCTCTGGGTCCCGTTTGCTCGGGTCCTGTGCCCTACGCATGTTTATCACGATTGCCCTACTCATTGTTACTGGATCCAGTTCCTTTGTAGAGGCAACCACTAACGGCGTGTAAGTCTCAAATAGGCTGAGGAAGAACCTTTGGCCCCGCGATTTTTCCATTCGCGGAACAAGCAGGCCCTTCTTGTAGATAGCTCGGGCGAGTTGCATTAACTCCTCATACATCTTCGTAAATTCGTCAACTCCAAGCGTTGGCCGAATTGCATCTATAGCCCTGAATAATGGAGCTGGAGTTGGGCTGACATACAGTAATCCTTTACGGCCTCCGTACACTATGCATTTGACAAGCCTCGACTTTCCAGTTTCTTGAGGGCCATAAGGGAAAACTATGGGAAACGCTCTGAAAACATCAAAAAAGTAAGTAGAAATTGTTACGCAAGTAGCCAAGTCGTATAGCCTTGGATCCCATCCGAGATTTACAAACTTGGCTATTCGCTCTTTAAGAATGGGATAAACCTCTCTCAGGTCCTCATTTCTTCCTTTTAAGAAGGAAACGGCGGTTTCATAGCTCATAAGTGTCTCAAGAGGCTTCGTAAAGATGGTTCCCTCTAGAACTATTCCTTTCCCGTTAAATGATACAACGCGCTCTTTCAAACTTTGATAGGTTCTCTCTCCATTTTTGTTCAAAATGAGAATTGGCTTCACGGTTGGCTTGGTTTCGTAGCCGTTTTTACGCTTAATCAATTCTATTCCGCGTAAAAGCGTAAGCTCGCCGACAATCCATTTATCCTCTATGCGCCGGAAAAAGCCGGATTGATGCTCCAGAAAACCGTCGCTAGCCTCAGCTAGGAACATGGAGTTTCCTTCTTCAATCACTATAGCATCATCTGGAATGAGCGGCGCACCACACTTCTCGCACATCCTATTATCGGCAGGATTCAGAGCGCCGCAACTCCGGCAACGAACTTCACTTTCCAATTCTATCGCCACCTTTACTCTTTTTTGGGTGCATCTTTTACACATCTCTTTAAACTTGCACGTTTCACAGTTATTAGGCCAAATTGGCGTGCTATAGTGGCAAATGCAACCCGGTAATGTTCCTTTCATTGTCTATTCGCAGCTTTTTCCAGGCTCCAGCTGATGGGCTCCAATAAGCGTTCAAGCTCTGCGTTTGGGCCTTCAAGCTGAATCGCAGTTAACACGCCTTCTTTCTCAGTTAATTGAAATTTTATTCCATGCTTCTCGGAAGCCTTAGGCAAAACTTTGTTTCTTAACCAGAGGATTGCTCGGTCATCAGATTGAATCTTAAGGCTTTCAACTGGAAGAACCGTGAGAGAACCTTCACGCTTGAGTAACCTAGCAAGCAACTGATTTTTCTTCGTCAAAAATTCAAATTCCGAATGCTCGATGATTTCTTTTGGCGTTTCCTGCAAGGTTTTAAGAAATTGTTTGAGTTCCCGAATTTCGTTCTCTCTAGATTCAATAAGTTTCCTTAACAATACCTTAATCGTTTCAATAGTCATTTTTTGACCTCCTTTATTCCAAGCGCCTTCTTAGTTTCGTCTGGGAGAAAGGACATCTCGGCTAGTGCCTTCAATAGTAGGAAGCGGACGGTATCGCTTCGTGTTGGGTCTCTTCTCGCTTCTTTGAGTTTATCAACTATCTCGATAACATCCTTTGGTAACCAAACCGTTGTACCATGCACTTTAACCACAAAAGCTAAATATAGAAAACGAAAGAATATAAGTTTACTAGAACTCCACATATGTAACTTATACACATATGTAGACTCTTAGGAAAAAACTACACATATTAGGTGTGTTAGGATGGTGAACTTAACAACTAAACAGAAAGAAATCCTCAGTTATCTGGCAAAGAATGGGCCATCATGGTATTATGAATTATCAGAAAAAGAGAAAATTGCGAGTAACAAGACGGTTTTACAAGCCTTCCATGCTTTAAGACGCTTAGGCTTAATGGAGGTTAAAAAAGAGGAGCAACCACCACATGAAGGAAAAACGCTTTTTGGAAGAAAAAGGAAGTATTACGGGTTAACTTTTAAGGGGCTTATTCATAGCCTTAAAATTGGAGCTATTGAACCAAGGGAAGCACGCGAAGTAAGAATAAAACATGGTATCGCTCTGCCTGCTCCTCCAGAATTTAAGCGAGTAGTCGAGTATGTAGAGGAAAATTGGGGCTTCTTCTATTTTCTCTTAAAGATATTTGATTTTGACGAAGACATAGACATAGGTGTAGCAACGTGGATGGCTGCACAACTTACTCTAATATGGCTGAATGAGAGGCATCCTCACCTTATTAAAAAATACATTAAGGGAACCAACCTTGTGCTCCCTAATGGGGTCCTTCTTGAAGATTGGAAAGAAATAGTTGAGAGCCCTTATATGAAGTATATGTTAAACATTCTGAAAAGCAAACTTCCACAAGTATTCTAAACACTACACTCAACCTCTTCATATTTCTGATTTTTTGTTCTACAGGGGCAAAATGAACTTTACAAACATATGAAAAAAGTAGCACTTGCGATGTTATTCACAGACTATGAGAAGCAAGTACGTTGGATTAAAAGTTTTGTCAGATTTATGTATGAAGAAAGTGGTGGGAAAATACCTTTACAGCAAGCCAATGATTTACTTAAAGCTATGAGTCAAATTGATACTGCAATGGTCAAGGGACTTGAGGAAGATTTAACTTTTCGATTCTTTTTCCCCTCCCCTTCTGACGTTTCAGCAGAAGAACAAACAGCCTTTTTGTCGGCTGTGAAGGCCGACTCTGACATAAACCAATATATTGCAAGGCAACTAGCTATTTTAGAAAAACAGTATGAGGAATACCTAAAGAACATACGTTCCTGGAAGAAAATGTGGCAAGAGTTGTCATCTAAGTAATTCTCTTCATATTTCCCTATTTTCCTTGTAAATTTCATGCGAGCCCCATACAAAATCTTTACCGAGTCTAGCCCGGATGAAGACTTAAGGGAACTTTATCATGGTTTTCGATATTTGCAATTTTTATAAGAAAGACAGTTTTGCGGACAAGAAGCTATAAAAAAAGATGGATGGGCTGTATTAATTAGTTTTCTACCTCTTACAAGCAATTTTTGATCTCTTGTAATAAATGTTACATTACCAACCTTCTCGCGTAAGGTTACTGCGGAAAGAATAACAAATGCATCTTTGGCTTGAATACAGAGTTCTTTCAATGTTTTGAATATTTTCTCTTGTGTTATAGGGGGATCAGGTTTAAAAATATCGAAATTGGGTATATTTCTAAGATTAGTGACTATTGATTCTAGTTTATTCACTTCGTATGCAGACAACGTCTGTTTTGGAATATGACTTACCCCAATTTTTTTCTCTCTTTCTGCTTTTAATTCCCCTAGTATCTCAGACATGACGTAATCTACCGTCCATCCTCTAAAGTTACCATTTTTTATTTCGTTCATCAGCATATCAGAACATAAGAAAGATTTTCTTCTCCAGGGGATTATAAAATCCAATAAAATGTTAGCATCCAAAAAAAGATGCTTGGAGGACATAAACCGCTTCACTCAAAAAGCTCATCAGCCATTTTCTTAATTCGATCCAAAACCGTTGCGTCTTTTTCCGATTCTAGAATTCTTAAGTGATATTCTGGTTCAGTAACATATCGCCACTCAAAAGTTGGAATGCTATATAAGCTTTGCAAGATTTCTACGCTTTGCTTGCCCAATTGGGCAAAGGGTTTTACAAAATATGCCATTATTAAGTTAACTCTTTTTGTTAAGTCTATAAACCCTTGAGATATCGATGAAAGCGGGTTAGGTATCCTAAACATTTCGTTTTTCCACCTCTTCTTCTTGCATTTTCTTTAGCATCCCATCAAGAGTATTTGCTATACTCATCAGTCTTTCTCCAACATTTATTTTTTCTTCAGCAGATAGCTCCATAATATTGTTAAGTTTAGGAGCCAATTCAACTAAATCGATAAGTGTTTTCACAAAGACGCCAAACTCTGCAGGAGGGGACTTTTTTGCAAGTTCTTGTAAAAGTTTTGGAGCGACTAAACCAAGGTATTGCATGGCTTCGAAGGCCTCTTGGTTATCCTTCTGAATCTTTCCTATCCTTTTAGCTAAATCGGCATATGCTCGTAAGATCCCAATGAAGGCGTTCATCAAACTTTTTATATCAATTTTTTCAATTGCCTTGAGAGCTTCTTTTAGTTTTTCTTCATCAATTTCCAAATTTTCCAACTGCTAACCCTATTTAAACAGATAACGTTGAAGATAAAAAAGCTTATTACCGTCACATTATTTATTTGAAATCTAATTTGTAATTACGCAACATGTCCAAGCAAAATGGGCAGTGTCAAATTCTTTGCAAGTTCCGTGTAGCTTTCGTGCAGTTTTTGCGTTTCTTATGTGAAAGTTCAAAGGTTGGAATGTGTTAAGGAAAACAAGGATCTCAACCATAAGATGAAGAGTAGGCATAAAGCATGCAAGTTTCCGCGAGGCCAATGCAAGTTTCATGCGAGCTTTGAAAGGCCCCCATATTTTAACAACATACGTTTTTATGGCTGCTCATGTTTAATTATCGGTCGGGGCAAGAGATTTGTCAACAACATTGTATCTTGGGGTCTTTTGGGGCTTTGGGTCATATCTGAAGTTTATCTTATGTGGATTAATTACAAAGGAAGATTTAGGTACCGGCTTCTGGAGAAAAACCCTTTAGAGCGCTGGCTTCAAGCCAAGATTGGTGTTTTTTCATTGTTTGTCTCTTTCTTACTTAATTTCCTACTCATCCTATTTTTCTCCGCTTTAGTCCAATTTGTTTTTGATATTTCTGCCGAGTTGGCATTAGCGTCAATTATCTCGCTATTCTCAGGTATAACCTTTTCAAATGCCTCTTTTGACAAGTTTTCTGTTGAATCATTCGAAAAATACTGCCTAAAATGTAAAAACAAGATGGAATGCAGTGCCTTTCTGAATGAGAAATGTTCAATGAAATATCTTAAACATACAGTTAAAATGGCTGCTGAACTAACAAGGGAAACAAGAAACTCTAAGAAAAGCCAAAACAGCCTAAACTAGACTCAGAGTCGTATATACACAAGTTTTCTAACTTCAGTTAATTAATTCTAGGGAAGCCTTGTTCAACCTTCTTGATTGCTTAACCTATTCAAAATTTAAGGAAAGGTTCTTTTCCTAAAGTTCTCGAAGGAAACAAGCGTTTTTGATTCTGTTCTCTATATGGAGATATTATATTATTTCTTTATTCAGGAGTGTTCGCGTGTTTAGCAACAGCAAGTTTAGGTTTTGCGTTTGAAGCGTTGGTTCCATGGCAGCGGCTTGTAGGCTCCTAGTTTTTCGGCGTATTCCGGAATCAGAGCGAGCTTCTGGAGGCTGTAGCGCACTTTCGCCATTGTAACGCCTAAACTTGTGGCTATGCTCCAGAGGCTCTGGCCTTGGCTACGCATTTCGAGGATTTTGTAGTCTAGTGGAGTCAGCTTCTTTTTGAGGCTTGAAACGCACCTTTGCCTTATTCTTTCTATGTGTTGATGTTGTAACTGTTCAAGCTTGCGCTTTTCCATTTCTTCTCTCAGCTTGATTCTGCGCCTTTTCTCTTCAGCGGTTAACTGTTCCCATTCGACGTTTCCGAAAATCTCTTCAAGCGTTTCCCGGATGATTTGTTCAATTTCAGAGTGTTTGCTGAAACGCATGAAAACCTTGCCTTCACCAATATAGAAGCAGGCATGCTTTTCCGGCTCAAAATTGCTTCTTACACAGAACGTTTCGTTACGGCCTTCTATATGGAAGCCTCTAGGCAAGCGGTTCCACACTACCTTATTTAATGTTCTAATGCACTTTTCCGGATTCTCAGCCTTGAAGCTGTGAGTCTCCAGCTTTTCAGTTTCGTTTTCCCATTCAACCTTCACCAAGGCTTTTCACCTCCACACGGATTTTTTCTGGGCGCATAAGCTCAAACAGCTTGGCCGAACTCAGCTTGGCGTAGCGCCTAGCCTCCTTGTCGGTTACCCAGCTGAAGAATCGCATAAGCTCGTATTCTCTCCAACCATATTCCTCCGCCAGCTGACTAGCACGCATGCTCCTAAACCAATGGCAACAAATATCGGAAACTCCACATCTCAAACCAACATTCCGAACTATTTGGTAGGCCCGCGTTGTGGTTATTGGCTTGTTCACGTTTTTGCCGTATCCTGGAAACATCCAGCTACCATCTGGAAGCTGCTCAAGCCACTCTACGATGTAAGGCGTTAGAGGCTCGAAGCGCGGAATTTCCAGGACGTTGCGTCTATCCATTTTCGGCTTGGTTATGAATTTTCGGCGTATCCAAGCCTCATGCTTGTGGCTCCAATGCCAAAGCTTAGTGTTTTTAGGCGGGCCTTCACCCTGCCAAACCTCGATTTTCTCGCCTAGCTTCTCCCAGCGCTTAACAACCAGCATGTCCCGAACAACAAGCCTATCATCTAGAACCTCAAAATTCTCTTTCCGCAGCAAAAGAACCTCCTGTATTCTTCCGCCTGTCTCGAATGCGGTTGCTATAAGGGCCTTGTCTCTGGCAATCAGCTTTCTCCTTAAGGCTTCCTTTTCTGCTTCGCTAAGCTTGATGAGTCGGCTGTTCTGGTAGTATGGTGTGTTTTCGCATTCCTTTACAAGCCTAAGCAGAACATCCCAGCCGCAGAATTTTGGCAAGTCAGCAACCGCGAAGCGCTGATATTCGTCTCCGTGAACTTTCCAATACCAACCCCGACTTTTAACCACAGCCACTTCTCAAGACCTCCTCGGATTTACGGTGAACTCTAATCTCGATGACTGGACAGTTTGGATTCCGGTATTCAAACCGGAAGTTTTTCGGGTTCCAAACCATTGGAGTTCCACATTCAGGGCATTTCCGGTTTTTCGGCGCAGGCTTCCTTCCTTTCTTAGCCAAGTTTTCCAACCTCCTCTATTTCTATCTCGCATATGCGGATATACTCGAACGTGAGCGTGCAAAGGATTAATGAAAAGGCTATCACACAAAATAGGGCCTTATTCAAGCCTTCCATCTTGGAAGGAGGTCGGAAAAGCAGGTTCCACAATATAAAAAGAAAAATCCAAACGAGAAAGTTAACTTGAATAACTCTTCCCAGGGCTTGCTTTACGCTACTCCATAAACGTTCAAAAAAGTAGGGAAGTGCGGGGGCAAGTTCAGGAAAGCCTTGGATCCACCCTCTTAATTTTTCAACATTACTGGTGCGGGGGGTGGGGTTCGAACCCACGCAGCCCTACGGCAGCAGGTCCTAAGCCTGCCTCCTTTGACCACTCGGACACCCCCGCTTGAAGGTAT
>Ga0164310_10002207_pt1 | contig 11140 bp, 9 predicted proteins | sample GuaBasSedimGuay1_FD_121795 | JGI IMG/M metagenome (GOLD analysis project Ga0164310, IMG submission 121795) | Subseafloor sediment microbial communities from Guaymas Basin, Gulf of California, Mexico - Guay1, Core 4569-9, 0-3 cm | ecosystem: Environmental > Aquatic > Marine > Hydrothermal vents >... | reverse complement strand
CTGGTGCTGATGACGCTCTTCCTGTTCTTCATGCTGGGATACTTCGCACCTCATGAGAAGATAACCCTTGACTTTGATCACCTGTATAGAAAGGCGGGCAGGAGGGTTATATGGTTCTGTGAGAATCCATTGTTGGGTTTTGCGATTAGAGTGGAGAAGGTGGTACTGAGAATTGCGTATTCTCTCATCACCTTCGGCAAGAATCCAATACGGGGAATAAGAATGGCGGAGGACACGATAGGCATAGGACTACTGAAACCTTTTGTTTCCGTTTACGACCTGGTAATACAACCGGCATACAGGCATTATGAGAAAGACCTTAGAGAAGTAAAGATGCGACCGGCGGAAGAACCCATGGAGCGAATGAGCATCGGAACTGGAGTGCTGTTGGTTCTTCTCTTTTTCGCGTTATATTTAATTGCTATGCTGATACATGGGTGGCTGGCTTAGCTTATCAGTGTGAGTACAATTATGGGGAAAACATGGATATTTAATCTTCATAACTAATTTCTCGTCTCTTTAGTTTCTCTAATAGTTCAGCTTTCCTGTTATTAACAGGGTTCGACCTTATTTTATGCATGGCTTCGTATGCATTTAGCAAGTCCAAATGCTATTATAACCCCTACCATTACCTCTTCCCACATATATCATCATCCCTCCCTTATATTTGTTACTTTCTTATACCCATCTTTGGAAGCTCCATCCCTCAAAAACTAAATAGAAAGTGGTTGTCGCCGTGGAAATTATCAAAAGGTATTTTTTGAATTCGATAATGGATAGCTCCGTCCCCCACGAAAAAAATGGAAATGTATTTATATACCCTTATCCATAGGTGTTTATAAGAATAAAAGTCTAAACAGAGTAAGGGGGATTTTTGAATAAATGGGCACCGATAAGATTTCCGTCGAGACGGCGATAAGGGATTGGCGAATTCTGGGAGTGATGGTGGTTGTGCTGGTTTTATGGCGGGCGACTATAAGCATTGACAGAGAGATAGCGCTTTGGGAAAGTGTGTGCTCAGGTGTTGTTCTCATCGCACTGGGCTGGTTCATCTTCGGTTATCTCTATCATCTGTCCAAGAGGGAGACGAGCTGGATAATTTCGAATAAGCTTGCTCAGGGGATTGCCATTAGCGTAAGCGCCTTGAATGTTTACGTTCTCGTTTACTATGCGATGCGATGGTATAAATTAATGACCGAAACTGAAATTTATGCGCCGCGGGATTTTCTTCTCAGAGACCTGAGATACGTCGCGTTAGTGCTGGCGTATTGTGGATTAGTGTGGGCGACGGGGTATCTAAGGAAAATGCACGATAATTATATCCTGTTAACCGAAAAGATGCCGGAGATGCGAAGAGTGAGTGCTGCGGAATCAATATTCAGGATATTAACGGATGAACGGACGGTAATAGTGATATTGGGCTTGGTATTTTTATGGCGTGCGGTCATAAGTTTCGACAAGCAAATAGCACTGTGGGAGAGTATGTGCTCGGGCATAATTCTTTTCATACTGGGTTGGGTCCTCCTGGGCTACATAAGTTCATTGGCAGTGAGAACCATCAGACCAAGCGTTGCAAGGATCTATCAGGGGATCGCTTTTGCTTTATTCTGTGTAAATTTCTATGTCCTCGTTTATTACGGAATGCGGTGGTATATATTAATATTCATGATGCCTCTCTTGGAAGAAGCATTGGTGCCACTGGATTTCGTCTTCCGCGATATAAGATATTTTATGTTAACGATATTTTTTTGCACGTCAATAGTGTTATCTAAATATCTGGAAAGGGCATCAGAGGAGTGTGAGTTCTTGATTAAAAAGGGGGAGAAGGAGTACAAGGAATAGTATCTTTTATTTGTATTGCGCAGATTTACACAAAGTCCGTTTTTTATCCACTTTAAAAATGTCTGGCGCTTTAATGGATAGATGGATAAGAGGGATTTTTTATTCTGGGTACTGACCGATGCGAGGATACTAATAGTAGTGGATGGTATAGCATTCTTATGGCGAGCGGCAGTAAGTGCGGATGAAGAAATAAGTCCATGGGAAAGTGCCTGTTCGGGTGTAAGTCTGTTCATAATTGGCTGGCTCGTCTTTGCACACCTGTATTCAATGAGTGTGAAACCAACGGAGTGGCCGGTGTCAAACAGGATTTATCGCGGTATCGCCCTTAGTGTGCTCGTGCTGAACTTCTACATCATGATTTATTATGGAATGCGATGGCATGGCTTCCTGCATGTAGAAGTTTCTGTGCCACGAGATTTTATTTATCGAGATTTGAGATATGTCATCTTCGTGATGTATTATTGCATAATAATTGGCACGGCGCGATACCTGAGAGGGATGCACGAGAAGTACAGACTGCTAATCAAAGAAAGACCGGGTAAGAAGAGACGAGCGAAGAACATAAAAGAAGCCGTATTCATGGCGATGACGCATGTTAGAACATTGGTGCTAATCATAGCGGCGGCGATTTTATGGCGGGTAGTGATAGCCATCGACAACGTTATAACCTTCTGGGAAAGCACGGTCTCGGGTATTTCGCTCGTCATAATCGGCTGGTTCCTCTTCGGATATTTATGCGCTCTGTCTCTGAAAGTAAAACACAGGATGGATTTGACCAGAGCTATTCAGGGAATAGCCTTTGGGCTTTGCGCGATAAACATTTACGCCATTTTTTATTATGGACTGAGGTGGTATGAATTGATAGAAAGAATTATGGGAGGAGTGGGGGAGACATACGTGCCGCAGCCGCTGGATATCCTTTTCAGGAATGTGAGATATGTAATGTTAGTGCTGTTTTATTGCTTGACAATACTATTAGCGAAGCATTTAGTAAAGGCATACGAGAATTATATCGTACCGGCACGGAAAAGTTATAAGAGTCATGGTCGTCTCCAGCTTTATAAGACCTGAGAGGAAAGTATTATCAACGGGAAGAGAAGTGGCGAGGGTTGAAGCCAATAAAAAGGATGGAAAGATAAAGATATCTTGCTCTTTTAAAATCACAACCGTTCAGAAATGGTGCCGAATAGGGCTCGTTTTCAGATTTAGTGAAACGGTGAAGTGGTACGAATACGAACCCTCCATCGGTCTTCGATTCAACCTCTACAGGTTGTCAATCGCCGATCACGGAGGAAATATTTTGTTCAGTGAGGAGAGGTCATTTATGGAGTTCGCTTCGCTGTTCAAGACTGCTTATACGGGTCAGCGATTTTTGGGGAGATATACGGCAACCCACAAGGGCAACGTGGCAATATTAGATTTCATACCACCGAGTCCCGGCAGATATAAACTCGTTTTTGACCTGGATGCGGATGAGGACTTTTCGGAACCGGGACATAAACGAATGACTTCTTTTCAGGAACTCACGCTGTATGTGAGAGAGGGAGTTGAAACCCTCAGAGGTAACTATCCACATAAGCGAGTTGATTTGATGAAAGTCAGAGATATAATGACACGTTCGATTATCAGTGAAGACGAAGAGGTTTTTGCCACCAGGATAGTGGAGGATATGGCAGAACGGGGGATAGGGAGCGTGGTGATAACCTCAAAAGGTAAACCAGCAGGCATTATTACTGAGCGCGACCTGGCATTGAAGGTTCTATTGAAGAACAAGAGGGCAAGCGAAGTAAAAGCGAAAGAGATAATGGCTTCCCCCTTGATTACCATCGAGCCCCAAACGTCGGTTGAGGAAGCATGTGAACTCATGGCAGAGAAGGGCATAAAAGGGTTGCCGGTGATTGAGAACGAAGAACTCATCGGTTTTGTAAGTGTTAGAAACATCCTGACGAAGAAGCCAGGGTGTGTAAAACGATTTTACAGCCATCCCGAAGCGATGCTTTTGGCGAGTAGATGCAAACAGGTAGTCCGCCTGATATATTTTCTATTCAGGAGAGAAAAAAGGGGAGAAAAGGGGAAGATCGCCGTCAGAGATATAATGATTCGTCCAATCGTTACCGAAGATGAAGACACGCTGGTCACTAAAATAGCAGAAGATATGAAAGGGTTGGGGATAGGGAGCGTGGTGATAACCTCAAAAGGTGAACCCGCAGGCATTATTACTGAGCGCGACCTGGCATTGAAGGTTCTATTGAAGAACAGGAGGGCAAGCGAAGTAAAAGCGAAAGAGATAATGGCATCCCCTCTGGTTACCATCACGCCGGAAGCATCGGTGGACGAAGCGTGCAAGCTCGTGGCGAAGAAGCGCATAAAAAGGCTGCCGGTGGTTGAAAATGGCTCGCCCGTGGGCATTGTAAGTATTCAAGACCTGCTGAGAAGGAAACCGGAGTGCGTAAGGGAATTCTATTCCTGAAACCACAAGATTACACAGATTTCCACGAGAAAGAATAACGCTCTTAAGTCATCGGGAACAGTATAATAGATGCGAAACCAAGTTTCCTTTGAATTGAGCAAGAGCTAAAGAATGGGATGTACTTACCCAGATAACGCATAGACGGAGTGGAGAAGGGAGTCGCGAGTTTGAGGAGTGAGATGATTGCACGGTTTGAGGCTGTGGACTGACTGTGAAATTACGCTATCGGCGTTGGCATCTTGCATCTTGTATCGCGCATCTTCACGACCTGTCAAAGTTTCGGAGAGAAAGTATTTAAATACTAATATGGTGAACATTTCATCATGGAGAAAATAGGGAAAGTACCTGGTTGGTTAGAACGGCTGCTCATGCCGAAGCTGAACGAGATCGCAGGCGAGATAAAAGCCATACACACGCGCATAGATGCGGTGCATACGCGCATAGATGGAGTGGAGAAAGGAGTCGCGAGTTTGAAGAGTGAGATGATGACGAAGTTCGAGGCTATGGATGTTAAAGTGGATTCCAAGTTCGAGGCTGTGGATAGGAGGTTCGATGCCGTGGATTCCAGGCTCGATTCGCTCGAAGCGAGATTGCCGGTGCTGGAGAAGATGGCTGAACTTGAAGCAAGGCTTGCTGAACTCGAGCGGAAAGTAAGTGCATAGAGGTCATTGAAATATTCGCCGCAGTTCAGGCTTATTTTAGTATCACGATGAAATGCAGGGATGAGCGAAGAATAATTTTTGATAATTTGAGGAAATAGTTTTATATGCCGCCCATACCATAAAGCAGCGACAGTATATACGCCATCACGCAGAGTGCGAGGAAGACGAGCGCCAGGAAAAGCCCGACATAAAAACCCACGCTCTCCACTTCTATCCCCGGGCAATGCGCCTTCACTACTTCCACTGCTCGTGAGTCATAAGGCGGATTTAAACTCAGCATAAGCCTCATCGTTTCCGCTGGACATTTGAAAAAACATCGCAATGCTGCAATGAATTTACTCCCCATTTCCTTTCTTCTACCTCCATATACGCAACTTATGTCTTATAAATATTTCGATATTGCATTGCCGATTTAGTGCATACCCAGTAAATACAACACCAAATAAACCACGAAAAACAAGAGAATCAAGAGCAGGGAGGCACCCAGAGTCAATCTCGGAAGCTCTCCCGGATATCTCCTTCTCTCCTCTTCTAAACTTCGTTCGTATTTCTCCACCTTCTCTGAGGCAGTAACCATCTTCAACTTTACACCTATCGTGTCTTTTACTATTCGTGCCGCACCTGCCGGGTTCCTGCTTAGCCATACAACGGCACCTGCGACTCTCATCACTCTCCTGTCAACTCCGGCACCAAAAGCCATCAGAGGTCCCTCACAGAATCTTATAAACTTCGCACCCGGTATTCTAACGAGCCAGTCAGTATCAATAGAGATTTTTGGCTCTCCATGAAGCATCCCCCTCAGGAGCCAGAAGCCCAGGAAAGTAAATAGAAGTAGCTGACTCATCTCTATTACATGCCCGGGTGCGTAAGGCTCATAATGAACGGGATAGGGAAGCATACCATAAAGGATTTTATAACCAGGATATACCCCCAGGAAGATACACAAAAATGCAGTCAGTCCCATACCGGCAAGCATGTTCCCTGGTGGCTCCTTTGCTTCTACATCGGCTGGCTTCTCACGGGCAAACCATACGTTCCATGGCAGTTTCAGACCGGTATGCAGGAAAGTCCCTATTGAAGCGCCTTCTAACAGAATCCATATAATTGGCTGATGAATCAAAGCAGAGGCATGAACAGTCATCGTTTTGCTCACGAATCCATTAAATAGAGGGAATCCGGAGATTGAGAATGCACCTACCATATAAAGCCAAAAAGTTATGGGCATATATTTGTAGATACCGCCCAACTCAGTGAATTTACTCTTGCCCGTTACTTCTATCACCGCTCCCATACCCATGAAGAGCAGCGCTTTATAAAGGATGTGGCAGAAAGCATGAGCCGTAGCACCGTTTATTGCCATTTCCGTGCCTATTCCTACACCGCATACCATATACCCGACCTGTGAGATGATGTGATAGGCGAGAAGCCTCCTGCCGTCATTCTCGAGCACCGCATAGATAACTCCGTACATTGCCATTATCGCTCCAAGCCACATCAGTAATTCAACGCCTGGAAAACCTCTTATCAGCGTATATATCGCACTCTTTGTCGTAAATGCAGTCATAAATACGGCACCTGTGACCGTCGCCTCCGGATATGCATCAGCCAGCCATGCATGCAGCGGTGGAACAGCCGCATTTATTATGAACCCCAAAAATACGAGGTAAGAGGGCAGATAGCTCCAGCCAAACCCCCACGGGAATCTTTCGAAAGTGATTGACCCCGTAGTATGTGCATAGATGATAATGCCAGCCAGTAAAGATATACCGCCGAAAAGATGCCACATTATGTATCGGAAGCCCGCTTCATGCGCTTCCCTCGTCCCTCTGAACCACACAAGGAACAGTGATGCCCAGGCCATTATCTCCCAGAAGAAATACAGCGTGAAGAGGTCACCGGCGAAAACCACACCAAGTGTGCTCCCAACGTAAAACAATGCAGATACATGCTCCCAATCGCGGTCCACGTGAAGTGCGTAGATGTTCATGCAAATAGTGGCAATCACAAAGATATATGCGAATACCATACTCAGTTTATCTATTCTGCCGAGCACGAGTTCATAATCTAAAAATGGTAGGGGCGGGGTTGAGAACGGGATATTGCCAAAAAAGCCATAAGATGTGAGAACGAGGATTATAAACGCTGCTATGGGAAGGGACAAGAAATATGCCTTCTTCAACGCCCTGTGCTTGATTACCGGTATCAATAAGGAACCCAGGAGGATTAACAGTCCCGGATGCACCCAATTAATCACTCTCCATCACCTCCTCTTCTCATAATAATCCTCCTCCTTCATCAGCCAATAATGACCCAATGCCTTGGATACAACAATTATGAGCACGCAACCAATGAAGCCGAATAAGGAATGAAAAGCTGGCATTCTGTCCCACAAGAAGATAAAATGCGGGTGTCCCAGGAAATAAAATAGCACTCCCGCCAGTACACCCGTGAAGAGGAAGAAGTAATATATTCTAAGCAGCCGCTTCAGCGTTGTCTCATCCATTCCTTTCACACACCTCCTAAATTGGCTACCGCGACTTTCGCAAGGTCGAATACATAGAATGCATGGGGGTCCAGACAAAAGAGGATGGCAAGAATAGCAGTAATAAGTAAAGGAACGACCATGAAGAGGTATTTCTTCTCCTTCCACTCGCTTCCTTCACTTTCGCTTCCATTGGGCTTGGAAAAGAAAGCGGTACGTATTATCGGGAAGAAATAAACGACATCCAATAAAGAAGCAGCTAAGAGAACGAATAAGAAGATTATCATCTCTGGTGCGATCGTCTCTGACGATTCTATTGCTCCTAAGCAAAGATACCATTTGCTTATGAACCCCGCCACCGGGGGCAATCCACACATTCCAAAGGCGCCTATACTGAAGGCAGCCATTGTTATCGGCATCGTTCTTCCTATCCCTGACATTTCACTCACGTTCCTCTTCCCGGTAACCACTATTATTGCACCGGCGCACATAAAGAGTGTGATCTTCATTGCTCCATGGAAAGGGATATGAATCATTGCTCCCAGTATGGCATCATGGGTTAAGAGCGCAGCACCAAGGATTATACAGGATAACTGGTTTATCGTGGAATAAGCAAGTCTTCTCTTCAGATTGTCTTCTCCAATAGCAAACAAGTTGGCGACGATGACTGTGAATCCCGCGATACAAGCGAGCACCAATCCAAGTCCGAGCGCATGCATCAAATCCACGCCATACACATAGCACACCATCCTGATGATACCAAAAACACCCGCCTTCACCACTGCTACTGCGTGAAGTAGCGCACTCACCGGCGTGGGTGCGACCATCGCAGTGGGGAGCCAGGAGTGGAAGGGCATCCACGCAGCCTTCATGAATCCCAGCATAAAACAGAAAAATAGGACCGTTAGCATCGTTCGCGATACGTAACCCGCATAAAAAGCGGACTTTAGCGATGTTATCCCTCCGCTTTCGAAATCTGTGGTCCCCGGAGGGGCGTAGCTACCAGTTATATAATAGGTTAAAGCCACAGCGGCGAGGAAGAAACAGCCTGCGGTAAGCAAATAAGCCAGATATTTACGACCCGCAAACAGTGCTTCCGGTGTCTGGTCATGCGCTACCAGTGGATACGTTGATACCGTTAAGATTTCATAAAATACGAACATCGTGAGCAAGTTTCCGGCGAGGGCAACGCCCACAGCGCCGAAGATAGCCCATGCGAAGCAGAAGTAGTAACGTGTCTGTGCATGCTCGTGTAGCGGTCTCATATATCCTATGGAATAGAGCGAGACGCATATCCACAAAAAGGAGGAGGTGATGGCAAAGATAAGTCCAAAAGCATCCACACGGAATCCAAAATCTATCCCTGGAAACACGGTGAAGGGTGTGAATTTTATCACCGCTCCTCTTACAATGGTCGGCGCCATGGATATGATGAGCAAAAACTGCGCGATGCTTGCGAGCATCGTCCAGCTCTCTCTTATGTTCGGACGCCTGCCGAATAATAATATAAGAATAGAGCCAATTGCGGGGCATAGAATTGCTAACAGCGGTCTTATTGATTCCACTATTTCTGTCATGGCGTCTCACCTCCCAGCCCAAATAGTGAATTGACACGGTCCAAAATGGGTATGGGTATCTCAAAAAGCCAGACAATACCCATGATAATGCAAAGAGAAGCAAGTGTTAATACCGGGATAAGCATGCTGGGTGGTATTTCGTCTTTAAACGAACCCGATGAATGCCCTTCTTCTCCCACTCCTCTTTTCATATACATTGTTTCTATCACGCGCCAGAAATAAACGAGATTGAGGAGGGAACTGAGCAGCATAATCGCCACGAATATGAATTCCCCCGCATCTAAAGAAGCCAATATTATATACACCTTCGAGACGAATCCCACGCTCGGCGGCACACCAATCATTGAAATCGCGGCTAAAGTAAAAGCAGCACAGGTGCAGGGCATTTTTCTTCCCAAACCCTGAAAATCGCTTATATTCCAGAGGTCAGCCTTGTAAATAAACGCTCCAGCAACAAGGAACAGGCAGCCTTTCATCAGTGCGTGGTTCATTATGTGCATCAATGCGGGGGTCAGCCCACACCAGGGGTGGGTCGTGGTGGAAACGGAGAGCCCAACCGCGAGCATGATGTAGCCCATTTGCGATACCGATGAATAAGCAAGCATTCTCTTCAGATTATACTGTGCTATCGCAAGCACCGACCCGATGATTATGGCGAGTGCCGCTACCCAGCAAAGGATATCGAATATAGGCAAGAGTTTGATGTATTCCAGCGTGAAGACCGAGAAGGAAACCCTTATAAATGCATAAGTGGAAACCTCGATGATAATACCGGAAAGCATCGCACTTATCTCGGAAGGTGCAAACGCGTGCGCATCCGGTAACCACGTATGAAGCGGGAAGAGCGCCATTTTTATGCTCAAACCAACGAGGAAGAAGACAAAAGCAGCCTGAACCACTCTGTTCCCATACAGTGGGGGCAATATGAGCGAGAGGTCATGCATGTTCAGCGAGCCCGTTACCGAATACAGAAAACCCGTACCGAGCAAGAAGAAACAAGCACCGATAGAACCCATAACGAGATAAGTGAAACTTGCTTTCAGCGCTATCCCTCCTCTCGACGCTATTAACGCATACGCGGCGAGCGAAAATATCTCGATGAACACATACATATTGAACATGTCCCCGGTGACAACTACGCCGCACAGACCAGTGACGAGGAGTTGAAAAATGGTATAAAAAGTGACAATTTTACGGGGCAGCTCGTGCTCTATGCTCCTCTTTGAATATGTTACGCATACCAAGCTCAAAAACAGAAGGATGACCAGTATATATGCGCTTAGCGCATCCACGACATACTCTATGCCCCAGGGCGGGCTCCATCCACCGAGCCAGTAATGTATGGTTCCTTTTGTAAGGACATGATGCAGGATAAAAAAAGACATGATGAATTGAACGAGAATGGTTGCAAAGGAGATGAAACAGCAAGATTTCTTGTTCCACCAGCCGGCAATCAAAATAGTGAATGAAGAAAGCAGCGATATTGCAACCACAAGCACCGGAAACTGTTCAACGGGGCTTAACACATCCACTATTTACCTCCTTCCTCTTTATATTCACGCTTAACGCTTAGCATCATAGCGACACTCAAAACTCTTTCTGTGCATTGGAAAGATATGAATAACAAGATATGTAAAGTTAACGCTTTTTTCCCGGCGGGGCACCGGTGGCACGCTTGTCATGCAATTCCACGTGATTCGTATTTGTATTTGCGCTTCGATTGAACCTGGAGATGGCAATCTATCATCGCCAAACTGCCTTTCAACAGAGGATACGTCTGTTTGAATTGGTTGAGCAACTGGGGAACGTTTCAGAAGCGTGTAGATGGGCAAAGAAGCGGATAGCGCAGTGGATATGGAAGGGACATTGCACAAGAAGATGCCTCGATTTGCCCGTGTTTATAGAAGCACCGCGCAGAAGACACACCGTCTTGACGGTGTGATGAATACGCCTCTATCACATCATATTAGTAAATAATAAAAAGAACGCTCATCCCCGCATTTCATCGTAATGCTAAAATAATCACTATATAAAAAACATGATAGAGTCAAGTATAGTCAATGGGGTGTTTCTCCCCAACAGAGAGAGTTGCCTTGAGTATTTGAGG
>Ga0164310_10002206_pt1 | contig 11140 bp, 9 predicted proteins | sample GuaBasSedimGuay1_FD_121795 | JGI IMG/M metagenome (GOLD analysis project Ga0164310, IMG submission 121795) | Subseafloor sediment microbial communities from Guaymas Basin, Gulf of California, Mexico - Guay1, Core 4569-9, 0-3 cm | ecosystem: Environmental > Aquatic > Marine > Hydrothermal vents >... | reverse complement strand
AGCGTAAACATCCTTTAAAATGCCCTCTGCGGTATCAAAGATCTCCACAAGTTTGTCTAGATTCTCATTTAAAAAGGCGCGGAATCTCCCTAATTTTCCTTCTAGTACAGCATTAACCTCCATCTTAACGAGCTCTAATACGATTGGGTGTAATTTACGAGGCTCAGCATCAACTAACATCTTAACCTCAGTTGTTGATAAGGACGGGTAATCCGGGGAGAATCCCAGAATTATTAAACCTATCTTAGCCGCTAATAAGGAACCGACATCGTAATAACTCTCAACATCTCTTAGGGAATAAGCAGCATTGTAAGCATCATAAAGATTCCATTCATAAATTTTCTGGAGACATAAGTTTAGAACTTTATCGGGATCATCTACTTTCATCTTTTTAGGAACGAATTTTTTCTTCAATTCATCAGCTTTCTCAGTGGCCTCAAACTCCTTAACTTCCCTTTCAACATTAAGGATAGTATCGGATGGTAAACTACTATAAATGGCCTTAGCTAAGTTAACTATAGTGTCAAAACTAGGTAACTCGGGGGTCTCCTTAAGAAAATTATCAATGACCCGCAATACACTATCCTGTAATTCTCCTGTAACAACATCAAAAGGCCTACTAGGAATTACCCTATCGATCTTACTAACCAATTCTCTAGCACGCGTTTCGATAGCCAAATCATCTTTATCAGCCGCTACAACTATAATTACTTCAGGATTGGTATAGCTTGTCATGATGTACAATCTATAGTCCTTATACTCAAGAGCCTTTAGAACACCCATCTTTATTTCTTCTGATAAACTAATAGCAGCGGACATAAGGGGCGTTAATATTTCTGTTCTTTCGAAGCCTCTTTGAGCTACAAGCAGTCCAGATCTAAGTAATACGATTACTCCTCGTATCATATTTTTCACACAATTTATATGTATGTTCAAGTAATATTTCTCTTAATTGAGAATAAAAATGTAAAAAAGTCTAACTGATATATTGTTATACTCGTCTTATTAACACGCCTACGACGAGTACAACCACCGTTATAAACCACACGACTGGGTCATGAAACGTGAGCGCTATTACAATGAGACTTAGCGCTAATCCTAAAATAGGTGCTATAGGAATATCACCAATATTTAATGGAATTTTAAATGGTCTTTCTAGATCCTTACGCGTTTTTCGCAGGATTATGACAGCTAAGTTAACGAATATGAACGCGATGAGAGCTCCCAGATTTGCTGAAGAAGCCACGATAGATATTATACCACTCACTTTTAGAATGCCGCTGGTCGGATCATATGTTATTTCGGATGCATAACCAGCAACTACGATCTCAAATATAGCAATAATCATAGCGAGCAATATAGTATATAACGGTGTTCTATGTTTTTTATCAACATATGAAAGTTTCGGATGAAGCATACCATCCACAGCCATACCATAGGATATTCTTGAGGAAGACACGAGGAAACCTAGAACGGTGTTTGACGTACTGAACAACGCTATAAAAGCTAAGAGGTACCAGCCAGTAACCCCAAGAACAGATTCAGCTGCGGTTGCTAAAGGTGCTCCTCCAGTCAAATGATCCCATGGAACAAGTCGAACAGAAGCTAACGCAACGAGAAGATATAAGGTGGTTGTAACGGCAAGGGCTGCAATAATAGCTTTAGGCATTGTATACTTAGCATCTATTGTTTCTTCTGCGGTCGTAGCCATCAATTCAAACCCAGTATAAGCAAAGAAGAACAGAGATGCGCCTAAGAGAATGCCATAGAATCCATGGTTTGTCGGTTCAAAGTAATTTGGTTGAACTCTGCTGAATATGAATCCTATGACTATTATAACGAGTAAACCGAAGGCTTCTATAAGCGTGAAAATAATGTTAACTTTACTGCTTTCAGATATCCCAATGTAATTCACGATTGTGAACACTATCACTACCAATGTGGAGAGAATTATCATTGCTAGTTTAGCATCAAGCCACTCTGGAAGTGAATGGAAGGATAATAGTAAAGATAATAAATAACTCGAGAATCCTACGGATGCTGTCGCAGCTCCAGACGCAGCTTCAAAGAATAATAACCATCCAACCAAGAATGCAATGCTTTTTCTATTCGGCATAGCTTCTTTAGTATAGTAATAACTACTAGAAGCATAAGGAAACATACTGCTAAGTTCAGCATAACTAAGCCCAGTAAATGATGCTATTAATCCAGAAAGCACGACAGCTAACCAAGTCATGTTCCCAGCATATTGAGCAACAGCACCAATAACCACGTAGATACCTGCACCAAGGATTAGCCCGACTCCAAAGAAAGTTGCTTGAACTAGATTTAAAGCTTTCTTGAGTGATGGAGTCTCCTGAGCCATATAAGCTCCCCCAACCATGCTTAAAACTTTTAAAATTTTTAAATTAAAAATTCTTACGAATATGCTTCAAAAGTGAATTGAGAATAGTGGTTTTATCGTCTTCTGTCAAATATTGTAAAAATTCTTCAAATAAAACGAAGTTAATTCCAGTTTCTTTTAATTTGTTTGCAACAAGATTAAATATTTCTTCCTTAGTGGGATGAGCATAGTAATATAAGCACAACCATTCCAATGGGGGGACAGGAATTTTTATTCCATGAAGCGGGATATTCTTAGAGTGCCTTAAAATATCGGTGAATGACGGACTTATGGCATGCTTATCAATCTTTATAACTATTCCAGAGAATACGTGTAGATCAAGATTCAATCCAATAATATATGAACTCACATTGTAAGCATAGAATTTTGTTTCCCCATAGTGAGGTTCGTGAATCACAGTAAAATTTCTGGAAAATACCTTATGAATAGTCTCATGGTAATCTTCTCCCACTAATATCTTAATATCAGGAAAATTATCAATGATCCCATAAAGATACAGTGCCAAGTTTCCTATCGCAAGCCAAGGTAACCCCATATCTTCTAAAATACTGTGAAGCCGTATAACTATGCTGATTTTTTCCTCCAAATGATCACCAGGATTTATTGAAAGAAAAATTATACTTTGTAGGCATCCAAAATCTTTTTAAGTTTTCTAATTGCTTCCATAGCGTTTTCGTTGCTTATACCCTTAACGATGGCACCAGCTATTAGTGATGAGAAATTTGGGGGGTCAGGAATTTCAATAGGAAGCGGGGGTAACTGGATCTTATCTGTAAGTGCTTTAATAAAATCTTTAAGGCTTTTACCCGAAGTATCTATGATTGTCATAATAATTTCTTCTAACACTTTTCTAGCTTCCTCAGTGGTAAGTTTCTTCTTAAATAGCCCCATGGAGTCTTCCCTCTAAAGCATGTTTTTAGAAAATAAAATGTAAGAATAGTGAAAATAAAAATTATTTTTCTTTTATTCATAGCTCTATCATAACCTACATATACCGAGAAATCTTATAACCTATGTAGTATATACAAATTGGGCGATAAAATAGCAACGTAACTCCATTAGACTTCTCTGGGTGAATCCATCATGAAGTTCGCAACATGTAATAAAGACACAAAGCAATCCCCAACTGGTAAAAAAGTTGCTATAATTGGTGCTGGTCCCGGGGGATTAGCGGCCGCTGGAGAACTGATCTGTAGAGGACATGAAGTTGTTGTTTACGACATGCTACCTGAACCCGGTGGACTATTAATCTTCGGAATTCCCGAGTTCAGAATGCCGAAAGCAGCCATAAAGAGGGGAATAAAGGAGCTCGAAGAATTAGGTGTTAAATTCGTTTGCAACACAAAAGTAGGTAAAGATATTGACCTAGAGGAGATTATAAAGGAGAACGATGCTGTCATAATCGCAACTGGAGCGTGGGAAGAAAGAGCCTTAAAAGTTCCTGGAAGTGATCTAGAAGGAGTATACTCAGTCTTAGATTTCTTAGTGAAACTGGCTTTACATAGAGAAGGTTATATTAGTGCTGACGAGGTACCTAAGATAGGCAAAAAAGTCGTTGTAATAGGTGGGGGTAATAGCGCGATGGATGGTGCGAGGACGGCTAAGAGACTAGGTGCGGATGTTACAGTAGTATATCGAAGAACAAAGGAATATATGCCAGCTTCCAAAGCAGAGGTCAAGCACACTGAGAAAGAAGGAGTCAAGTTTATCTTCCTTGCATCCCCATCCCGAATAATTGGGGATGAGAAGGGACGAGTAAAGGCGATAGAGTGCATAAGAATGAAACTGGGTGAACCCGATGCATCAGGAAGACCCCGACCAGAACCGATTCCTGGTAGCGAGTTTACAATTGAGTGTGACACTGTGATTACTGCCATCGGCGAGATACCTACCCCTCCATTCAATGGAGATGCATCTAAATACGGAATTGATGTGGATTCTCGTGGAAGAATAATTACTGATGAATTGGGTAGAACATCGCGTAAGGGGGTTTTTGCTTTAGGTGATGTTGTTACTGGCCCGAAGGATATAGGTTCAGCTATTTCTATGGGAAAGAAGGTTGCGAGAGCAGCTGACGATTATCTTAAAACGGGCACCTGGTGGTAAGATTAAAGAAAACATGGGACACTATAAAGACTTACGATTTTTCAGTTTAATGGATCTTAATTTCTCTATTTTTAATTTTTTATCAGAATAATATGACTTCTTGATCGATAGGTTGAAAAAATTCTTATTCATAAAAAATCATTACAATTATGTGCCCGGATTAATTGTGAAAATCGTCGTTGGTGGGATTTAGAGTGAGTGAAAAATTGCTAACCCCAAAAGAGGCCGCTAAGATGCTTGGTGTTCATCCTCTCACGTTATATAGATGGGCTAAAAAGGGAAAAATAAAGTGTATTCGTACACCAAGCGGGCGGTATAGATATCCGTTAAAGGAAATTTTGCGGATTCTTGGAAAGAGTGAAAGCGATGTAGATGTAGAGTCTGTAGCGGTGATTTACGTACGTGTTCCCTCGGAAAGATATATGAAATCGCGGTTGTTAGAGAAACAGATCAACGAATTGAAAAAATTCGCTAGGAAAAAGAATTTGGAGATTCGAGAAATAATTATGGATATTTCTCATGGATTTTGCGGAAAATCTCCAGGAATAGAACGGCTTTTAGAACTTGCTAAGGAAAGGAAGATAGGGAAAATATTAATATATAGCCCAGAAACACTTTCTAGGCTTTGTTACTGGTTATTTGAGAGGATATTTGAGATCTTTGGAATAGAAATAATTACGTTACGGAAAAGTTCAAAAGAATCATCAGAACTAGTATATCTTGAATTATTAGAAATAATATATGAGACGTTACAAAAGACAGAGAAAAAAATTAGATGACCGCTTGGAGGCATCTTAATGATCGCTGAGATAATAATTATTGGCGACGAGATACTTTACGGTCTCGTAAAGGAGGAGAATTCTTACATCATAATAAGACAGCTTACATCCATGGGAATTTTTGTATCTAGAGTGGTTATAATACGGGATGATGAAAAAGAAATAATGAATGCTGTTAAAAATGCTTTAGAAAGAAAAGCAGATTTGATAGTAACGACTGGGGGGCTAGGACCAACAGAAGACGATAAAACATTAGACACTATCGCGAAACTCTTAGGAAAAGAAATAATCTATAATGAAGAAATTGTAAAGAAAATTATACACTGTTTTAAGGGGAAACCGCCTCAAGCAGCCTTCAAGATGGCTAGAGTATTAAAGGATGCTAAGCTATATCCAAGTCCTCTAGGTCTCGTACCAGGACAAGTTTTAAAGGTAGATAAATCATATATAATAATTCTTCCAGGCCCGCCTAGAGAAGTCGAAACACTACTTAAAAGCATTTTAGAGGACTTATCTGGGGAATTGAAGGCCAAACATAAGTGTATCAAAACTATTTACGTTAAAGCTAAAGAAGCCGAATTAGCGAGCTTATTGCTGGACGTAATAAAGATTTACGGAGTTTATGCAAAAGCAATTATCACCCAGAAGGGGGATAAGGGTTTACCGATAGAGATTCTCAGTTTTGATGATGATAAAGAGAGATGTGAACAAAAAATTAGAGAGGTAATCGAATACATTCAGAAGCATTTATCATAAAAATATAGGAATAAAAATATAGGAATCTAGGAAGATAAACTGAGTAACCTTCTTATCCGTTTTGGAGGTAATGGATGGGTCATAAATAATTCCATCAATCTTTCAGACAGAGTAACTTTTTTCTGAGCGATTCTGTAAACTAGATCATCTATATCATGCACTCCAAGGGGGATTTTATCCGATGTTTCTGGATCAGAGATCATGAGCGCTTTAAACGCTATTACAGATTTCTCCGGTACCTTTTTACGTACGATCATTGAATTTGCATATTGTAATTTAGCTAGTGCCCGTGCCAGTTTAACGTTACCATGCTCAACGACCTCTGCGGAGTGTTGATCGGCGTAATATTCCCGTAGCCTACTGAACCACAACATGAACAGAGATAATACAATATAGATAATAAAAGATATCATAGCTAGTATGAAGAGTACAGCTCTCTCAGATCCCCTTTCATCCCGATAGAAACCTCCAAAGAATCCAGCGTAGTACAACCATCTAGCGAATAAATAGAAAACTGCTGGCAAAACGGAAAGTGCCATCATAATCTCTATGTCCTTATGCCTAATATGCCCTAACTCGTGCCCTATAACGGCTTTAATTTCTTCTTCATTGAGAATTTCGAGAAGACCGCGCGTAACAGCAACCTTTTTTCCACTTATCGCATTACCGAACGCAAAAGCATTAGCCATCCCTGATGGTGAGATATAAACAGTAGGAACTTTTTTCATGCCAGCTTTCCTGGCAAGATCCCTGACTAAGTCCACTAACCAGCGATATCCTGCTTTTTCAGCAGGTATAAGACCAAAGGTTATAGAAATTATTTTAGGAGCTATTGCCCATTGAAACAGAATGAGAATTATAGCTAAGAGTAACGCTGTTAGCAACGTGATGCCGCCGAGGAAAGATCCTATAAATAGTATTCCAAGAGTAGCGATACCTATCGTAGCAGAAAGGGCTATCATCATTGAACCAAATAACTTAATGCTCATAAGTAATCCCAATGCTACTTCTTTTTGCTTTCATAATAAAATTTAATATAAGAGGAGATTAAGTTAATCAATTTATCTAGGGAAATCAGGAATAAGATTCCAAATATGTAAAGAAATGGGCTCTCAAACGCATTTATGATCAAGAAGAACCAGACAAGATATCCGAAAAGACCGCATGATAGAATTAAAGTCATTATCTTTAAGTAGCCGTAAGTACCTTCATAAAACCATAATACACTAGTATCTAGATCCTCTTCACACATAAGCTGTAAGAGATTAATCATTTTTTCACGAGCCTTAGTATCACAGCATAGAAGAATATGTTCTGAAACAGTTTCTGAGACGGATTTAGAAACTAGGTAAAGAATCTTAATCTTTAGGAATAAAGTCAGGGTAGCGCAAATCGACAATATTAGAGATAGGAGATAGATGTATCTGATCCCCCAGAGAGATATAACATGATAACTGGTCAAGCCAGCATATAAGAGAGCGACCATGGATGCAATGGCCATTATCCAAACGCATATGCTCACTAGTTTTTCGATACTGCTTACCTTTCCAGTAAGTATGCATCCTCCACGTAGAATTCGCGACTGCACAGAAAGGGTCTTGATATCAGCAAATATGTTACGTTGTGTTTCGGGTTCATCTAAAGCCATTTCCTGCGACCTCTATGAATCTAAGGTTTCTACACTTGGGGAATCAAAACTGTTATAACAAACTGCATTACTGATTTAACTTAGTATTTAATATCCTCATAATTAATTATATTTGATATTTCACGATAACATAATGGTAGAGGGGTTAGTTCTTGATACTGCGTGGAAAGCGATATTTTGGAGAGGTAATAGGAAGAGAAGCTCCCCGATTTAAGCATAGGTGGTTTGGAATTCTTGAAGTAAAAATAGGCTCCAACATAGTATCACTGTATATGTCTGGAACAATTGCTCAATGGTTCTTGAGCGGGGATAAGGTAGAAGTTATTGTGAAAGAACGGCCCAAACGAAAAGATGATAGGTTAATCCTGGACTTCGATGATTACGAATTATACAAATTCTATAATGATGAACGGATAAAAGTATGGCCCGTTTTTGTGGATAAAATGGAGGTACCGCGTAAGGATCCAGTGACTGGTAAAGTTGTGTACAAATATAAATTAAGAGCAAGAGAAGCGAAATTTGAATCTGACTACGAAGCCATTGCAGAATTAGAGCAATACCATTATGCATCACAAAAACTCATCATAGCTGTTTGGCGTTGTGAACACTGTGGAACGTTAATAAAGAGCAATACAAAGCCAATATGTCCTAAATGTAAAACGGATGAGAACGTGCATATTTTGGAGATAAGAGGATCTACACCAGCATCCAGATTCTTAATTATTGAACTATTGGAACGAGAACCCTATGAACCTAGAGTTGTTGCCTATGTGAGAGTTGATCCTCCAATCCCATCAATGCATCGTAGATTGCCGACAGGAGAAATAGTGAGAAACATAAGGGAGAAAGTATTTCCTGAGGAATGGTTCCAACCCACATTTTGGCCAGAGGTAATATATAGGAAGAGACTCAAGGAACTTAAGGAACAGTTTGGAAAAACAATAGCTATATCAAAGATCTGGGAAGAGGCTAAATGGGAAGCGTTAAGAATATCAAATACAGCTGCGGCAAGAATATCAAGAGTTGTTGTACATCCCGACTATAGATCCGATGGACTAGGACAAGCGGCAGTCATATTTGCATTAAAATGGATAAAGGAGAGACGGATTCCTGAGATGAGAAGAAAGAAGATGTTGGTCGAAACAATTGCAATGATGGCGAGATACAACCCATTTTTTGAGAAAGTAGGTTTCAAGTATATGTGGGATACAGCTAGTGGCAGACCTGTTCTATACTATCCATTGACTCAGGAAGCTAAAAATTATATAGAGAAGTTTCTAACCACGGATTCGTATGCTAAACAACATGGAGGGGTTCTCTGCGTATCACGTTTCGGAAAAGTTGATATGTTAGATGGAGACATCCGATTTGAGAATGTGAGTAAAGTATTTGAGAATGTGCTAACGTTGGATAAATTGGATCCAAAGATAAGAGAGGTGTTAGTAGCTTTTGGTGTTAAACAAAGAAAGATACAAAGGTTAGTTCTCAGAAACGTGAACTTAGAAATTAAGCCCGGCGAAATCGTAGTTGTCGTAGGTGCATCTGGAGCTGGAAAAACAACATTACTCAGACTCATTTATGGAGCAGTCAAAGGACTTGATGGAGATGCTTTCACGCCAACAACTGGAAAAATAATAGTTCCAAAAAACGTGAAGGTATCAATTTTACTTCCAGGGGAAATAGAGCCGAGCTTTGGGGATGAATCTCTGCTAGAGCATGTATATAGAAAAACGGGTGATGAAGCATTAGCCGTGGAGATACTGAACAAGGCGGGGTTAAGTGATGCAGTTCTATACCGAGCAAGTTTTTCAGAATTATCGACTGGTCAGAAAGAAAGAGCGAAACTAGCTTCTCTTCTAGCGGAGAGACCCAACCTATTATTAATAGATGAATTCGCAGCTCATTTAGATGCTCTAACAGCTATGAGGGTTGCACAGAGGTTAGCAAAACTTGCTCGAGAAGCAGGAATTACTCTAGTATTGGTAACTCATAGGGTTGAGATAATAAGAGCTCTAATGCCCGATAAGATCATATTTGTAGGGTACGGAACAGCGAGATTTGCCAGGGATGAGGAGATAAAGGCGATCCTAGGGGAGACATAATTTTGTCCTCTTTCTTCGATCTTTTAGATTTCTCGTAATACTAGAATCTTCTTTTTCTTTTTAATATGTCTCCGAAAAAACTAGTTAGAAATTAACCACGGGCCCTACTATGGAGCTTTCTATGCTTCTTGGATTAGCAAAGAGAGTTGCATTGATAGCGGAAAGAGTTTTAGGTATTAAAAGAATCACTGGTGAATTAGCTTACACACAAACGGATAATGAAGTAACTATTGAACTTCTCCCCGTTTCGCGTTTCAGAAAACAACCTCTTTTAATCTCTGTATGTGATCATAAGATCGAGATAAGAAATGTGCTATATAATTTAGATAGAGTACTAGATGGCATTAAAGATCATTTAAAAAATTTTAAAAACATGCGGGGGGAATCGTTTAACGTAAATTATACCTTAGAAAATGGTTCTTTGTCCATAGAGGTAAAGTACAAGCCAGATATATCCTTGTTGTCGATGGATGAGTTAACTAAAAAAATATTTGGGGAAATTCGATCCATGTGGAAAGAGGTTTTGTCAAAATTCCATGAGTATGCGATAGAGAACTTTGGGATGTTCACAATAGAATTCTTGGGCAGTACGTTAACGATAGTTCCATTCAAGTTGGATGAGGTTAAAGATGATGTTTCTAAAGCTTGGTTTCCAGGACCTATAATTACGATGCCTGACGAAACGGGAATGTTTTTGAATAGTGCGGTAGGAATAGATTTTCTCAATTTTCCACTCTTATCAACAATCATTGATAAAGGAGATCATAAAGAGTATGTAGTACATTACTTCACAGAAAACATGAATGTGAATTCTCTGAGTATTAATGACGTAGCGAACCTTTTTAGCGTAGCCTTAAAGATGCTAGAAAAATATCGACCAAAAGTTTCTATGGCACTCAGTAAGATAATCCAAAACCCAAAGGTGCTGGCTGAAGATATTAAGCTTTGGGACAAACTTATAAGTGAACTAAGAGAAATCTTGTGGGAATCTAATAGAAATAATGTACCTCTAAAAATTAAGCCTATTAGACCGAATATCATTTCTAATGGAGACAATAGCGAAAATTTACATAAGTTTGGTAATGGCATTAAATTGACCGAAGATGATAGGAAAGAGATCATAAACGTATTATCAAAACTGGAATCAATTTATAGTCTTATAAAACTAGCTCAGGACGAAAGTAGGATTTTCACGAATATGGTGATAGGGCGCTTAATAGCATCCATTTTGGCGAGATATAATAAACCCGAGATTGTTTATGGGGAATTAGAAAAAGAGACGCGGAAAAATATTAGAAAGACGAAATCATCAGCTACACTAAGCATTAACTTGAATGATCTCGGT
>Ga0164310_10002205_pt1 | contig 11148 bp, 28 predicted proteins | sample GuaBasSedimGuay1_FD_121795 | JGI IMG/M metagenome (GOLD analysis project Ga0164310, IMG submission 121795) | Subseafloor sediment microbial communities from Guaymas Basin, Gulf of California, Mexico - Guay1, Core 4569-9, 0-3 cm | ecosystem: Environmental > Aquatic > Marine > Hydrothermal vents... | reverse complement strand
GATAATTGGAAGGACATCTGGGATGAGTCAATCTTTCCAGAAGAGGGAGAGTCAAACATACTTAAAGACGGAGAGATAATAGGACGAATCTGGTGGACTGTAGATTTTTACGTTGAGGACGATGGACACGCCAGATGGGTTGCAGCAAGACCGGATGAGATATCCGTAACCATAGATCGAGGATATATTATTGGATATAGAGAGGGAGTAAAAGCTTCCAAGCGGAAGGCATATGACAATTGGAATTCCGCTATTGATAGATTTATAGGAAGCGGAGAAGTATAGTCTGAGGTATTTGCCAGAAATGATCCCAGAAAAATCGGAAGGATTAGAGAGGTTATTCAGGATAAACGCTGACGTTATAAGAGCCATTCAGGTTCTTAACCGTGGAGCTACTAGCGAATATAGAAGCCCTGTGGAGTTCGTATTCGTATAGAATAAAGGAGGAGAAACCGTATTGGAATTTGAGGACGATGCAATAGTGTATAGATGCCCGAAATGTGGATCTGTCTCTGTGCAGATACTTGTATCGGCCTGTGAGGGAAGATACTACAACGCATATGGAGACGTAGTGAGAGAGAACACATTCGACTGCTCGTTTGAAGAGGGATATTGCAGCGAGTGCGGATATAAATCTATGAAGGAAGAAGAGTGGATGGCAGATGTATAGGTGCAAGAAGTGTAAATCCGACAACGTAGTTGTAGTCTACGAGTCAACAGTATTGGAGACATACAACTCTGCTGGAGATGTAGTAGACGAAGATCACGCTGATATGGAATTTCAATTTGGAAGTTGCAACGACTGTAAGAATTTCTCTTTTGAGGAAAAAGATTGGAAGGAGGTGGAGTAAATGCGTGAATGGGAATTCCACATAGAGCACATACTGAGAGCGATAGAGACAAAGATGGTGATGAAGGGAATAATAGACTGGGACAATGCAGAGAGCATATCGTCCATAGACTACGACAACGGAGTATTCGAGATACATCCATACGATTGGAGCGACAACCCAACACGCGACTACAACTTCAAGTGGAGAGACATAGAGGTAAGATGGTACAAGTATCTCGGACGTGGAATGGAGATAAACAGAGACATCTCCAAGAGTGAGATGTTACAGCTGTTAGATGAATGTATCAATAGTGTTTAGATGATGTAATGAGGTCATACTACGATCTAAACAGCGGTGCAAAGGTATCAATCTCAAAGAAGAGCGATACTTCTTGGAAGCTGATAGTGGAAGAAGATGATCCCGTAGTGTACTGGACAAGGATAAAGGGCGGGGATGATGGTTGGGTAATAATACAGACAGAGAACACAGATGGAAACACGATGATAGATCAGGAGATAGTAATTCACATAGCTGAAATACCACCGCTAATAAAAGCCCTCTACAAGATATACTGTGATGCAGAGGAGTTAGATAAGCCCGTTATTGTGGGTTCAACCTGAAGAGGATAACTATGACAACAATAGTGATCGGAAACGAAGATGGATCAGTGTCGTTCGTTGACAGGGTAACGGGAAGAAACGCCACAATAGCAATGGACAACCTCTCCCTTCAGAATCTCTATCTCGAAATGGAGGTCGATGGAAACGTCGCATTCAGGTTCAAAAAGGGGCAGGTAGCGTTGCTGATAAGGCACCTTTACAGGTTCTGGAGGGAGATGTAACCTATATTATAATAAAGAATATATACACCCAATAAAATAAATGGTTCTATAATGGAGGAAGAAATATGGACAGCTGGAGAGTTGGCAACCTGATACGGGAGCTTCAGAAGTATCCTGAAGATGCTGAAGCACAGGTATTTGAAGATTATGGAATAATAATCTGGAGCAATCCCGACGAAGATCCTCAGTATAATCTCGGTCTGATAGAACCAGAATGGAGAGATGAGGAGAGATGTACTACGACATAGATAAAAAACACAAGATAGTGGACATATACATAGAGGATCACGAATATGGGAAGTGGGTTCACGAAGGACTCACATACGAAGAGGCAAGAGAGTTTGCGGAGCAGTTACTAAAGGAGATAGAGGAAGATGAGCGAAGATAGAATAACCATATTTGCAAGACTCGGGCAGTTTAAGCGACACGTCTATGAGGTCTGTGCAAAGAGGATAGAAAAAGGAGACGATGAGTGCAGTATCTGCCCATTCAGACCATATGTAGATGCGTTCCTCAAGAAAAAGAAAATCTCTAAAGAGTAGCAGGAACGGGATTCTTCTCTCTCCTTCTTGCCCGTTTCTCTCTTCTCACCCCCTGCTACTCGGAGAACATTTAAATAAAAAGTTGTAATTTTTTCTAACGGAGGATCGTAATGAAACTGACGAAGCTCGAACTGGAAGATGGGTCATATGAGAGAGCACTTCAAGACCCGTCTTTCCACAACAACAACCACAAGCAGATAATGCTACTGTTGAGTCACTTTGATGCAAAGATAAATCTCCTGATGGAGACTATACTTGACAATCAGGCACTCATAACGGCAGTCATAGACCTGCTTTCAAGGTCAAAGCTGAAGGGAGACAAAGACGTAAAGAATGAGCTTAAGGGAATGAAGAGAGCGTCGAATGTAATAGACGACAACATAGAGCAGATAAAGAATATGATAGAGGTAGAGAAGAACCTGAAGATGGGACTCTTTATGCAGCAGAAAGAGATGCAGCAGTCAAAGAAAAAGGAAAGTAAAAAGGATGAGTCCCACTCGCATAGCTACCTGTGATGGAATTGCTTCAGTATTACAAATGCAAGTCGTGTGGGGCATACATAATGGGAACAGCTCCACCCGACGGCATATGTAACAAGTGTCTCACAGATGACAGGATAACGAAAAAGAGGAAAAAGGACAAGTCTATCCTGCACAGAATATCAAGCGAAGTAGTAGAGGAACTTGACAGGATAGCAGAGGAGACGGGAAAGAAGAGGGCAAAGCTGATAGACGAAGCGATAGACGAACTTATAAGAAGATATAACTTTAAGAGCGTCGTTAGGACGTGTGAGGTTTGTGGAAGAATGTTTAGGGCAGAAACATTCGAAAGGAGGGTATGTGACAGATGCAAGAAGGAAAGCTGAATGGGACTGAACAGCTGATTCTAAGGGAATTGGCAAGGGGACCCAAGACGACAAAGGAGTTGGAGAACAGTCCAACGATAGCAATAAAGTATCAGGCAATATATAAGGTCTGTAACGGCCTTGAGAAGAAGGGACTGATTAAAAGAGGATCAGGATCAAGAGACTTCAAGTGGATACTTGTAAGCAACCCCGTTGTTGAGGACGTGGTTATAACGCAAAGCTCAAACGGGACGAAAGTGTCGAACCTTCCCGTGATTAGGAACTACGACCACGAGCAGATGATACCGAAGAACGTGAACGAATATGTAGACCCGCACGGGTTGATGCAGAAGATAAGAGCGATAATGTACCACACAAATGGAATACTGATGGAGGGAGACTCCGGCATAGGTAAGACTATGTGCGTAATGCGGATAGCACAGGAGGATAACCTACCATTCTACCTGATACAGGGAACGCCAGACACAAGGGTAGAGGACTTGATAGGATTTCCAATGCAGGTTGGAGAAAATACGATCTGGGTCGATGGAATAATACCGAGAGTCCTCCTATGCTCGCAGGAGAGAAAGTGCATACTGTTCATAGACGAGATAAACAGACTCGAGACAAACGTTCAATCAGTATTCTTTCCGCTTCTCGACGATAGATGCTCGGTCATAATCCACGAACGTGGTGGAGAGATAATAAAGGGGAACAAGGCTAATCTCGCAGTAATCGCAACCGCAAACATCGGTGTGGGGCACTTTACCAATCCACTTGACAGAGCATTTGAAGATAGGTTCGACGTTGTAAAGATAGATTATCTCGACCCAAAGTCTGAAGCGACACTTCTGCACAAGCAGACGGGAATATACAAAGACCTATGCAAGAGAATGGTGAGCGTTGCAAATGCAATAAGATCACTTGCAAGAGACGAAGATGACGCGATAGAGAAGCCCCTATCAACGAGATGCCTATTGAGATGGGGAAAGCTCGCAATGAGATTCAAAGAGGCAAAGGTGAGCAAAGATCCATTGATGGACGCAGCGGAGATAGTTGTGGTAAACAGGTATGTTGGGACAGATCAGGACAAGGTTAGGCAACAGGTAGAGCATTTGAGAGGGGTCTCACTGGACGAAGAGAAGGAAAAGAAGAAGCAGGAGTCGTTCAGAAATGACGAAGATATGGCCGATCTGGAGGAGATTATACGCAAACTCGACAACGTATAGACAAGACGTTCACCCATGCCGGAAAGACGTACATAGTGTGCGGAGATAAGATATATATGGTCGGAAGAACCTATCGAACAGTAGTCAGGAACAGGGGTGGAAAGCCCTATCTTGACTCTGAGACATCTCTAATAGAGATGAAAGATTTTGTGATGCCGTGATGATATGCCGAGACAACCATTAGGATATGTGCTGGACAGGCTTCTTGGAAGATGCGAGAAGTGCGGGAAGATAGACGATCCGGTCATAGTGGAAGTATTCAAGCGTGGACCGAAGAACTACGCATACGGATTGCAGACGAAGAGAGGTCTGAGCCACAGACTTGAGCCAAAGATGCTCTGCAAGAGCTGTGCGAAAGAGTATCTTGACAACGCTTCTACGATGATAGAGCGTGGAGAGAGAGCATACATACTCGTCCATAGTTATAGAGATGGAAGGCTGATAGCGTCGAAGGATGTTATTGGTGAGTAGTTTGAAGGATGTGGCTATTCAGCTAACTCCAGACGAACTCAAAGAGATAACGAAAGGTGCGCTGTCAAGATACTACACGAGTATGTCGAAGATATACTGCAAGAGAAGGGTAGAGACATACGTTGCAGATCACCACATACCTTCAACAGACGGAAAGGCAATCTATATGCCAACCGTCCACCCAGTTGTGAAAGATGCAAATCTAAACCACGTTGACGCGTGTAGAGCACAGTTTGACAGCTTTGCACACGAGTGCTATCACATCATTCTCGGTCACGATGAGAAGAAGAACAAGGAGTTTCTTGACAGGGTTGGTGCAAATACTTGGGCTGCTCACGTCCTCAACACTATTTGCGATGCAAGGGTGAACTTTGTGAGGGCAAGAGACTATCCCGGAATGAGGATAACAGAGGCTTGGAAGTATGGTCTGTTCAACAAGATTTACAGAAAGGAATTGAAGAAGTGCAAAGACCTACAGGAGAGACTGTCGGAGGGAATACTCTCGATAGCAGAGACCGGAACAGTAAAGGGAATAGAGGACGCGTCTGATGAGGAGAAGAGGTTCTTTGACAAGGCAAGAGTGATAATAGACCATGCGAGAAGAGCCAAGACGTGGGATATGCTGGTTCTATATGCACAATACCTCATACTTGAGGGTGAAAAGCTCGGAATAAAGCCACCACCACAGATGGAGGTAAATATGGGTGGATACACGGTGATCCTCACCCAGAGTCCAAATATGAAGGGCAATGGTATGATGATTACAAATCTGCCTGATTCTGTAAAGAAGAAGATAGAGCAAGCCCTCCAGCAGCAGAGTCAGAATAATGATGGTGAAGATTCTACAAAGAGCTGGCACGGTGTTAATCCAGATGAATCTTTAGATGCGTCAGAGCTTGACAAGAGGATGGCAAAGCACATTCGAGATGCAGTTAGAGACTATGCACTTGACCACGACAAGCAGGAGATAATAAATGCAGTATCTATGAAGACGCAGAAGAGGCACAAGACGAGAGACCTGAACATCGGCCCAGTTATAGCGGAGCTTGACAACCTTTTGAGAAGGATAAAGTATAAGGTTGGCAGAAAGAGTGCCAAGAAGGGTAGAAGGATAAACGTCAGGAAGTGGATCAGGTTTAAGTGTGGGTCTTCAAATCAGGACTTCTATTACAAGGATACACCACAACAACCAGGGAATAGAGCTATCTGCGTATTGATAGATATGTCTGGAAGCATGTACGACATTATAGACGATGCAGCAAGAGCAGCATATGCGGTTTCATATGTTGCAGAGTGTTTAGACGATAAGGTATGCGTTCTCGGGTATCAACACCTGTTAGCGTCATACATAACGAGCAACGACGTAGTTAAGATAAAGACGTGGAGTGAAACCGTAAAGAAGTCTGACTTTGAAAGTGTATATGCTGGTGGAACAACACCAACCCCTATGGGTCTAAAGACGGCTATGCATTTTCTCGACATAGCTCCAAAGCCAAAGAAGCTGCTGATAGTTATAGAAGATGGAGAGCCAAATGTGCCTCTTCTCGATTCAACGGGAAATCCATATCCGGGTCTTAGCGGTGATCCGTTCGTACAGTCGCAGCAGTTAATACGCGTTATACGTTCGAGGAACATAAAGGTTCTTGGTATAATGCTCGGCAGGTCTCCTACAGATCATAGTGTGAGAAACAGAATGGAGTTGCTGTATGGTAGGAATAACTACATCATCATTCCATCTGTCAGATACCTACCGAAAGAGCTGTTTGCATTCTACAAGAGAGAAATGGGACTCACTATCTGAGGGATGATATTGAGTTCAATTGAAAAGTTAGTAGAGGACTTTCTAAGTAAGAATGGGTGGAAAGTAGTTCGAAGCTTTGTAAGGCCAACTTCTGGCAAGGCAATTCTGTCTATTGATCGAAAAAATGAGTCAATAGACATCTATCCATGTAGCGGTGGATTTTTGGTTACACATAGAAAGAAGTTCCTGACAGCAAAAGACGCTATTGTAAGCGTTCTATTTGAGGTGAAGGCATGAGATGCGAGAAGGAATATATCTGGAAGCTGTGGAATGAATCAAGATCCTACAAGAAAAAAGTTGACATCTTTCCGTCTTTTCTCTGGATATTGAGGCACCCACTAATGACACTACGGCTATTGCACTTTGCATTCAAAGTGATACTGTCTTATGGAATAATAGAAGATGAATTTTGGAGGAAGCAAGTATGAGCGATGTGAAGGCACTATTGGAAGCTCTGAAAAACCTATCGAAGGAAGATATAGAGACGGCACTAAGTGTGCTGGAGAATAAAGAGGAACAAAAGGACGATATAGAATATGACGATATAGAGTATGTCCTTTCGGACACAAGGAGACATCTCCGAGATTTGGAGATTGCAAGAGAGCTGATAGCAGATACCGTACATGTGATCAATGATCTGTTGGAAGAGATAGAGATAACGTTGGGCATAGAGAGCGAGGAAGAGCCAGACTTCAATAAGAGCGTAGAGAAGGGTTTTCTCCTTCCTCCTCTATCAGAGAGACCTTCAGAGAGAGGCATAAACGTAATCACAGGAGACAAACCGAAGAATGAGGTTCAGCTGATTTGGGAAAAGATATACAGTCTTGAGAAACAGATACACGATCTAAAGAGCAAAGTGATACAATGCACTATGTAGAATGCGTTGGCTGTCATAGAAAGAACGCTAAACCCTGCGTTCCAATAGCACTGTGCCCGGACTGCAAGCTGATCGTGAATAGATATCTAAAAGCACATATGTATCTGAGTGAGCTGTTTGAAAAGGTGGAGAAGATTCCACCAGAGAAGAGACCGTATGAGATGACCGATGATGAGCTTATCCTGCAATTGAGGACAAGCAGAAGCCAGATATGGAAAGACGAGCTTATAGATGAGATATCGAGGAGATACAGAAGGTTTTAGTGTGAAGTGTGACGTGTGCCATAGAGATGTACGTGCTATTCTCAGCTTATATAATAAGATAAACATATGTATCAGCTGTGCAGTTGAGATATGTGAGGCAGTTCTGCAGGAGTATCCAGATGAGGTAAACCCTCAAATTCTGAAGGACGCTGTTACAGATGGCATTCTGATAAAAGCTATGAGGGGAGAAATAGTCCTACCAGACTTCAACAAGACTGTTGGGTTGATCTATAAAAAGGAGGATTGAGATGGGAAGGAAATATCTGATAGTTGTGTATAAGGCCAGAATAGTCGAAGCTGATAGTAGAGAGGATGCAGAGAGAACAGCAGACAACATGACGTATGAGATTTATCATTGGAACCCGAAGTGTCTTGAGAAAGCTGTGTTTGAAATGGAGGATGATTTCGATGAGGTCGGGACGTGATGGACCAGTAGATAGAATTGAAACATCGAGTGCCAACTCTATAAAAGATATGGGATTTGGCGGGATGATAATAAATCCCCCTGTATGCCCGCACTGTGGATGTGAGCTGGAAGATGTAAAGGAGACTTTTACCATACAGTATGAGTTCCACAATATCGACTATATTGGAGAAGAGCGGGATAGGAAGATTGTGTGCAACAACTGCGGTGGCGATGTTACGGATCTATTTCCAGATGGTGTTGCGGGATACATAATCCCATTTGCAGATTCAGAGGAATATCTTTCAGAGGTAACGGGTGAAGGCGGAGAATCATTTGGAAAGGGATACTTCCTGAGATACAAGGCGTGGGATAAGAGCAACGTCCCATACAAAGATATTAGCAAGTGTGAGGCTTACGCATTTGTAGAGACTGACAACGTTCTGGAAGAGTGGAAGAGAGAGATGGATAAAAACTACTACTTCTTGAGTGGAGGATATATGCGTTACGGTGGCGTTTATGGAGTCACTTGGGCAATATTCGTGAAGAAGAAATGATTGCTGGAGATATTTGGATCAATACGAGCAACAACAAGTCCTACCGATGGAATGGTTCGAGTTGGGAATCAATGATAGACTACATAGAGTTTGATTTAGAGGAAGGATTCGTACTCAGGCTGAACAGGTGCGTTCAGTCAGGTCAACCTGCTATTGGTATATCCGTTGTCCATTGTTCAGATGGAATGATGTATGAGGACGATATAGCTGGAACATCTGTCCCTCTCAAAGAGTTTAGAGACAAGATGATGGAGCTTGTTTCCATATTGAAGAAGGGGTCAAAGTGAGACATGTAGTTGTTAATGGCGAATCCATTTTAATGTTTACAGTTGGGTGGACAACCTCTGAATTCAAGAATGTAATTGTGTTCAGTTATTGTCCACCCTATGCAGGTTACAACCTATTTAAGGTAATAGAGGACGATGCAGATGAATTTACAGAGTTCATTTTGAGAAACACATCCCCAACGTTTGCGGAACATATCTATAAGCGTCTTAAAAATCATTTCGAGTGGTAGTGGTGAAGAAGCTAAAAATAATGGATACTGAGGTTGCAGTATTCACCGCAGGATTCCAAATAGAAGGCGGATTCAAAAGGAGAGTAGCAGTATTCGAATGTTCGGATAACGATGGCGACGATTTTATATATTGGGATGGAGTGGAATTCGCAGACTTCATTCTCAGTAACTCCTCAAGAGAATTTGCAAAAAGAGTCTATGAAAATCTGAAGAAGGAGTTTGGATGAAGAAGGTTACTATAAACGGAAGGGAAGTCGCCTCATTTACAGTTGGCTATTCTCTGAAGGAAGAAGAAAAAAAGATAGTCGTATTCAAAATTCCAGAGGTTGAAAGATCTGATATTGAAAAGTTTATTGATAGCAATAGCGTGGATATTGAGGCAAAGGCATTTGCACAGTTTTTAGTCAACAATACGAGTATGAGGTTCGCAAGAAGCGTCCTGCTAAGTCTGAAGAATGAAATTATAATCTGAGGAAGAGAGCTATTGAAGAAGTTGAAGAAGGCGACTGAAAACAATCTGAACAAACTTACGGTTGAGCAAATCAAGAAGAGAGGATGGCAAATAATAACGTTCCAAGTGAACCTACAAGTTGTTAACAAACATCCAGAACCATACTGGTGGGATAATTACTGTAACAGTCCATTCATAAGAATAAAGAATGACACTCTCGCAGTTGAGATAGGAACGAGGGTAAATCCTTGGTCAAACAAGTTGGAGTTCTATGCAGAGACAACGACAGGTGCTAGAATAATAGTTGGAAAATACTTTCAGGATATAAAATCCGCTGTCGTGTGGTTGTTAACAATTGCCTGGATGGAACCAGAAAGAGTTCGAGAGTATAGTCCAGAAGATGTGCGACTGCCTAAAATATAGAGGCTGGACTATAACAAAGGATTTCAATGCGAACAGGCTGTTCGATGCAATATTTGAGATTTCAAAAAACGGTGTGACCATTACTGTTTACAGTCATCCGATTGATGGAAATTTTGTAATAGTCGAAAAAACAGGATATTCTGAGATGTACTATTCAGTGCAAAAGATATCACATACCCTCAGAACAGTGCTGATACTTGTGAAATCTATAGAGTATAGGTGTTGACACTTGTCTGAATGGAATCAAATAGTTCAGAGGATGTACAGCTGTCTAAAGGATAGGGGATGGACTATACTATCAGATCTCGATGAAGAAAAAAGCACAGTCTTTGAGATCTCAAAGAATGGTATAGACATCACTATTCACAGACGTTTTGATGGAATTTTTTTCGTGTTAGAAAAAAAGAGGGATGGTTCCAAGGCGTATTTTTCAGCAGAAAATCTGGAACGTGCCCTCAAAAATATGATGATGTTTGTGTTGTGTGAAGAACACAATTAATTCGACTATTCAAGGTGTCTTAGTGCAAAAAGTGCAACCGTTTCCCAATCTATGGGTGATCCGCAAATGGTGAGGGACCTGCACTCTCTCATAGATGTCCTGCTCGGCTCGGACAAGATACACGGACTCATGGTTCTGGGAGAGGCGGGGATTGACAAGACGTATAACGTCCTGAAATATCTGGAAGAGCGGGACGTTATCTATTCACTTATGAAAACTTATTCTACCCCCCTCTCCCTATATAAATATCTCTACGAGCATAGGAATGATAGACTCATAGTGATGGATGACGTTGACGGCATATGGGAAAATCCTCATAGTGCAGCGATATTGAAGAGTGCGTTGTGGGAGGACGATATGCAGAGAACGATAGAGTGGCACAGCACAACGAAGAATCTTGGAGAAGTTCCAACGTCGTTCGAGTTCAATGCAAAGATAATCTTCATCTGCAACAAGACGAGGGATAATCCGCATATAAATGCGGTTCTGTCCAGAATCCTGCATTACAAGTTTGCATATACGAGAGAAGAGTTGCTTGACATTATGCGGGAGATATGCAAGCAAAAGACGGGATTCGCTTTGGATCAATATGAAAAG